>Ga0302320_10029150_pt1 | contig 10569 bp, 5 predicted proteins | sample Bog_T0_3_FD_202130 | JGI IMG/M metagenome (GOLD analysis project Ga0302320, IMG submission 202130) | Peat permafrost microbial communities from Stordalen Mire near Abisko, Sweden - Bog_T0_3 | ecosystem: Environmental > Terrestrial > Soil > Wetlands > Peat | place: Sweden: Abisko, Stordalen Mire... | reverse complement strand
TGACCAGGAGGTAATCTATCGCCTATTCAGAATCTACAGCCACAACGGAGATGCAGCGAATAAGGCCCGTCTACTAGCGGCTTTGCAGAATCTGCTCGCGAGCCAAAACACGGAATCGAGAAATGAGGCGAGGGCAACCGTATTAAATGACAACGGTGTAGAACTGGAGCAAAAAGGGGATATGTCCGGTGCGCTCGACGACTTTGATCAGGCTGCGAGTATTGACGTGACCAACCTTATCTTCCAGCGCAACGCTGCGCTCACTCTTTGCAAGATGGGCAGACCGGAGGAGGCCATTCGGCGTCTGCGAGACATTCTGTCCATCGATCCGGATGATGCCGAGACCTTGCAGATTCTTGCAGTCGCTAACGAATACACATCCAAAGGCAGTGCCCAGGCAACTCTTCCCGCAGCAACGACAGGGCATTGAGTCGCGAGAGGCGATGGCCGATAGACATGACTTCAGATAGAAAAGAAATTGAGTGACCCATTGATGACGATGAATCTTTCCAGACAGTCGCTGTTGTCCGTCGCCTTGATGGGCATCTTCCTCGTCGAGCCTGCCTGCCGTGCTCAGGCCGGCCAGAAAACAACCGCCGCGCAGAGCCCCACTAGCATCGAGTCGCCGGGGGGAGGTTCTGCCACGGCGGGAGTCTTTGCTCCGGTGAAGGACTCAGAGATGCGTCCGATTACGGCTGGCGGTTTCGTCAAGGACGGCCCCGTTCTGTTTCAGGACGTCGCCCAGGCGGCTGGGCTGACGGCCTGGCACCATACGATGGGGACGCTGGAGAAGAAGTACATCCTGGATACAACCGGCTCTGGCGTGGCGCTGCTGGACTACGACAACGACGGCTGGCTCGACATCTACATGGTGAACGGCTCGACCTACGACGCATTGAGCGGCAAAGTGTCGCCTCCTCACGCGGCGCTCTTTCACAACAATCACGACGGAACCTTCACGGACGTTGCTGCCAAGGCCGGCGTGACCAACGACCGTTGGGGCTACGGCGTGGCTGTCGGCGACTACGACAACGACGGCTGGCCGGACCTTTACATCACGAACTTCGGCAAGAACCGCCTGTATCACAATAACCATGACGGTACCTTCACCGATGTCGCCGAAAAGGCGGGCGTGACTCTTGGCAACTGGTCGACCGGAGCGACGTTCGGCGACTATGACGGCGACGGGCGGCTCGATCTCTTTGTGCCTGGCTATGTTCACTACGACATCAACCATCCGCCCGAAGCAGGATCGGGAGCAAACCTCGTCTACTGCCAGTTTCGTGGAGTTAAAACCTTGTGCGGTCCGCGCGGACTGCAGGGCGAGCCTGACCATCTGTTTCACAACAACGGAGACGGGACGTTCACCGATGTCAGCGAGAAGGCCGGCGTTGCGGACAAGGCCGGATACTTCGGATTCACTGCGGTGTTTGTCGATATCAACAACGACGGCAAGGTCGATCTCGTGGTCACGGATGACTCCTCGCCGAACTATCTATATATGAACAAAGGAGACGGCACCTTTGGGGATGTGAGCTTTGACTCCGGATTCGCGCTGAACCAGCAGGGACGCGATCAGGCAGGCATGGGCTTAGCCGTTGGCGACTACCTGAACAATGGTCTCGTCGACTTCTATACCGGTACCTTTTCTGACGACTACAAGCCACTGTTCAGAAATGGCGGTGACCAGGGGTTTACCGAAATCAGTCCGGAGATGGGAATCGCTGCCGTGACCTATCCATTCCTGACCTGGGCGACCGAGTTTATCGACTATGACAACGACGGCTGGAAGGACATCTTTCTGGTCAACGGGCATGTCTATCCCCAGGTCGATCAGAATGACTGGGGCACATCCTACGCGCAGCGGCCTCTGCTATTCCACAACATCAATCATGGAACGAAGTTTGAATTGATGCCGCCCGTCATCGGAACCGGCCTGGCCAGCGTGATCCCAGGGCGCGGCGCGGCGTTCGGAGACCTGTTCAATGACGGCAAAATGGATGTCGTGATCAATTCGATGGATCATGTGCCGTCTTTGATGCGGGATGTCAGCTCGGACCATCATCATTGGTTGGGCCTGAAGCTGATCGGCGGACCGAAGAGTCCTCGTGATGCAGTGGGAGCAACGGTATACCTCACGGCAGGGGGTATCCGTCAGCGTGCTGATGTCCTAAGCGGCGGAAGTTATGAGTCCTCAAACGACCAGCGACCGCACTTTGGACTTGGGGATGCCACCAGCATCGACTCCGTGGAGATTCATTGGCCGAGCGGCAACGTAGAGAAGGTGTCCCTGCCGACAGTGGATCGCTTCTATACGGTGGAGGAGGGCAAGGGAGTTTCGCCCTACCGAACGGTCAACACAGACAGCACGAAGAAACGTAGATGACACCTGCGGGATGGAAAACCTCTGGACAAGTCCAGCGTGAGATGATTAGAATTCCGTCGTATTCGTCATATGATATTCACAAAGGGCCATTCCGGGGCTAAGCGATACATCTTGCGCCTGCTCCATCGTCTAAGAGTGCAGATGGGTCCCGTTTTAGTATCAGGAAGGCGATCCATAACGGCCCCTGCGGTTGTAGCGGCGCTGGCTGTAGTTCTTGTCATCATCAGCATGATGGCGTCTCTGCCGGCTATCGAGGCGCGCTCCGGCGGTGACTCGGCGCAGCAGAAGATCGCTGATGCACAGATCGCCCGCAAGCATTACGCCGAGCGTGTGGCCAGAACCTACAACTTCGCCTTCGGCGCAGGGGACATTTCCACGCCGGGGAATGGGGCGGCCGAAGGCAACACGTTCCTCGATCCTGCGTCCTTCCCTACGGCCGACTACTGCGGACATTGCCACAAAGAGGCCTACCACGAGTGGCGTCAGTCGCTGCACTCGAACTCGTTTCGCACGCCGTTCTATCGGACGAGCGTGAACATCCTGATGCGGACCAAGGGAATTGAATTTGCGCGCCACTGCGATAGTTGTCATAACCCCATCGCAGTACTGGGCGGCGGCCTTACGCAAAACTCCATCGTCGATCGCAAATTCGATCAGGACGGGTTGACGTGCATGACCTGCCATTCTGTGCAGAAGGTGCCGACAATAAGGGGCAACGGCGGTTATGTGATGGGCGTACCCTCGGTGCTGGTGGATGAGCAGGGAAACCGCATTCCGGGCATGGTGCCGGATGCCGAGATCCTGGCGCATCTCGACCGTCACTCCAAAGCGGTGATGCAACCGCTCTACAGGACGCCGGAGTTTTGCTCGGCGTGCCACAAAGCCAATCTCCCCAACCCGTTGAACGGTTACAAGTGGATTCGTGCCTTTACAGCCTATGACGAGTGGCAGAGCTCGAAGTTTTCCCAACGCAACCCGCTGACGTTCTATAAGGCTGACTTCACCAGCTGCCAGGGATGCCACATGAAGCGCTATGCCGCGGCGCTGCCGGAGCCGGGAGCAAAGTACGGCACATTCGCTTCGCATCGCTGGACGGCGGGCAATACGGCGGTGCCTTTCTACTATGGCTTCGACGAGCAACTCGCAAAGACGATCGAGTTCCTTAAGACCGGCAATTACCTCAACGTTGACCTCTTCGCCATCCGTAAGGCGAACGACGATCATCTGATCGCGCCGCTTGGCTCAACACCGTTTAGCCTCCGCGCGGGTGAGGTGATACAGGTGTTGACGGTGATTCAGAACAAGAACATCGGACATTCGCTGATTCCCGAAGTGCGCGATCTGTATGAGGCGTGGGTCGAGTTTGAAGTCAAGGACGCTACCGGCAGGGAGATCTACCACAGTGGATTCATCAAGCCGGACGGTTCGCTGGATGAGCGCGCGCACAGCTTCACCAATCGCCCTGTGAACACGGATGGCGTCTTTGTCGACAACCACAAGGTCTGGACGATTCACTCGGTCGCATATGACAACACGGTTCAGGCCGGACGCTCGACGCTCATCCGCTACGAGTTTCAGATCCCTGAGGACGTCGAGGGCCCCATCTCAGTAACCGCGAGGGTGAACTACCGTCATCTTCGCCAGAGCTACCTGAACAACGTCTTTGGGGAGGATCACCCTGCGTATCCGATTGTGGAGCTGGCGTCACGGACCCGCAGCCTGAACATCGGGGATAACCCTATTACCGCCCCGGAAGCCAATGACAATCCCGACTGGATGCGATGGAACAACCTGGGCATCGCATACCTCGATCAGTTGCAGTACGGTGATTCGATCCACGCGTTCTCTCGGGTTGTGAAGTTGCGTCCAGACTATGCGGACGCATATACGAACATCGGCCTGACCAATATCGAATGGGAAAAATACGAGTCGGCCCGTGGCGGGCTGGAGAAGGCCCTGGAACTCGATCCCAACAACGCGCGTGCTTTGTATTACCTCGCGCTGGTCGAGCGACGCGCCGGACACTCGGATGCGGAGGTCGATGATTTGCAGAGGGTGCTAGCCCAGTATCCGCAGTCGCGGGACGTGCGAAGGGAGTTGGGAGTCTCGTACTACCAGCAGCGCCGGCCTAAGGAGGCCATGGAACAGTTTGAAGCGCTCCAGGCGATCGATCCCGACGACCTGACAGCGCATTACAACCTGGCCATTCTCTATCGACGCATGGGGATGAAGGACAAGGCCAAGGAACAGTTGGCGATGTTTGTGACCAAGAAGCTCGACCCTGCTGCGCCTACCTACTCGATGGACTTCCTGCACAGGCACCCGGAGATCTCAGTCGAGAGTGTGCCTTGGCATGTCCACACCGATTTGCCGCACCGCGACGCAAGCCAATCGCTGCCGATCATCGCTAAGGCGCCATGAGGAGACAGATGAAGAGGCTGAGCTGGATTTGTGTAGCGACTTTTTCCGTAATCACTTGCGGTCTACTAACTCCGGCCGTCTGCAGGGCAGAACAGTGCCCCTGGCTGAATGCGGCTACTGCTGGAGGATTTCTGGGCGGCGAGGTAAAGATGAGCGTCGCACCGCTTACGCTGCGGGGCGATACGACGTGTGAGTTTTCGCTGACGCAGAACTCGGTTACGTCAACTCTGCGCATAGCGGTCTACACCATGAGTCAGCCTTCACAGGAGTACTCAGCCCTCGTCTCGAAGTGTGACGGAACTAAGACGCCGCTGCGGACAATCGGCAATGAGGCCATTTATTGTGCCGCGAGCGGCAGCACCGGCAAAGAGCAGATCATCGGCCGGGTACGAGATAGGGCATTTGTGATTACGGTCTTCGCTGGTTCCCGCACGAAGGGCGAGAGTGGTCCCAGTGAAGAAGCCATCAACCTGGCCCAACAGGTAGCTGGAGCGCTTTTTTAGCCTGCGATTCCCACCTGCTCGATGGCTCTGGCGTCAGGCCTCTCACGGGACTGACGAACTCCTCCTTCATAGAGGAGCTGGGACATCCCGTCTGCATGGTTGGGCCGCTAATAGAACAAGTTGCGAGACCTGCTGGGGGGCAAGATTTGCCCCGTTGGGTAGACACAGCCTGACCGGATGATTTCTCAAGAATTCCTCTTGACAAGGTGATTCTCCGAAGAATAAAGTCTCGAACTGTCTTCAAAGGTCATACGTATACGGAGCGTGATTGGAGACGCGAGAGCACTCGAAAGCGTGATTTGTGCGGGAGTCCGGCTACTTGTACTTACACAGTACGCCACAGTTCAAGAGCCGTGGAAGATCATTGGGAGGCAGTATGTCAGGGAAACTTAGCAAGAGGACCTTTGAATCACAGGTAGTCCAGCAAAAAGACGGCAAACGTTCTGCCCTGTGGATCTGGGTACTGGTAGCCGCCTTTCTATGCGCAATAGCGCCGCACATTGCTTCGGCGCAGAGTGGGACGGGCGCGATCAAGGGTGTCGTCACCGATGCCAGCGGGGCTGTGATACCGGGTGCACAGGTCACCGTGACGAGCCTGGACAGCGGCTTCAGCCGCACCACGGTCAGCGGGTCTGACGGCTCGTTCCTGATTCCGCTGCTTGATCCCCAGCAGTATCGACTTCAGGTAGTCGCCCCCAGCTTCAAGAGACTCGAACGCGGACCTATCACCGTCCAGGTCACCGAGACCGCCGATGTAGGACGCATCCCGCTCACTGTCGGTGAGCAGTCCGAAACCGTCACCGTCACCGGCCAGGAAGAGTTGCTCAACACCGAAAACGCCACCCTCGGCAAGGTTTACGACGCCGCCCTAATTGAAGGCTTGCCGCTTTCCACCCGTAACTTCTCCCAACTCATCGGTCTGCAGGCAGGCGTCATCGGCTCCATCCCCGACACCCTTACCTTTGGAAACGGTACCACCCAGTTCGCCGTCGGTGGCAATCGCGTCTACGACAACTCCATTAACATAGACGGCGTCAACGCGCTCAGCTCCTCAGGCAACGGAAACTACTCCATCCCCTCGCCGGACTCACTCGAAGAGTTCAAGGTCCAGACCGGCAACTACTCCGCGGAGTATGGACGCGCCGGCGGCGGCAGCGTCGACGTCACCACCAAGAGCGGCACGAACCAGTTCCACGGCGACGGTTTCTACTTCTTCCGCAACAAGGCGCTCGACGCAAACGGCTACTTCACGAAACAGTCGGATGTCCTGCTGAACAAACCGAATGTCCCGTTGGATCTCCGCCAGAACCAGTGGGGCGGAACCATCGGTGGCCCCATTCTGCGCAATAAGCTCACCTTCTTCTTCTCCTTCCAGTCCACCAACCAGATTGACGGCAACGCAGGCTTCTTTCAGGACTATACGTACCCTCTGATCCCGGCAGGCGACCGCAGCAACGCGGCCACTTTCGAACAGGCCATGGGTGCCATCTATGGCGGCGAGGCCGGAATCAACGGGACATTGTTTGCGGCCAATGGATCGAATCTCAATCCGGTTGCGCTGGCACTCTTCCAGGCGAAGTTCCCTAATGGTCAATATGTTCTGCCTTCCTTCCCCAAGGCCGACCTCCTCAACACGGGGCGGACCGATATCTCCTACGCAGCATTTACCTCCCTGCCCACATACAAAGAGAAGCAATACATGGGGAACCTCGACTATAAGTTGACCTCCAAGCAGACATTGAGCGAAAAGTTCTTCACCTCCCGCTCGGACACGGAACAACAGAACGGAAGCATCCCCGGTTTCTTTGTGGGATCTCCCTCTTACAGCCAGAATGCCAACGTCTCGCACACCTGGATCCTCAGTCCAACCCTGGTGAATGAGTTCAAGATAGGCTATCTGCACCAGTACCAGAACTCAGCCAATAACAATCAGGGCTTCACAGCCACGCAGATCGGCATGAAGCAGGTCCCGGATGCAGACGGAGCCTTCCCGCTGCTTCTCATCGCTCAGGATGGTATCTTGATGGCCGGCTCCACAGCGGTCCAGTCTTCAGACGAAAATCAATATTCGATCAGCGATGTGGTCTCGAAGACCCTCAGCCACCACAATCTGCGCATGGGTGGCGTCGTCATGAAACATCAGTACGGCATCAAGTTCCAGGACGCTGGCGCGGTCTTCGTGCTTGAGATGGCGGACTTGTTGATCGGCCAGCAGGGGAACATCTTTCTTAGCGCAAACTCTGCCGGCGACTTCACCAAGAACTTCCGCTTCAACGATTACGGCTACTTCGTCCAGGACGACTATAAGATTCGGGCCAATCTGACCCTCAATCTGGGACTCCGCTGGGACTACTTCCAGCAGCCCATGGAAGTCAACGGCCTCATGGACAACTTCCTCCCCGACAAGGTTGCCGAGGGTGCCTTCGGTATCCCGAGCGTCAGCCAGGGCTACACCGGATACGCCGTCTCCGGGAGATACACCCAACTCCATCCCAACTTCGTCGTTCCCGGGGGCGTCACCGTGCTGAGTGAAAGGGACGGTCTCACCCCCAACTACTATAACTATGCTCCGCGGGTTGGCTTCGCCTGGCAGGTGGAAAAGAATCTTGCCATTCGCGGTGGTTTCGGCCTCTTCTTCAACCGTGCCTCGGCTGCGGTGGCTGCATCCGGCTTGATCGGTGCCCCGTTCAACAACCGCCCGCTCGCCATCTTCCCGGCGACCGCTACCTTGCAGGATCCTTTCACTGTCCTCGGACTTCTTCCGGACAGCGCCTATCCCATCTGGACGCCACGCAGCTTCACTCCAGGAGTAGCCGCAGGAGTCAGTTTGAACTCCGCGGCGACCAACGTTGGGAATCCGTACACCGAGCAGTGGAACCTCAACATTCAGCAGCAAATTGGAAAGGACTTCCTCTTCGAACTCGCCTATCAGGGGTCAAACGGCGTCAAGCTGCTCGAAGGCCTGGCGAAGAATCAGTCCGGCATCGCCTCCGTGCAGAATCCCATTCGCGGCGTGACCACCAATCTTGCTGAAGCCCAGGACGGCGGGGCAAACATCGACGACCGCGTGCCCTATGCCGGTATTGGCACGGACGGACAACTCTCCATCACTGGCACATCGGCGACTTCCCACTTCAACGCGCTGGAAGCAACGGTGAACAAGCGCTTCAGTCACGGGTTCCAGTTCATCTCCGCCTTCACCTGGTCCCGCAATGAGGATTCAGACACCGTGGGCACCGGTGGCGTAGGCTCCGGAGCCACACCGCCCAACGACAACTTCTCTACCCACCATATGTCCATCTCCGGCAATGATCGCGCTCTTCGTTTCACCACCAGCGGAGTCTATACCCTACCCGACCCCATCAAGAACCCTCGCACGTTCGCGCAGGGTTCCGTCAACCACCTCCTTGGCGGATGGGGGCTCGCCGGTACCATGGTGGCGCAGACGGGAGGGCCGATCAGCTTTGGAATCCCCACATCCACAGTAGAGTCCAGCGCTCTCATAACCCAGGAAGGTTTGACGGCTTCGCTGCAACCCGGATACACGATCCAGAACATTGCAGGACACGGCCCAGCCCGGAGTCGCCTCAGCAACTACTTCAATACGGTCGGAGTAGGCAACCAGCCGGGGACCTACGCTCTCCCAGGAACCCCCTGCAACCTAACTGCGAGCCAGTGCTACTACTGCACATCGGTCGTCTCCGCTCCTTCGAAGCTGCGCTGCCCCAACCCAGCCGAGTTCGGCAGCCTTCCTTCCTACACTTCACTGCGCGCCCCAGGTCAGAAGAGCGTCGACCTGGCCCTGACAAAGACAACGAAGGTCTTTGAGAACTACAACGTTGAGATCCGTGGAGATTTCTTCAATGTCTTCAACTGGGTCAACTTCGCTGGGCCCGATTCTGGCATCACCGATGCCACTTTCGGCCTTATCAATGGCACCACCGTTGAGCCTCGCGTCGTTCAAGTCTCCGCGAAGTTCAAGTTCTAGCGCCTCGATCCATCGCCATAGAAACCTGCTTGCAATGCCCCCGCGCATTGCAAGCAGGGAGCTTATGGGCATGCTTGAACACAAGCACTCATTTATCAGGGATATCTATGAGTTTTTCTTGTTGACCGGGAGCATCCATTGACAGCTACACGACGAGACTTTCTATCGCTCCTGGCAGCGGCACCGTTATTCCTGCAGATCAAGGCGAAGGCGCAACCCGGAGCTATGCCGGAGCCGGTGAGCGACCTCGCGAAGGCGTTTACAGCTCCGCCGGACTCCACGCGGCCCTATGTCCTCTGGATGTGGATGGGCAACAATATCAGCAAGCAGGGTATCACCGCCGACCTGGAGGCGATGAAGGATGCCGGCATCGGCGGAGCGACCATCTTCAGTCTGGCCGACACGCTGATACCGTGGGCCGGCGTCATCGGCAAAAGCCCTACACCGGAGATCGTTACCTGGACCGAGCCATGGTGGGAGATGGTGCGCCATGCAGCCAGCGAGTGTCATCGATTGGGCTTGGATCTCATCCTGCACAACTGCGCCGGCTATGAGAGCAGCGGAGGGACATGGATTACTCCTGAGCTCTCGATGCAGGAGGTTATCTGGTCGGAGCAGAAGGTCCAGGGTGGCAAGACAGTCACAGTCAAGCTGGAGAGGGCCGTTGTTGACCCGCATCCGCACTCGCAGTTTCCCGAGCTGTACATCCCCTCGCTGGGAAAGATCGCTGCGCCGATCGTTGAGGGCCGCAAAAACTACTACCGTGACGTAGCTGTGATTGCGTTGCCGGTGAGTGGGATCCCCACGCTGAACAAAGTATTTGATATCTCCGAGCACATGGATGCGGACGGCCAACTCACCTGGGATGCGCCGGAAGGCGAGTGGTCGATCTATCGCTTTGGGCATACCACGACCGGTGCGATGATCCAGCCGGCGCAGTGGGACGCGATCGGTCTCGAATGTGACAAGATGAACGCTGAAGCGGTCACGTTTCATTTTCGGCACGTCCTTGAAAGCATGAAGAAGAACCTGGGCGACTTGGCGGGCACCGCTCTTTCGACGCTGTACTGCGACAGCTACGAGGCTGGAGAGCCGACCTGGACGCCGAAGATGCGGGAGGAGTTCTCTCACCGTAGAGGCTACGACATTCGTCCATGGTTGCCGGTATTGGCCGGACGAACGCTCGGCAGCAAGGAAGATACGGAGCGATTCCAGGCCGACTTTAAGCGGACAGTCTACGATCTCTATCGCGACTGCTATTGGGCCGTCCC
>Ga0302320_10029146_pt1 | contig 10571 bp, 9 predicted proteins | sample Bog_T0_3_FD_202130 | JGI IMG/M metagenome (GOLD analysis project Ga0302320, IMG submission 202130) | Peat permafrost microbial communities from Stordalen Mire near Abisko, Sweden - Bog_T0_3 | ecosystem: Environmental > Terrestrial > Soil > Wetlands > Peat | place: Sweden: Abisko, Stordalen Mire... | reverse complement strand
GCAGACCTCGCGGCGTATCGACGACCGCGAAATCCTGCTGAAACGCCAGAATAAGATCTATTTCCAGATCAGCTGCGCCGGTCATGAGGCAATCCAGGTGGCGGCGGGGCTCGCCTTGCGGCCGGGGCACGACTGGTTTTTTCCTTACTATCGGGATCGCGCGCTGGCCCTGGCGCTGGGCATGACGCCTTACGGGATGCTGCTGCAGGCGGTGGGGGCGGCGGACGATCCCTCATCCGGTGGCAGGCAGATGCCTTCGCACTGGACGGACCCGGCGCGGCACATTGTTTCGCCCTCCTCTGCTACGGGGACACAATATTTGCCCGCGGTCGGATGCGCCGAATCGTTCCGGTATCTGAATCCGGGCGAACAGTGTGTGGCGCTGGCGTCATCGGGCGAAGGAGCGACGAGCGAAGGCGAATTCTGGGAAGCGATCAACCAGGCTTGTTTGCTGCGTGCGCCGGTTATATTTCTCATCCAGGACAACGGCTTCGCGATTTCGGTACCCGTGGAAAAGCAGACGCCTGGCGGGTCCATATCAAAACTGATGGCGGGCTTCCCGGATCTGCTGACGATTGAAGTGGAGGATGGCACAGATTTCATCTCTTCGTATCGGGCGATGACTACGGCCGCCGCTTATTGCCGCGAGGGGCACGGGCCAGCTCTGGTACACGCGCACTGCACGCGGCCTTATTCGCACTCGCTGAGCGACGACGAACGCCTCTATAAGACGAAGCGCGAGCGGGAAGAAGAAGCGGCGCGCGATCCTCTGCGAACTTTTCCTGCGTTTTTGCTGGAGCAGGGAATTCTGGACGCTCCGGCGCTCGAAAGGATCACGCAGGAAATCGATCGCGGAATCCTCGAAGACACGCAGCGCGCTTTGGCCGCGGCGGCTCCGAAGCCGGAGACCGCAATGCTGCACCTTTATTCGGAGACGGTGGATCCCACGTCGTCGATGTTCGAAAGGGAAGCCCGACCCGAAGGCGAGCCGCGCATCATGGCGGACCTGATCAATCTGACGTTGCGCGAAGAGATGCGGCGCGACGAGCGCGTGCTCGTGATGGGCGAAGACGTGGCCGATTGCAGCCGGGAAAACAATCTGAGCGAAGTGAAGGGCAAAGGCGGCGTTTTTAAGCTGACCGCCGGCCTGCAGATGGAATTCGGGAGTGCCCGCTGTTTTAATACGCCGATTGCCGAGGCATCGATTGTGGGCCGCGCGAGCGGACTGGCGATGGCGGGTATGAAGCCCGTTGCCGAGATTCAGTTTTTCGATTACATCTGGCCGGCGATGATGCAGATCCGGGACGAACTGGCGTCGCTGCGCTGGCGGTCGTACGGGCAGTTTTCCGCACCTCTTGTTTTGCGCGTGCCGATTGGCGGGTATCTGGGGGGCGGCTCGATTTATCACAGCCAGTCGGGCGAAGTCGCGTTCACTCATATTCCCGGGTTGCGGGTTGTGATGCCTTCAAACGCGGAAGACGCCTGCGGGTTGCTGCGAACGGCGATTCGGTGCGACGATCCGGTGCTTTTTCTGGAGCACAAGAAGCTGTATCGGGAGATGTATAACCGGTCGCCGCATCCGGGTCAGGATTTCACGATTCCGTTTGGCAAGGCGAGAATCGCGAAGCCGGGCAATGCCCTGACCGTCATTACGTACGGCGCCCTGGTTCATAAGGCGGAGCTGGCGGCGCACGAGGTGGAGAAACAGGATCCCGGCAGAACGATCGAAGTGATCGATCTGCGTTCGCTTTCACCTTACGACTGGGATGCGATCAGCGCGAGCGTCCGGAAAACCAGCCGGGTGATCGTGGCGCACGAGGACGTGCTGAGCTTCGGTTTTGGCGCCGAAATCGCGGCCCGGATCGCGGACGAGTTGTTCACTTACCTGGACGCACCGGTGCGGCGCGTTGCGGCGATGGACACCTGGGTGGGCTATCATCCGGATCTCGAAGCGAAGATTTTGCCGCAAACGGAAGATTTGACTGGCGCTATTGAGCGGTTGCTCGCGTTTTAATACCGGTACCGATCCGCCCATACTCCCTGGATATTGTTTCCGGCCTTGTGGGCCGAATGCTAACATAGGGTTGAAACATGACGCCCGCACAGACCGGGCCGAAGCCTGATGCAAAGGTTTCGTCTCCTTTCTCCTGGAAGACCATCGCGTGGGTGTCGATCCTGCTGGCTGTATGCTATGCGCCGGTGCTCTACAAACTTGCCGCGCAGTGGTACAACGACGAGGACATGGGACACGGTTTTTTTGTCCCCGTCATCGCCGCTTACATAGCCTGGCAAAAGCGCGACAAAATCGCGGGGCTTCTTCCGCGGCCAAACTGGTGGGGCCTGGCGATTATGATCTGGGCGGGACTCCAGCTGTACATCGGAACGCTCGGGGCGGAATTATTTACGGCGCGCACTTCTTTTGTTTTTTCGATTATCGGAGCGGTGTTGTTGCTGGGCGGGAAGGAATATCTGCGGATTTTCGCTTTTCCCCTGTTTCTGTTGTTCTTCATGGTGCCGATTCCGGCGGTGATTTACAACCAGATCACCTTTCCGCTGCAGCTCCGGGCCAGTGAAATGGCGGAGTCCTCCATCTCTCTTTTGCAGATCCCGATTATCCGGGAGGGCAATGTTCTGGAACTGGCCAGTCAGAAGCTAAACGTTGTCGAAGCCTGCAGTGGCATCCGCTCTCTGCTGACGCTGACTTTTTTGTCGCTCGTTTATGGATATTTTTGCGAAAAGCGCATGTGGATCAGGGTGGTTTTATTTTTTTCCACGATTCCGATCGCAATCCTGGCGAATGCCGGCCGGGTGACGATGACCGGGGTGATCGCGAATTTCAAGCCCGAGCTTGCGGAGGGCCTGTTCCACGAAGCTCAGGGTTGGGTGATTTTTATGGTGGCGTTTGCGATTCTGGCGGGATGGCACCAGGTCCTCGTCGCGATCGCGAAAATGACGGAGGCCAGGCAAAAACATGAACTCACTCCTGCGTAGCAAATATCTGCGGCTCCTGACGCTGGTGGTGGTGGCGCAGGCGGTGTTTTTTTATTCCGCCTCGCACGGCGAAAGCACGCCGCTGCCTTTGCCGCTCATCTCCTTTCCAGCCAACTTCGGGACATGGACGCTGTACCGGGAAGGTGTTGTGGAACCAGAGACCGAAGCGGTTTTGAAGGCGAACGATACGCTGTCGCGCCTGTATTCAGGTCCGGAAGGCGTTGTTAGTTTGTTCATTGCGTACTTCCAGAGCCAGCGCGCCGGACAATCTCCTCACTCGCCCAAAAATTGTCTGCCCGGTGCGGGTTACCAGCCGGTGGAGAGCGGGCATATTGACGTTCCTGTGGCCGGCGGGGCGATCAATATCAATAAATATGTCGTGGCCCAGGGCGATGAAGAGAGCGTGGTTCTTTATTGGTATCAGTCGCAGGGACGGGTAATCGCGGACGAGTTCGCGGCCAAGTTTTATCTGATCGAGGATTCCATCCGAAGGCATCGGAGCGATACGTCGCTTGTGCGCGTGGTGGTTCCGGTCCACAACATGACGCGGGAGCAGGCGGACAAAACCGCGATCGATTTCGTCCAGGCGGCCTATCCGGTGCTTAATTCCTGGCTGCCCAAGTGACGTCCGGATAATATCCGCACTATTCCTCCGATATATGAATTTCACGCGGAAAACCACAGCGTTGCTTGCCTGTGTCCTCGGTCTGTCGTTGAGCGTGACGATCGGCATGGTGATCGGAATTGTTGCGATCGCCGCTCATTCGCTGCGCGCCGCGGACCGGGAAGGAACCGGCACGCCGGCGATCCGTGCCGCGCTCGGCAAACTGAATGTGCTGGGCAGCGTGCTGATGATCGGAGCTCATCCGGACGACGAAAACACGGGTGTCATCGCCTTTCTCGCGGGCGGGCGGAAATTGCGCACGGGTTACCTTTCACTCACCCGGGGTGAAGGCGGCCAAAATCTGATTGGCAACGAACAGGGAGCCAACCTCGGGGTGGTGCGAACCCAGGAGTTGCTGGCCGCGCGGCGGATAGACGGAGCGTCGCAGTATTTCACCCGGGCCATTGACTTCGGTTTCACCAAGACGGTGACGGAGACGATCGGCAAGTGGGGGCACGATAAAATTCTGTCCGATATCGTTTGGGTGATCCGGCAGCAGCAGCCGGACGTTATCGTCCTGTCGTTCAGCGGAACTCCGGCGGATGGCCACGGGCAGCACCAGGTTTCGGCGATTCTGGGAAAAGAAGCGTTCACCGCGGCGGCCGATCCTTCGAAATTTCCGGAACAACTTAAGTGGGTGAAAACCTGGCAGGCGAAGCGTCTGATGCAGGCTCTCTTTACTCCGCCCGGGGCTGCCGCCGGAACTCCTAACGGTGCGAGCGGAGCATCTGGCGGGACAGCCAGCCGCCCGGCGCCAGGTTCTGTCAGTCTGCCGGTGGGCGATTACGATCCAATATCGGGCCGGTCTTACCGCGAGGTGGCGGTTCTGAGCCGCGATCAGCATAAAAGCCAGGGTATGGTTCAGATGGCGGCGTTCGGCGCTTTGTCGAATACGCTGATTATGGTGAGTGGCCTCGCTCCCAACACTGTTCCCAACCCGGACCTGATGGACGGCATCGATACCACATGGAAGCGCGTTCCGGGCGCCTCGCGAGCTGGCGAACTGCTGGCGCAGGCGGAGCGCGATTTCGACGATCAGCATCCCGAGAAAACAATTTCCACTCTGCTGGACGCCCGATCGATTGTGTCCGGCCTCGCGAAGTACGGACAACAGTGGGCCCAATGGAAGATCCCCGAGATTGACCGCGCGATTGCATTATGCGCGGGCCTGAGAACCGAAGCGCAGGCGGATACTTTCGCCTATGTGCCGGGCGCCACCGCAAGTGTGAAGCTGACGGCGATCAACCGTTCGCATTTGCCGATCAGGCTGGCAGGCATCCATGTCAGCGGGTGGAAAGACATCGCCGCCGATGTCACAAATCGCCAGCTCCCATACAATCAGGAACAAGCCACCGACCTGAAGATCACGGTGCCGAAAGACCGGCCCTGGTCGCAGCCTTTCTGGCTGGATCATTTGGATCACGGCGCAATTCAGGGCGATACCTACGATATTGAAGACCAAAATCTGATCGGCCGCGCCGATACAATACCCGAGGTCACGGCGAGGTTCGATTTTATGCTGGATGGCCGTCCGTTTTCCATCACCGAACCGCTGCATTATCGCTATGCCGATCCGTCGCGCGAGGAGTTTGTTCGCCCCGTGGTCGTGGAACCGCCGGTGAGCGTAGTGCTCCCGGCGCAGAATTTCGTTGTGGCGATCGGATCCGTTCGCGCCGTCAGCGTGCTGGTGCATGCGATGGTTGCCGGTCAGTCGGGCGACCTGGTTTTCCGGGCTCCAACGAGCTGGAAAGTCGAACCGGAGAAGGTGCCATTCGATCTGAAAGAGGCGGGGGACACTCAGGAAGTTACCTTCCACGTGACTCCACCCGCGACGCCGGGCACGGGCGATTTCAAGGTGGTTGCCAGTCTGATGAATGGTCCGCAGGTGGCCGTCACGGTCAACGTGATCGACTACTCGCATATCCCGGCGCAGACCGTCCTTGACACCTCCGGCGGCACTATGGCGGCCGTGCAGATGAAAGTTCTGGCCAGGCGCGTTGGATACGTGATGGGCTCGGACGACAAAATGCCCGAAGGGATCCGGCAAATGGGCTGTCAGGTGGATCTGCTGGACGAAAAAGCGCTGAGCACGGGCGACCTCAATGTATACGACGCGATCGTTACGGGCCTGCGTGCCTACGCGATCCGCGCCGACCTGCGCGCGGCACAACAGCGGCTGCTCAGCTACGTTTCGGGCGGAGGCACCCTGATCGTTCAATATAACCGTCTGGACGACCGCCGAATCAGCCCGTCCGTAGCGCAGGCGTTCGATCATTTGGGGCCATATCCGTTTACGCTGTCACAGGGTAACAGCGAACGCGTCACGGAAGAGGACGCGCCCGTGCGAATTCTGCAGCCAACCGCGACTCTGGTGCGTTCGCCGAACGCGATCGGGCCGGCGGATTTCGACGGATGGGTACAGGAACGCGGCGTTTACTTCGCCGATACCTGGGACGCGCGGTATCTTACCCCGTTCGAGACCCATGATTCAGGCGACAAGAATGATTTGGGCGACAAAGACCTCAAAGGTGCGCTTCTCTATGCCCGATATGGCAAGGGCGTCTATGTCTACACCTCTTTCTCGTGGTTTCGGGAGTTGCCCGCCGGGGTTCCCGGAGCGTTTCGAATCTTCGCGAATCTGTTAAGCGCGGGAAAGGCTGCACTCCTGAAGTGATCGCGGGAATTCGGAGAACAGGTACATCCTGCGCGCTATAGTGAAAAATTGCACACATGCTTGAAGTTTTCGCACTGACCGATCCCGGCCGCGTCCGCCAATCGAACCAGGATTCATTTCGCATCGCAGGCGATCTCGGGCTCTACATGCTGGCGGATGGAATGGGGGGCGCCCGCGGTGGTGCGCGCGCTTCCACGCTGGCGGTCGAAACCGTCCAGGCGGCGCTCGCGAGATCGCCGCACCGGGATGCGGCTGCTCTGCTCGGGGCGGTTGAGGAGGCCAACGAACGCTTCCTCACCGAGGCCAGCGGCGATCCCAATCTGGAGGGTATGGGGACCACGATCGTGGCCGCGCTCGAAACAAAAAAGAACGATATTGCCATTGCCAGCGTTGGCGACAGCCGCGCGTATGTCCTTCACGGCGGAGAACTTCGGGCCGTGACGCAGGACCAGACCTGGGTGCAGGAAGTGGGCCGGGGGCTGGGGCTGGATGAGGCCAGCCTGAGGACGCACCCGATGCGCCATGTCCTGACGATGGCCGTCGGGGTTGGGTCCGCCGTGCGGATTCTGTATTATGCGGTGGAACTCGAACCAGGGGATCTGCTGCTGTTGACTACGGACGGGCTGCACGGCGTGGTATCCGAATCCCAGATTCGCGCCATTCTGACTCAGCCGGGAATTTCACTCGAAACGCGATGCGAGAGGCTGATGCTCGCGGCTCACGAGGCCGGCAGTCCGGACAACGTGACGGTGATGCTGCTGCGTCCGGCAGCCTGAGCCCGCCGGACACAGCCGTGTACCACTTTTTGTCCGGTTATCTCCCGGACCGGAGCTATACTTCCTGAGTTGTGTCGCGCTTCAGCCATTCGCGCAATGCCTCACGATTGAGAGAGATGCCTTTGCGCGAATATTTCAGGTAGCCCTGGCGGCGGAGCTGGTTCATGTAGTGCGTCACGATTTCCCGCGACGTGCCCACGTATTGAGACAGCAGCTCGTGCGTGAAAGGCATCATGTCCACGTTGCCGTCTCCGGCATCGCGACCCAGCCTCTCGGAAAAGCGCACCAGCGAGCGCACCAGGCGGCGCCCGATGTTATCGATGGAAAAACTTTCAATGCGCGCGCCAAAATCCATCGACCGGCGTACCAGCAACTGCACGAGGGCAATTCCCAGACGCGGGCGTCGAATCACAAGGTCTTCAATTTCAGCCGTAGACCAGGTCATCACTTTAGTGGCGTCGAGGGCAACCGCTTCTTCCACGCGCTGCTTCTCGCCCAGAAAACCACACTCGCCAAAGAACTCGTCGGGCTGATAGATATCCACGACCACCTGACGCCCATCGTCGGCAGTGCGGCAGACCTTTACCTTGCCGTCAATTACGAGGTAAATGTTGTTCGATACCTGTGAGCGGCCGTAAATCACCTGGCCCCTGGCATACTCCACAATTGTGGAACAGGGCAGATAGGCAAGAGGATCTTCAAGGGGTTCCCGGATGTCGCGCGCAGGCATCGAATTAAGAAAAGTGGGTGCTATAGGTTCAGTTTTTCGTTGGACAGTGCCGTTTGGTACCATATTTCCTGTACTCAATATAACGTATTTGGGGATTACCGTCAACAAGCTTTATCTTTTGCTTATTGACCATCGCTTCTGTACTGCTCAATACTTAGCAAGTAGGATACCACTTTGGTCAATTGGTACTTTAGATAACACGCGATACCATTCGCTGACGATAAAGCTGGGTTTTTACTCCGGCCATCGGTTTTCCTGAAACAGACCGGACGGGGGCAGGCAGGTAACGATTGCCAGTGGGTCGATGAGCGGGGGGGGCGAAGGGGTTCGGTGCGTGCGGGCACCAGCGTACAAATATTTCACCGCACGATCAGGCGACAACCCGACCGTGCGGTGGCTGAATATTCGGTTTCCGTTGCTTGCTCTTTAGGCGCTAAGCTTCGGCAACCACCGAAACGGTAATTTCGCTGGAAACATCGCGATGCAGGCGGAGCGAAACTTTGTGGTCGCCCAGCGTGCGGATCGCTTCGTCCAGATGGACCTTACGCCGATCTATATTGAATTTCTTCGCTTCGAGAGCATCGGCAATATCGGCGGCGGTGACCGAGCCGAACAGTTGTCCGTTTTCGCCGGCTTTGCGCGCGATCGAGATGGAGACCGCGCCAATAAGCTTGCCCAGATCCTCGGCCTCGCTTTTGAGCACAACCTCCTTGCGAAGGTGGGCCTGACGCTCCTGCTCGACGATCTTCTTGTTGGAATCCGTTGCCGCCACGGCGAGCCGCTTGGGCAACAGGAAGTTTCGGGCGTAACCCGGAGAAACCTTGATCACCTGGCCGCGAACGCCAAGCTTATCGACATCTTCCCTGAGAATGATATCCATGGTTCGTTCTCCTCTTTACACCGACGCTGCGAAAGGCAGCAGGGCGATGTTGCGCGACTTGAAAATCGCGTCCGTCAGACGGCGCTGATGCGGAGCGCAAACGCCGGAAATGCGGCGCGGAACAATCTTGCCGCGCTCGGCGATGAAGGCGGACAGCATCTTGACGTCTTTGTAATTGATATCGTCGATTTTCTCGACGCAGAAACGGCACACTTTTTTGCGGCGAAAATACTGCTTCCGCCCTACGGCTACCGCTTTATCGCCGCCGGTGGGGCGCTGATTCGCGGCAATCGGTCTTGCACCTCTGGTTGGTTCAGCCATGATGAGATCTCCTGATTATCCTTGATTGACTATTCCTGAGCGACTATTCCTGGGGCACCGGGGCCGCGGGTTCCAACACGGTTTCCGCCTGCGCGGGCACCGGAGCGCCGGGTGCGGGATGGGCCGGAATCACAGGCACACCAGGGGCCGCGTGCGCTTCTTCGGAGCCGCCGCCCAGCATCTGCTGCGCGAGCGAAGGCTGCGCGGCCGGCGGCTTGGGACGCCGCAGTGCGCGCTTCTCGCGAACTTTCTTGCGCTTCTCGATGCGCTTCAGGGTTTCGTCGATGCGCACGGTCAGGAATTTGATTACGGCATCCTGCACGCGCATGCGGCGTTCGAATTCGCGAACGGCCTGCGAATCCGCCGTGAAGGTCAGCAATACGTAATAACCTTCACGCTGCTTCTCCACTCTGTAAGCAAGTCTGCGCTTGCCCCACTTTTCCACTTTATCGACAGTGCCACCGGTGGTGGTGATGTTTTTCGACATCTGTTCGATGAGGTGGTCGATCTCTTCCTCTGTTGCATCGGGTTTCACGATGAACAGGTTTTCGTAGATTCTCATGCATCCTCTGTTGTGCCCGGGGCGCGACGATTAAATCTGGTCATGGACATACTGACGCCCTCGGCAATTATGGATTCCGTTGCATCCGCCGCGAGCGCGATGAACTCCTCCAGGGTTTCGTTCTGCTGCCGGGAAAAACGCGACAACAAATAATCCTTGCCGGTACCCTGTACCAGCGGATAGCCGGGGTGCGCCCCCAGCCGTACTCTCGGAAAGTCAACCGTTCCGATTTTATCGATCACATCCTGCACGCCGTTATGTCCGGCGGCCGAACCGTTTGGCCTCACCCGCAAAGAACCCCAGGGCAGGGCCAGTTCGTCGTAAACGAGGATCAGATCCTTTGGATCCACCTCGTTTTTCTGCATCAGCGGCTTGACTGCGACACCGCTCAAATTCATATACGTCTGGGGCTTCGCCAGCAGCACGGGCTTTCCGCCGATACTACCCTGGCCAATCACCGCCTGGCATTCCAGCCGCGACATCCGAATCGAATGCCTGGCTGAGAGAACGTCCACAACCAGAAAGCCGAGATTGTGCGGCGTTGCGGCATACTGTTCCCCGGGATTACCCAGACCCACCACGAGGAACATTCGGGTTTACTTCTTCTTACCCTTTTCCGGCGCGGCGGGCGCGGCAGCTTCCTCTTCCTTCTTACCCTTCTTGACGGCGACTTCCGGCTCGGCGGCGGCGGGCGCGGCGCCTTCAGCCGGCGCTGCCACAACCTCTTCTTTGATGCCGACCACGTGCGCAATCACGGCTTCCGGCGCAGTCAGCACGCGGACACCGGGAAACACCGGCAGTTCCGACACGCGGATATTCGATCCGATCATCAGTTCGGTCACGTCAACGTCAAACTGGTTGGGGATGTCGTCGGGAACGCACTCAATTTCAATCGAGCGGGTGACTACATCGAGAACGCCGCCCTGCTGTTTCACGCCTTTCGGTTCGCCGATCGTGTGCACCGGGATCAAAA
>Ga0302320_10029143_pt1 | contig 10572 bp, 9 predicted proteins | sample Bog_T0_3_FD_202130 | JGI IMG/M metagenome (GOLD analysis project Ga0302320, IMG submission 202130) | Peat permafrost microbial communities from Stordalen Mire near Abisko, Sweden - Bog_T0_3 | ecosystem: Environmental > Terrestrial > Soil > Wetlands > Peat | place: Sweden: Abisko, Stordalen Mire... | reverse complement strand
AAAAAAAAAAATATCTTTTTTGGAGATGGAGGAATTTATCAAAAGGTCTTCTGGAGAATCTTGTCCCTTCTGATGTCAGCAGGAGCAGGGAGGATAGGGTGCGCAGACGGGAAACGCTAGAATGGCTTCTGAAACCCTCAAAATGGCCGATACCAACCACGAAGGGCCCCCTGATAAGACTATATATAATGAATAAAAAATTATTCAACCAAAATTCCTTTTAAATTGAAAAATCCAAACTTCAATATTTTTTTGTAATTTTTTAATATGTTTAATCTTTATAAGCTTCCGATTTGGAACGAAATCACCCTTGAACTTAATGAAGTGAATTCAATCAAAAAGGCCCAATTGATCCCATTAAACCCAAAGCTCTTCCTCCTTCTGAATAAAGAGCCTTCCATATCTCAGATTTTCGTTTTTCATTCAAGTTCCTCTTCTCACTTTTAAAAAAATGGTCTACATCATCATTTTCTAATCAAGCTTTATATAGAGTCAAAGAGATAGAATTCCCTAATCCTGGTCTTGACCTAATTTCAGGCATATCTGATAATCAAGAATTCCTTTATTTCTTTGCTTTAAATACTAGTCCTTTTTCAGATTTCCGTTATATGATCTATCGATTGAGCTCAAGTCCATATTTCTTTTTTTTTTTAAACCAATTATTCATATAAACATCAAGACCTTGAGACCATCGTGAAGTTGAACACTTGTGGCATTGCGCCGAAAGAACGAAAAGCTTTGAACGCGTGTTTTTTCAATGAGAGCCTTTATGTTTTCGGGTCTCCTTCCAAATTTCCCAATGATTTATCAGAACAGATGATTTATCGTTTAAACCTCAAAAATGAAGAATGGTCTTCGTATGAATATAAGGAAAATGCCGAAGATCTCAAAAAACAATCTCGATTGTTTCTTAGGACTGATTTCGCGACCATTGGTCCGAAAGCCTATTTTTTCATGGAATTCGCTACAAACAATAAGAATATTCAGGAAAATTCAGATTTTCTTGAAAATTACGAACTTTGTTCTTTCGATTTCACTAAATCGCTTAGTGAACATTTGAACATACCTAATCCTAATGAACTTTTCCCTTTGAAAAGAAACCATTTTTTCTTATTTAATGAAACAGGAACCTTGTTTTTTCTAGATAATGAGAACTTTCATCGATATGATTTTAATAAGAAAGACTTGAAAAAACTTAATAAAGGTGTGGTTTTGAACCCGAAACCTGAATGGGATCTGATAAATTTCGCATACCTCAATAAAAACATATATATGCTTTCAAGGGAAGAACAAAAGCTCAAACTTTATTTCATTGAAGAAGCTGATCTCAATGAGATGAAATTAGATGAAGAAAACCTCACTTTGCATGTAAAATATATAGAGAAATTTATATGGGTTAAATGTTTTTTTTTTGGAAGTTTAGGAATATTTCAATAAGCCGTCATTTTCAGACCTTGTGTTTAAATTCGAGAAGTCGGAACTTTATTGCAATAAATCACTTCTTGCGAAATTTTCAAAAAAATTCCAAAAGATTTTCAATGAAAGCGATATCAAAATCATCAAGATTTCTGATGTCAATTATTCCACTTTCTATATATTAATCGAGCAATTTTATCATGTTTTTATGAATAATTTTATGATTAACTTAATTTTGATCTTCGCCTTTTTTTAGCTTTTCAAGAAGGAACTCAAATATGATTTCAGCATTTTGCAGGAATTGTTGATTCTTTCGAATAAATTTTCTATTGATATTCTCCAAAAGAAATGCGAAGATGCGATCGTTGTTTCAGAAAATAACATCTCAAGTTTATTGGATTTGATAAAAAACATCCAAACTTTCAATCTCACACAAAGATGCGTTGATTTTTTCATGGCAAATTATCCAAAGCTCCTTGAATTGAAAAAAGTGCATTTAAATGACCTCACAGTGCTTTTTGACACAATTTCGAAAACATTATGTGAACATAAAGGAGGCAAATTACAAATCATTGCGTAAATTATTTGTTTTGAGTTAAATTTAGAAAAAAAAACGTCTTGATTTTGAAGAGAATTAAAAGATGTCATTTTCTTGAAGGATGATGATAAATTCAAAGAATTCACAAAACATTCCAAATTTACCCTTATTAAAGGTAAATTTCATCTTTGAGATCATTAATAAAATTAACGAAGGAATTACAAAGGATGGTAGTGTCAATATGGAAATTTGTGAGATTTGCAATAAAATTCTAGATTTCGATTTGAACACTCTTCTCAACTTAAATTAAAATTCCATTTATTTAGAAAAAAACATCAAAAAACTTGCGAAAACATAAAAATTTATTTAAAAAAAAATCCATTCCAAAAAAAACAATTAAAATTCCATTCATAAAAAAAACATCAAAATCCTTTGATTTCAAAAAAAACTCAATACAATCTGTGAAAACAAAATTAAAATTCCATTTATTATAAATAAACATCAAAATCCTTTGATTTCCAAAAAATGCAACCCATTAAAACACTTCCCTCTTTCCTTTCTTTTTCCCGTTCTTTATTCCTTTCATTATCCTCTTTATCCTCATTCCCCCCACAAAAGTTCTTCTTCATCCTAGGCAATGAAGCCAGTGATATGGATTCCATAGTTGGCAGCATAGCCTTAGCATTTCATCGTCAAAATCTTAATAAAACAGCTTATCCATCAGATTTTTCAAATGAGTTTCTCAAAGAAATACTCTTATCTAAAGAGAAATATTATATTCCTATAATGAATTGTCTGAACTCTGAAATAATCTCACGATTTGATTGGAATTATCTCACTGATATTCTGGGGGTTAAGAATGAAACCTTGACTTTTTTCGAGGAATTCAAACAATTGGCCACAAAGGAAAACCTTCATATCATACTTTTCGATCATAACTTCCCAACGAAAAATCAACATTATCTCAATCCTTTTGTTATGGAAATAATAGATCATCATGAAAATCTCGATCTCTTTGCAAAAGACCAGAAAATCTCGAAACTTATTAAGAAATCAGGCTCTTGTTGTAGTATTTTAGCTGAAATCATTGAAGATTCTGAACAAAACCTCGATTCCCTACCAGAACCCCTACTTTTTGGTCTTTTTGTCACTATTCTCATGGATACTATGAATTTCGAGCCTAAATTAAAGGAAAATCGATGGGTGGAAAAAGATTTCGAACTATTTAAGAGACTTTCTGGAATTTTAAGCAAATCTCTGGAATTTCAAAAGAAGATTTCTGATATTGATGGGCTTTATCGTGAACTTTTAAACTTGAAATATTCAGAAAAGCAGAATTTAATGTTGCCTTTGGATTTGATTTTCGCGAAGGATCGTAAAACCTTCCATTATGAATTTGGAAAAGTGGATTTCGCCACGATTTTCGTAAATCCTTTAAGTTTTTTAAATGGTTATGGGGAAAAGACCTTGAAAGAATTCGTGGCCAAGAAATTAACAGAAGAAGGTTTTTTAGCATGCATTTTACTATTTGTTTATCCAGATAAAAATGATAATTTATTCAGAGATTTTCTAGCTTTTTCATGGAAGAAGGAGTTCTTGGGGAAGATAAAAGAAAGTTTTGATGAAAATGGAATGAAAATGAAGGAAAGAAATTTAGAATTTAAGGAGTTTTCAAAGGATTTTTTTATCTTTGTGAATGATGAGGAGAGAATTTATTCGAGGAAATTGTTGGAACCTATAATTTCTAAGCTAAAATTTTAGAATTTTATACGATTTGATAAACAAAAAAAAGAAATTAATAAAACAAATAATTTAAAACCTCTTTTTTTATTATAAAAACCCACAGAAATAAATTAGTCCAATGGAAAATCTCCATGCTTCTCATGATAAAAATCAAACAGAGACCCCGAATTTATTAGAAAATTCCATAGAATCACCCAAAATTCAACAAATTGCTTTAGAACCTGATGGAAAATCAGAAGACCCTTTAACTAAATCTGAAGAAAACCAAGATCTTTTGGAATTTTTATCAGATGATAATCAAATCGCTAATTTTCTAGAGAAATTGGAACGAACGGAAGTAAATCCCTTTTAAATTCTTCTTAAAACAATAATACCAGCATAAAAACCCTAGAATAAAATCTCCGACATGAAGGAATTGATGAAGGCCCAAGAAAATGATGAGATATTTGAAGAAGGTCGGAAAATGATTTCAAAAATTGACACGAATCTTAAAAAAACCCAAGAACGGTTCTTCAAGAAGAAGGATGATGAGTTTGATGAGGTTTTTCTAATTTTTCTAATAAAAATCATGATGTTTTTAGGAAATCAAAGAACATTGCGAAAGAAGCACTTTAGAAAGTTTCACAATGAATCAAATATTTTTTTCTGAGAACCAAAAATTGAAAGAAACTCTTTCTATTAATGCTAAAAAATATAAGTTTCTTTGAAGAAAAAAAGCCTGAATAATTGTTTTTAATAAAAAGCACACTTCTCCAGGATTTTAAAGCCCTTCAATTGAAAAACTCACAAAATGAAGTCACTATGGCCCAAATGCAAGGCTTACTCCAGGAAAAGGATAATAAAATCGAGGAATTGCAAAAAACGATCGATTCCATCACTTCAACTCTTCAAAAACCCCCTGAAACAATTCAACAGCCGATTGCCACTCCTGAATTAAATTCCCCCTCTCCAGTCCAAGAAGATATTATAAGTATGGCCTCTAATCATGAACAAAACATCAATTTTATTGGAAATGGCATAATAGAACAAATTGTTCCAGATGATGATGATCAGGTAAATCAGAAAAATGAAAAAAACGCAGTTTATATTGTTTTATAGAAAAAAGAACCCGTCAATGAAGAAAAAACACTGAAACAAATGGAACTTGATGATTCTTTATGGCTGGTCTCCAAGGAAAAAGAAATCAATTTCGAATTGAAGGATTTCCTCGGAAAACCTCCAAGTTTCCACTTTTTAGACTTTGCTTTTTTCTTTAAATTTTCTAAGGTTGCAAAAAACTGCCTCCCATTGTTTCAAAAAGCCAACAATTAAATCGCAAGAAAAACCATGGATCTTTGCCAATCAAAGCAAAAGCAATGCCCAAGCCCGAAATCTCGAAAAAACAAGAAAAAATCGAAAAGAAGGTCTTGCCTACAGAAATCGTTAGCACTAAAGAAAAAGATTTCATATCACCACCAATGAATAATAATAAACATGATGAAACAGCTGAAGTTTTGAAGCTTTTTAATAGTCCACATTCTATAAAATCGCTGGGGTCGAAGAAGAAAATCGAACAAGATGCAATTTTGCCTGGGAATATTTCGAATATCAGTCTTTTTTCACAAAAAGATAAGGAAAAAACAGGAGTGCCTTTTTTCAATTCCAAGGCGTCTTTTACGAAGGTAAAGGGACTGAGTGTGCAGGAAAGCATTCGAAAGGAAGAAGGACAAACTGGGGCGATTTTTAATTATCAGAAATGAATGGTTTTTTAACTTTTCGATCATTTTGTTTTATATAATATGAAATTTTCATTGGATTCTTTGCGAAATCAATGAAAATTATTGAAATTTATGAAAAATCTATGAACCCAATTTATCATAATTTTCTTTAATTCTTTCAATTTTAAATTCATAATATTTTTAGACAAAATTGCATAGTTTTATTCTTTCGAGTTATTTTTTTGATTTCATTAGAAATTTCATCTCACAAATCATATTCTCTTTTCATCAACCAAATATCATTTTACATTTTGAACCAAATAGCGTGACTAATTCATCACTCTTTTTGTAAATTAATGTAATTAATTTTAAAATAATAGAAGTTTTCTTTCAAACTGCATTTTCTTTATCAAATTAGTTTTCCTGTTATATAGACAAAATGCAAAACTCAACAACAATTGAAAAATCCACTCTATAAAATTTTGTTTTCCTATTATAGATACTTAACGCAATTATGTCAGAATGGTTAAAAAATTATTAAAAGTTTAAAAAAATATTAAAAAAACAAAAAAATTTAATTACCTAAAATAATTTTATCAGAATTTTTATTTCAAATTTAAAAATTTTCCATAGAATATTTTTTGATTTTAATAATTCTGCAAGAAATAATCTTTTTATTATTTTAAAAAATGTCTTTTTTAAAATCAATTAATATATATTTATTAAGAAAAAAAATAATAAGGATTAAATTTGGAATTTGAAATTTGTAAATTGCAAATTCCAAATACATGAAAAATTTGATTTTGCAATGTAGTAAAAAAAATATACTTTGTCTTATCAAAATTTTACAAATTTATTCCAATCAAAAAATCGAAACAACCAAAAATCTATTTTTTTTTCTTTTTCTCTGAATAAAAAAACCCTCACCCGATCAAAATCCCTTTTTTTTATTTTATCCTTCCATTCCCTTCTCCTCATTTTCCTTCCCAATTTCTTCCAATCTCCCAATCCTCCCATTGATTTCCTCATAAATCCTCATGACATCCTTGCCCCCAGTTTGAAAAGCCTCAACAAGTCCTTTTTTCACTTCTTGTACATTTTCAAACATTTCTCTGATTTCTCTAATATTTTTCTTATTTTTCTGATAATCTCTGCCCTTTTTCATCGTTTGCAAGGATTCCCTTAATTTCAAGATATAATCATTGATTTCACCATAATTATTTCTTGAGCTAAGATCAGGAAACACCTTTTGTTGATTTTCCTTCAAAATCTCTAGTTTCTCATAAGGGTTTTCCTCAGAAAAATCAAGCCTTTTCCTGGGATTTTCTTGGAAATCAGCTTTTTGCATTATTTCCTCAGTAAGTTCAAGTATTTTATGCTTTAAAGCCTTGTTTTCAACCTCAAGTTTCGACTTTTCTAACTTTTCATCGTTTTCTAACATAAAAATCTTCACTTTTTCTAATAAATCATTGCATTTTCTCTGATAAAGCTCTAACAAAGCACTGTTTTCCTCATATTTTTCTATGAGTTTCTTGTTTTCGGACAAGAGAGTTTCAAGATCATGAGATAAAGTCTCGATTTTCTCATCTTTTTTCTCGATTTTATCTAGAAAATCATTTTTTTCAATCTCATGGTCCGCATTCACTTTCGTCAAGACCTCGGGTAATAAATCCTGGAATTTCTCATTAATTTCTAATAAAAACACGATTTTCCTTAATAAATCCTCGTTTTTTTCTTTTAATTTCTCATGATTTCCCTCTTTTTCCTCTAATTCTCTCATTAAATCCTCGTTTTTTCTAATAATTCCCTGATATTCCTCTTCTAAATCTCTTTGATTTTGAGTGATTTCCTGAAGAGTTTTCTCTAATTCCTCATTAAAACCCTTATATTTTTCTAATTCCTTGCTAGAAACCCTCAATTCTTTTTCAAGTCTTATGGATTTCTCTTCATTTTCATGGGTTTTCTCTTTAATCCTCTTGAAGTTTTCATTCAAATCGTTGATTTCCTGGTTTTTCAAACCGATTTCCTTATTTCTTTCATTCATAACAACCTTCAAATCGTCTTCTTTTCTCTTAATAATAAGGTCTTTTCGCTCAATTTCGCCTTCGATTTCTATCAATTCTTGTTCAATTCCCTTGATTTCCTCATCTTTTTGCTTAATAATCCCTTCTTTTATTCTAATTTCCTCATCTTTCTCTCTAATTCTCTGATCTTTATTGATAATTTGGCCTTTGATTTCCTCTGATTCCTGCTTAATTTCAACATTTAACCCATTTAAAGCCATGATCTTTTGATCTTTCTCATGAATCAGACTTTTCGCCTGTAATAAATCCTGTTTAAAAGCCTCATAATCTAATCTTTCCTTAGTAAATCCATTGATTTTCTCACGAAAAATTCCTACATTTCTGTTATTTTCCTCACAAACTCTATTCAATTTACTGTTTTCCTCTAATAAAATCACTAGTTTTTCTTGTAATCCTTGTTGAATTTCGAAGTCTTTGCTTTGTTTTTCCTGCAAATCCTCTATCATCTTGCTTTTTTCAGTTAAAATCTCAGTGAATTTCTCAGAATTCTCTAATAATTTCTCATTCATCCTTTCCATTTCCTTATCTTTATCTATTAATTTATACTGTAAAATCTCATTTTCTTCTAATCCTTTTTCCTTAAGAATGATCTTCTGTTCTAATAACCCGAAGATCTCTTCATCTTTTTCATTAATTAGCTTCAAAAGCCTCGAATTTTCCTGTTGTAACATCAAGGTTTTATTCTCATTTTCTAGAGTTTCTTTATTTAAAGGCTCATAACCTCGAATTTGTAGATTCAATTTATCGTTTTCTGATAAAACCATTTGAATGCCTTCTTCTAATTTCATGATTTTCTCTGTGAGATCCTCTTGATTGAAGTTCTTTTGAATTTGTGAGTTTTTCTTCAGATATTCGTTCTCTTCTATTAATAACATCAGCTTTTTCTCAGTAACTGGAAGAGATTTTAGACTTTCTTCATATTTCATCTTCCAAAACTCGATTTCATGTGTTTTCTCCATGATTTTTCTTGATAAATCGTCATTTTTCATAGCTAAATCTAAAGGGAAAGTCTTGATTATCTTAGAATCTTGAAGACCGTTTGGGGAATATTCAGCATGGGGATAAATCTGAAGGAATTCATTAGAAGATGCTGATAAAGGAGCTGGTCGAGCTATGAGTTTCACTGGACTATAAGAAGAGGCTAAAAGACTTTTAGATCTAGGGTTCATTGGTTTTAATAAAGAAATTTGAAATTATATAGAGACAGTTTTTCGAAATTAAGAGATTATAGAAGAGAGTTGTTTATAATATAAAACTTTTATTCAAATTAAAAGTCCTCGAATTTTTTATATATTATGGCTAATTTTATTTTAACGGAAGAATACAAAGTAACTTTCATTGATTTTCAGCCTATTAAAACCTCTTTATAGCTTAAGGAAGAGAATAAGACCTCTTCATCTATAGCCAATCGGAAGAAATATAACATAATTTCCAATGAACTCAGAAGGAAAATCATTGAAAGACTATCGAACAATATCATTCCTTTGAAACAGGTATTTTATATATTTATTTATTAAGGAAATTTCATGGGTTTTTCAAAAGGTTTCGAAGGAATTCAATATCAAATTATCCACTTGTAAAGCCATTCTTCATGTCTTTCAAAAGGAAGGACGTTTCGAAAAGAAAAAGAAAAGAATCAGAAAACCCAAATTCCAAACAAAAGGACAAACTTCTCTCAATTTCAATGATAAAAACCTTTCTTGGCTTGTGTTTCCAGACCTCGAAAGTAAACTCAAATTTCTTAAAAAAACAATAGTAAAAAACTCATTTTCGTTAGCTTTTTTGAAGAGATTTCCAAAATTGAGAGCGTTTTTCGATAAAACTACAATAAAAAATTGCTTTGAAGAAGAAAGTCTTGAAGAAACTCGATCTGATGACCTGACCAACACTTCCAATATCATGGGGAAACAAATGAAAACAAAGCTTTCGGTTGGGAAAAACCTAGATTCGCAAGAAAATGAGACGAATATGAGCTTTTTCTCAGAAGAAAACACGAAAAATGACAGTTTAACGGTTCTTAAGATGATGTGGGAAAAAATCTTCGAACATTTTGGTGCTTGATTTCAAGGCTTTTTTAAGCTGTTTATAATAAGGCTTCTTTATATTTTCAACATATTAATCAACGAAGCCAAAGGCTCGTTTTACAAAATAAACTTTTATATTTAGTTAGAAAAAAAATAGAAAAAAAATGAATTTCTTGATTTTTTCAGTTTTTGGGATTTTTTCTTTGATTTTTTATGATGATTTTCTTGTTCTAAATAAAAAATATCTCTTTTCGTTTTAATAAAATATACCCTTAAACAAGATTTCAGGAAAAGAATCCTTAATTCATAAGACAAATTCTTCAGGAATTTATGGTTTTCCTCATCAAAGATTTGGACAATCTGGAAAATCAGCTGAAAAATCATTATCGACGATGAAAATTATAGAGAAAATAATTTGAAGCAGAAAAAAAAGCTGAAGATTGCTTTGCTCATCAAGCCAAATCTGCATTAAGGAAAAGCCATTAATAATAAATAATTAAAGCTGTTCTCAATTCTTTCAAATTGACCTCTGTTTCTGCATGATCTATATATCCGCTCAAAAAGATTCCTTGAAAGGTTTTTAGAAATGCAGTTTAATATGTTCTCCTTCTCTTTCCAAGTGGCAGTTGTCCCATAGTGTTTGCATATGCACGTCCCTCTGTAGTTTTAATGTTGATTTACAATATCTCCTCCTTCTGTGGAGCTTTTTCGAACTATTTTTTCATTGATTTTGTAAAAACCTTCTCGATTTATAGATTGGACTAATAATATATGGTTGCAATCCCAGCCAAAAACATCTGGAATTCAGAGAACTATGAAGTTAACAGTTAAGTTGGAGGTCGCGATCAGCTATCACCACAACCGAGAAAGGGTTGAGTTCGCATGGATTAGTGAGAAATGTTATTAATTTGTGTACTCTTAAAACAAATTATTATGTTTAGAAAAAAATTCTATAACTTATTTTATAGAAAAATGCTTCTATAAACTTATTTCTATAGAAGTAAATTTATTATGTTTAGAAAAAAATTCTATAACTTATTTTATAGAAAAATGCTTCTATAAACTTATGG
>Ga0302320_10029141_pt1 | contig 10572 bp, 15 predicted proteins | sample Bog_T0_3_FD_202130 | JGI IMG/M metagenome (GOLD analysis project Ga0302320, IMG submission 202130) | Peat permafrost microbial communities from Stordalen Mire near Abisko, Sweden - Bog_T0_3 | ecosystem: Environmental > Terrestrial > Soil > Wetlands > Peat | place: Sweden: Abisko, Stordalen Mire... | reverse complement strand
GGTTCGACCCACTTGCCTCCGATGTAGAACTTCAGATAGTCGCGCATCGTTTTCTCCCTGATTGCGGCGGACGCCGCCCAAACTCCGGAGGTAAATCGGCGGTACGGAGTGACCCCTCTTCGATGAACTGCATCAAGGTCTTCGCGTGCCGATCGGCATCGAGAGCCCAGGCCGATGAACAGATCAGCCGACAGGCCCAAAAGATCGTCACAAGATTCCCCAGGCCCGATAGCGGCCGCGCCCGGTCATCTCGCGGAGGCCGAGCTCGGCGACCATGGCTTGCGCCGCGCGCGGCGTCACGCCAAGCGCGCTCGCGATCATGCCGGCGGAGGCGATCGGCCGCGCTAGCATGAATTCCACCAAAGCAGGCAGCTTAGAGCTGGATCGGCGGGTTTTGACCTGGCTCTCCAAGCCCCGCCGGGCGAGCAGCCAGCGGTCGTGGTTTTTCATTCCGGCCTCGGCCCCGGCCGCGATCGCTTCCAGGAACGCGATCTGCCGCACGCCGTGGTCAGGCGACCGGCGCTTCTCACGACGGATGCAGCGCAGCGCCGAATTCACACACAACAGATGCGCCTGCGTTTTTTGCCGCGCCCGAAGCACTGCTGCGACCAGCAGAGGGCCGAGCCAGGCCTGGCGCTCGAGCGGCGGTTCTCTTTCCCAAGCGTCCCACAGCAAGGCCGCCGCCAGGAGGGGCGGTTCCGACTGCGCCATTTCGGCTAAGTGGCGCCACGTCTCGAGCCTCTCGCTCTCCTCTCCATCCGGATCGTAGATAAGCGGATTGCGGAGAAGCTCCGCCCGCGTCGCGTCGCCGGCGAGGACCCGGGTGCTGCGGGTGAGCGCGCGGTCGATCGCGGCCAGTTCGCCGGCGAGCGGGCCGGCGTCGCCGGGCAATCCCGGCGCTTCGTCTTCCCCCTGATCTTCCCCCTCCCCTGCGGGTCCTGCGTCCGCCGGCCCGCCATCGCCGTCGCCGCGCAAAGCTTTGAGGCCGTCCGGGCTCAGGGCCCAATCCGGCGCGGCGCCGGCGATCCGCCGGCGGGTCCGCAGCGCCTGGGCGCGGGTCAACGCATGGGTCGGTGAACGGATATCCATGCGGGCGTCATGCAGCACCAGGTCCTCGAGGCTCACGAGCTCGCCGGCGAGCCAGAGGTTGGCGCAGGCGTCCTGGAAATGGGTCCGGCTGATGAAGCCGTCCCGGATTCCGCTCGTCCGGAGCCGCTCGTCGAGCCGTGCCAGCCCGTCTTCCGCCGCCGCAAGTGGACCTGCAAGTCTGGTCCACGGCAAGTTATCGAGGCTCAAGTCACAGGGCGCGTCGCCGCCGCGCGGGCGTCCGGGCGTGGCCCCCCTTCCGTCAACGGACGAATTTGACGATGGCAAAGATCGCCCCGATCAGAACGAGATTGAAGCCGAACGCCCAACGGAGAATTTCATTCTTCGTCTGCGAGATTTCCAGCTTGAGTCGCCCCTCGACGGCCGTGATGTCGGACCTGAGATCACGGGTGGCAGACGCGATCTCATGCTTCAGATCGGCGATATCGGTCTTGGTCGCGACGCTTTCGGAAAGGGCCGATTCGAGCGCCTCGGCCGAGGCGCGCGCCTGGTCTTGCGAAAACCCGCCGCGGACCAGCCGGTCGATATAGGTCAAAGCGTTGAAGAGAACTTGCGTCGTCATGGGAGCACCCTAGCATGATTCGCCGGCGCAAGAGGAGAGCAGTCACGCGAGAAGGGCGCCGATATCGATTTCGACGGCGGGGAGAAGCACCGGCGCTAGCATCCCGCCGGTTCGCCGCTTCCGAAGACCGTAAGCGTTCTTCGCGGGATCACGAAAAGTTTCGACCGCGGCACCGGCGAGATCGACGATCCGGACCTCCGCTACGCCGAATTGCACGTAGAGCGCAAGATATGGGGGTCCCCTCCGATCGGGCATTCTACCGCGCGGGCGCCGGAATGCCAATTTCAGTGCGGCCAGGTCCGAATCGACACTGGAAGACGCGACGCGGTGATCAACACAACATTGATAAGACTAATTAGATACGTTTTAAAAGAAGTGAAAAGCTAGATCGCTTCCGTCACTCGGACGGTCTGTTTTTGGGCTCATCCCCATCGATAATTAGGGATTATCGATGGGGATGGAGTCAGGCCTTGACCAAGTGGATATTTGGGCCCATTTTTAGGGATGCAGCCGGGGATTCGCGGCGCCATCGCGGGCCAAATCACAGCGCCGCGCTGCCTGGCGGGCCGGCCGGGCAAAGCCACCCCTTCGAAATCGGCGCTTTGAGCCACGCTTTAAGAGAAGAGAGCCCCATGCCCATCACCGTCAAGATCGGCGACGCCAAGACCCATCTCTCCGAGCTCCTTGCCAAGGTGGAAGCCGGCGAGGAGGTGATCATCGCCCGCGGCCGGGACCCCATCGCGAAGCTGACCCGCATCCGGCGGGAAGGTGACGTGCGCGCGGTCATCGACGAGATTCGCGCGGCCCGCGCCGGCCTCCCGAAAACGACCGCCGAGGACCTTCTCGCCTGGCGGGACGAAGGCCGCCGCTTCTGATGGCGTTCGTCGTTGACGCCTCCATCGCCGCCGCCTGGATGTTACCGGACGAACAGACCAGCGCCACCGACGCCGTCCTGGAGCGCCTGACGGCGGCGCCGGCCTTGGTCCCGTCGCTCTTCTGGCATGAGGCCCGCAGCCTCTTTTTGACGGCCGAACGGCGCGGAAGGTTTGCGGCGGGCGGCGCACAGGCGGCGATGCTGCGGCTGCGCCTTCTGCCGCTCGAGGACCAGGGCAGCGGCAATGACCGGGTGGTCCTGGAGCTTGCCGCGGCAGAGGCCTTGACTGCCTATGACGCCGCCTATCTGGCGCTGGCAGTGGCGGAGAGCGCGGCGCTCGCGACGCTTGACCGGAAGCTCGCCGCCGCCGCGCGCCGCCAATGGGTCCCCTTGCTCGGACCGTTGGCGGAACCATGAGCGATCCCTCCCCTCCTCTCTCGCGCGATCCTTTGACGCGTCGCGCGCTGGAACTCGACGCTTTGGCGGCGATCCTGCCGATGGACCGGCGCGATCGCCTCGCCGAGATTTTGACCGACGACGACGTCGCGACCCTCAAGCATCTCGCCAAGGAAGGGATGGGGGAGAACAGCCTGCGGGCGCTCGCCTCCGATCTCGCCTATCTCGAGGCCTGGGCGCTGGCTTCGACCGGAACCCCCCTGCCCTGGCCGGCGCCCGAAGCGCTGGCCCTGAAATTCGTGGCGCATCACCTGTGGGACCCGGCCCGCCGGGAGACCGATCCGAGCCACGGGATGCCGGAGGAGATCGCCGAGCGTTTGCGCACCGACGGCTTGCTGCGCACGGAGGGCCCGCACGCACCCGCGACGGTGCGCCGGCGCCTGTCCAGCTGGGCGACCCTGCATCATTGGAAAGGCGCGGCCGGTGCCTTCAAATCGCCGGCGCTGCGTTCGGCGATCCGGCTGGCGGTGCGCGCAACGGCGCGGCCGCGGACCCGGAAGAGCCAGAAGGCGGTGACGGCGGATGTGCTCGAAACGCTGCTCGCGACGTGCAAATCCGATCGTCTTGCCGATGCGCGCGACGCGGCGCTGCTTCTCGTCGCGTTTGCCTCAGGCGGGCGGCGGCGCAGCGAAGTCGCGGGACTGCGCTTAGAGCAGCTCATCGCGGAGGCGCCGGTTCCCGCCGACCCCTCCGATCCCAAGTCTCCCGCCCTGCCCTGCCTGTCGATCCGGCTTGGCCGCACCAAGACCACCGGGACCGATACAGACGCCCGCGTGTTTCTGGTTGGGCGTCCGGTCGTGGCGTTGCGGGAATGGCTGTCGCGGGCCGACATTATCAAGGGGCCGGTGTTCCGGGCGATCGATCAATGGGGCGGTTTGGACGATAAGGCGCTGACGCCGCAATCGGTCAACGCGATCCTGAAGCGGCGGATTACCTTAGCCGGGCTCGATCCGGCAGAGTATTCTGCGCATGGGCTGCGCGCCGGCTATCTGACCGAGGCGGCGCAGCGCGGGGTTTCGTTGCCGGAGGCGATGCAGCAGTCGCAGCATCGCTCCGTCCAGCAGGCGGCGAGCTATTATAATGAGGCCGAGCGGCGGCAGGGCAGGGCGGCGAGACTGATCTGAGTGCTCTTGGCATAAGTTGCCGGACGGCAACTTATGGCGCCAACGATCTGGAGCTGAGGGCTATACCGGTCGTAGCAAAGCGCCTTTCACATACCATCGGTTGGAAAACTTGCGCGTTGGCCACGACACCAGTTTAAGACGAACAAAAACGGGCTTACGAGAGTCTTTTGTTCAAATTGCCTTCCTGTGCACTTCCATATTGGAATGAACAAGCCTCAACGATCAACGAGCAAATCACCGTATTCTAAAGGAGTTGCCGGCCGGCAACTTTAGCTGAAATTGTTCAAGAAGCGGCATATTCCATCTTAAGAGTTCGTTTACTCTTAATCTCTTGCGGACTTTTATAGAATCTGCCCTAATACACACGCTTGAAGGTGCGTTATGAGCACTTTGGCGTGTATACGCGGGCCTGACGTGGAAACCATCAAAGACGCCATACACACTTCGCCTGGCCAATCGAGGGCGATCCACGAGCTCGTGGGAGCCCACGCCCGGGAACTCTCCTCCAAACTGCAAGCCCACCGTCTTCAACTATTCCCCCCGGAGGCGCAAAAAACTCTCCGCAAGTTTTCGTCTGGCGAGGCCGCTAAGCTGGTCGGCATTAACGACGGCTATTTACGCCACCTTTCATTGGAGGGCAAAGGCCCACAGCCAGAAGTCGGGCCTTCAGGCCGACGGTCCTATACGATCGAAGATATCCAGGCCCTACGCTCTTATCTCGATGAAAGCGGCAAGAGTGATCGTCGGTATCTTCCCAGGCGATCCGGTCGGGAACATCTCCAAGTCATCACGGTGGTCAATTTTAAGGGGGGAAGCGGAAAAACCACCACCGCAGCTCACCTCTCTCAATTCCTCGCTTTGCGGGGGTACAGAGTTCTTGCAATCGATCTTGACCCGCAGGCAAGTCTATCCGCTCTGCACGGCTATCAACCTGAATTCGATATTGGCGAGAACGAGACGCTTTACGGCGCGATCCGTTACGATGAGCATAAAAGACCATTGCGGGACATCATTCGACATACCTATTTTACCGGCCTTGATCTCGTTCCCGGAAATATTGAACTCATGGAATTCGAGCATGAGACGCCTAAGGCGCTCGTCGGCGCGGGGCAGTTGGACAATATGTTTTTCACTCGAATGGACAAGGCTCTAGCCTCCGTTGCCGAAGACTATGACGTCGTGGTGGTTGATTGCCCCCCGCAGCTTGGGTTTCTCACCATGTCTGCATTGTGTTCGGCGACTGCCGTCCTAGTAACTGTGCATCCGCAAATGCTCGACGTTATGTCAATGTGCCAGTTTTTGATCATGACTTCGGATCTGCTCTCCGTCGTTGCGAACGCTGGTGGCAATATGAGCTACGATTGGATGAGATATCTAGTCACTCGATATGAGCCAGGCGATGGACCGCAAAACCAGATGGTCACTTTTATGAGATCCATGTTTGGCGACCATGTTCTGAATTATCCTATGCTGAAGAGTACGGCTGTATCAGATGCAGGTATTACCAAGCAGACGCTCTATGAGGTGAACCGGGATCAGTTCACTAGATCAACCTACGACCGTGCCGTCGAAGCGCTCAACAACGTGAATGGTGAAATTGAAGGCTTAATCCGAGCTGCTTGGGGGAGGGGCTAAATGGCTCGCAAGAACCTCCTCACAGGTCTGACAAGTCCGGGGTTGCCGGCCGGCAACTCTAACGCTGTCCCTGCGGGTGTGACAGGTTCACATCTGCCGCCTGGAAATTCTGAAGCCCGCAGGGAGGATGATGCGGAGCGCACGCCCCTTGTTGCACCTCATCTTGGCGTAATGGGCACGCGCGGAGCAATTGGTGCAGTTACTCGTTCGATTGAACAATTGAAGTCCCAATCGGTCGCAGAACTGGATCCAGCTGTTATCGAGCGCGCGTTCGTAACTGATCGGTTGCAAGGTTCGGTCGAAGACCACGCAATGCTCATCGCGTCGATCCGCGAGCATGGTCAGCAAGTCCCTGTCTTGGTTCGCCCCAACCCAAGCAAATCCGGCTGGTATCAACTCGCTTATGGTCATCGGCGCGTAAGAGCGATCGCTGAGTTAGGACGCAAAGTCAGGGCTGTCATCAAACCTCTAACAGATACCCAGCTTGTCGTTGCGCAAGGACAAGAAAACAGTGCTCGAACAGATCTTTCATTCATCGAGAAGGCTTTGTTCGCGTCAAAGCTAGAAGATGGGGGGTTCGATCGCGAAACGATTATGGCAGCCCTTTCAATTGATAAGACTGGCCTTTCCCGTTTGATCTCCGCCGCCGTAAAAATTCCCAGAGATATTATTGAAGCTATTGGTCCCGCGCCGAAAGCAGGGCGTGATCGCTGGTTAGACCTCGCTGAAAAGTTGAGCCGCGAAGGCGTATTGGACCTCGCTCGCGCGACTCTCTCCAAGCCCGAGTTCACCGAATCCGCATCTGATGACCGCTTCAATAAGCTGTCAGAAATTATTTCACAAAAAAAGGCACGCACTTCCCAGCCCGCCGTTTTGACGAGCTTTGACGGCAAAGCAATCGCTCAAATCAAGCAAGACGAACGCAGCGTCACCCTTGTTGTCGATCAGAAAGTTGCCCCAGACTTCGGAGCCTATTTGATCAAAACGCTGCCAGAAATCTACGCCGCCTTCAAACGCGACGGAGATAAGTGAACCTCATTCCCCAATTTAGGAGATCCTAAGGCACAAGAAAAAGGCCCCGAAACGACGTCCCGGAAGCCCTTCTCTGTAGTATCGCAACTAAGAGAATCCCACTTCCGCGAATCTTAGTCAAGAGTCTTTGGCGCCGTTTTGGTGAACACTTTTTCTTTGCCTAACGACAGGCAACGAACATGCATCACAAACAATCGGCGACGTCCTTTGGGCGGCGGGCAGGACTGCTTTATCCCAACTGGAACAACTGCTCTACCATAGAGCGATCGCAGAAGGCGCTCTTCAAAAAACGCTTGCCTTTCGCGCTAGACGCGAGGGCAGGGGCTTTCCCGGCGCAGTTTACACAGATCGCGCATCCTCAAAACCTCGCGTATCGCGTTCGTGTTCGCGCCGTGTGCGGCGACAACAGTCGCTCGCTCGTCCCAGTTCTGATGGGGCTAAGCAAATTCGTTTCGTCGCGCTGTCGATATAGGTCGAGTTTGATGTTGTCGCGACCCCAGCCGGCAGACAACGATACCCGGCAGAGCTTTCCCAAAGCTGTCGATCCGCTTTGGCGAAATCTTCGCGGCGCTCACGCGCCGCGCGGATGCGTGAACCGCGTACTCATTCCACGAACCAGGAGTCATTAAGGCAAAGACAAAGACCCCGAACCGTCTCTGTTCTGGACACCTCTAAAACCTTAGCACGGCCACAGAGTAACGTCCGGCCATTGTTGTCAATTTTCGACGTCGATTCGGCGAACGTCTTTTCTTTGCCCGAAGAGGGACAAGAGCAATGCAAACAGAACAATCAACGGCGCCCCATGGGCGGCGAACGATGATGTTTTGCCTGATGGATAGTGACGGGCGGACAAAAGCACATCCAAAGATCCCCAAAAAAAGCGCTTGCTATTCGCAACATTTGAGATGTCCGGGGCTTCGACCCCTCGATCTGGCCGTCTTCAAATGCAATCCGCGACTTCTTGAACCTTCACGTTGGTATTCGCGCGCCGGATGCCGACAACCAATGCTTTCCTGTTCTCCGGTTCGAAACGGGCAAGGCCAGCGCGATCAGTGCGTTTTTGAAACTGTCGATCCGCTTTGGCGAAATCTTCGCGGCGTCCACGTGCCGCGCGGAAGCGTGAACCGCGTACCCGATCAATCAACCAGGAGTCATTAAGGCAAAGAAAAAGGCCCCCGAACCGTAACCGTTCCGGAAGCCTCTGTGAAACTCTTGACAAGTTCACAGAACCATTTCCGGCCATTGTTGTCAAGATCCAACGTCGATTCGGCGAACGCTTTTTCTTTGCCCGAAGAAGGGCAAATACCATGCAAACCTCTCAATCAACGACGCCCTATGGGCGGCGGCCGTATTCGCTCGCCCTCATGGAAACCCAAATTGTCGCGCAATCCTGCCCGGCCGAAACCATCGCGCATAAATGGCAGGTCTTAGACGACATTCGGAAGGCCAAGGACGCGATTGGCCTTTCGGATCGCACCATCGCGGTTCTCAACGCTCTTCTTTCGTTCCACCAAGAAACGACACTCACAGGCGGGGAGCCGATCGTCGTCTTCCCTTCAAACAAGAGTCTGGCTCAGCGGGCGAACGGCATGGCCGAGAACTCGTTGAGACGCCACTTGAGCGTGCTCGTCTTCCTCGGCCTCGTCTTACGTCGCGACAGCCCGAATGGAAAACGCTACGCGCGGAGAGGGCAGGGGGGCGAGATCGAAGAGGCCTTTGGCTTCGATCTCAGTCCACTCGTTGCTCGTGCCGCGGAATTCAAGCGCTTGGCGACGGAGGCGATCGCCGCAGAGAGGCAGCTCCACGCGCTCCGTGACCGCATCACCATCTTGCGCCGCGACATCGACAAGATGATAGCCACAGGAATCTACGAAGAGGCGCCGGCGGATTGGCGCGCGTTTTCCGAAACTTTCGAAGGGCTCAACAGACGCGTTCCGAGAAAAGCAACTTTGGAAATGCTCAAGCCGCTGGCTGACGCGCTCGACCGGCTTGCCGAAGAGATCCGCACAGTTCTCGAGACCCATGTCAGAACCACCAAAATGAGTGGCAATGCCACCCATAATGAGGGGCACATACAGAATTCAACCCAAAACCCAATTCATGAATCTGAACTTGGTCTTTCGAAAAAGACAAGGGCGACCACCGAGCCTCTCTCTGAACCACAGGTGCAGACTGAGCTCAAGCCACAGCAAGATCGCCCACAACGCAGCTTCCCCTTGCCTATGGTCCTCGACGCTTGCCCCAACATTGCCGAGCATGCGCCCAATGGGATCAACTCCTGGCGCGATTTCATGGCCACCGCCGCCTTGGTGCGCCCCTGGCTCGGGATCAGCCCAAGTGCCTGGGAGGAGGCTATCGAGGCGTTTGGTCCCGAAGATGCCGCCGTGGTTCTTGCCGCAATTCTGCAGCGCTCCTCCCTCATCAATAGCGCAGGCGGCTATTTGCGCAATCTGACCGAGAAGGCGAGGGCAGGAGCCTTTTCCCTCGGTCCGATGCTCATGGCCTTGATCCGCGCCAATCTGCGAAAGGGCTCCCAAAAAATGCGAGCGTAATTGCGGGTTCGCGCCGGGGTCAGGTTTAATCGATATTATCATCTGCAGAGCCATGGCCGAGGTCCAACAATGCGCCCAAGTGATTTGACGGCCGGCTTACGTAAAGCCCTATGTCAAGCGTGGAAAGAACGACGCCACGGATGCGGAAGCGATTTGCGAGGCGGTGAGCCGGCCGAACATGCGGTTTGTCCCGGTCAAAAGCGCCGACCAGCAGGCTGTTCTCATGCTGCATCGCACGCGGGCGCTGCTGATCCGGCAGCAGACGATGCTGGCGAACGCATTCCGGGCGCATCTTGCCGAGTTCAGGATCGTGGTCGCGCAAGCCATGTGGTTCGACGCGTCACGCTCGGTCGGGTGCTGTTATGAAGCGCAATTTACCCTGTTAAGGCGCGATCTCAGCCAGTGCCGTCGAAGGCAAGTGCTCACTCAGGAAAAGGGTTTTCGCGGGATGTTGGGCTGCGACGCTTGGTATACATTTACGGTCAATTAAAGTACCGATCCCAAGGCTGCGGGGCGAATCAGTCGAAAGTGTTTTTTACCGGCTGTGTCGCGTCAGAAAGACATTGATTTCCCTGCAATAGCACCCGACAGGAGTTGAAAAGCATGGCACGAGCCGTAACCCCGATCAGAACCGTGAAACCTGTCGCCAAGGGACGCAAGCAAACCGGTTCCGCGCAGGCCGCGGGCGCTGCGCCGAAAGTAAAGGGGGAGCCGGCCAGGCGCTGGCGCGAAACCCGCCATCGCATCCAAGGGAGCCGCGGCGACATCGGTCCCTCTTGATCAAGTGGGCAAAGGCGAATTGCGCGCGCAGATCGAAAAGCTGGAACAGGTCAATACGAAGCTTCGCGCCAAGAACAGAGAGGCCGGGCGAGAAGCGAAACTATCTGCAAATCGCATTGCCGAATTGGGAAAGCAGGTAGCGCAGCTTGAGAGACGGCTGAAGCCAAAGGCCGCGCGAGTTGAAAGCCCTGAGAAGCTGTCAAAGACTAAAACTTCTAAACAGCGGGGCCTCAAAGTCGTCCCCGGGGGCGGCGTGCTATCTGGCGCCAGCAATGCAGAGAACACATCACTTGATCGAGACGCAAAGACAGCGGGCGAAGCTGAAGCAGCATCTTATACCAATCGCCCGAGAACTTGACTCCTTGGGGATTCCCAACCAGCCGCAAATGTGACTCGATGCAGCACGTCGTTGATTCGCGGAGCGGGCAGCATGTCAGCAATCGAGATTGC
>Ga0302320_10029140_pt1 | contig 10572 bp, 9 predicted proteins | sample Bog_T0_3_FD_202130 | JGI IMG/M metagenome (GOLD analysis project Ga0302320, IMG submission 202130) | Peat permafrost microbial communities from Stordalen Mire near Abisko, Sweden - Bog_T0_3 | ecosystem: Environmental > Terrestrial > Soil > Wetlands > Peat | place: Sweden: Abisko, Stordalen Mire... | reverse complement strand
TGAGCTTCGGCCATTTCATCAGGCGCATGGAGGATGGAACCTTGCAGGCATCCATTCGCCAGGGCGCTATAGCGCCAAACGCATAACGCAGCGGAAATTGCCAGGCGGGTTCGTTCCGGCTTTGCCGTCATTCACCGGATGAATCTTTTCCAGGGAATATGCCCAGCACGGTGAAGTGATTCTGCGCCTGTTCTCCGACGACGATCTCTCCATTTGCCGTGACCCAAACATGGGCATCGAGACCCTTCTCCAAGGACTTTGCCACCCCATAGTGCAGCTCCGTGGGAACACCTGCGCGGCAGAGCATCTGATGGGCGGCGAGTCCCCGATGAAAGCAAACCGCTCGCCACGGCACGCGCCGCGCAGCAGCTCCCACGGCCCAACTCACTCGCCGGCCATATGCCTGCGCCGAGTCTCCTTTCAACCTTGGCTTGCCAATCGGCGGGCGCATCATCTTTCGGAAAAGTTTGAACGGGAGAACATCGATAGTCATCCAGGCGAGCCAAAGCCAGAATGTCGCTTTCGCCGCCAGCACGATATCTTTTCTATTCCTTTTCATGCTCTCCCGATGACCTGAAGGGGCACATGCTCTAATCTGGCATTTGCATCGCAGACGTGTTTTACCGCTCTCTTGCCCCTTGTCGATAGCATACCCCGGCGCATATGCAAGCGGTTTGAAAATTGTCCCTCGCCAAGCAATCGAGACCTATTTATTTTGCTACTTCTTTCCGTTGTCTTTGAAGTTAAGCGCAAAGTAGTAGTACGTGTACGAGTGGCTGGTTGACACATTCGTCAGGAACTGGCCACCGCCAAAGTAACCGATGCCGCCGCCCAGGTTGGAGTGCTTATTGAGTTCATACCAGGAGTAGCCATCGATTTCCGCGCCCACATGCTTGCCGTGGTCGGTTTTGTTGGTCACGATCGCGCTGCCCGATGTGTTGTAGATAGAGTCCAGCGCATCGGCCGCCCAAAAGTCCAGCCCCTGCGCCGTGAAGGTGAGCCGCCGGTGGGGCTCAACGGTGGTTCCCGCGCGCACCGATTCAATGTTCTGCGCGCCGAACAGGTCGGTGATGCCAAAGCGGTCGTGGGCTGTCGGGTAGATCGTGTCGAAGGTGGTGTGCGTTGCGTTGTGCGCAGGATTGCTGTTGCCCGTGGCGTAGTCGTACTGCGCAAAAATGCGCGGCTTGGCCGTTACATTAAGGAACTGGTATGCAGCGCCTGCCTGCGCTGCCCAGGCTCGAATCGCCTGCGCTCCCACCTTGCCGCCTTCGAGGATCACCTCGCACCCATAATCGAGCGCCGTGTGGGCTTGCGCCTTGAAGCGCACGCCACCAGCCTTCTCGTTTTCCTTGCCGGTGGTCTTGGCGATGGCCGCCTCGACGACCTCTGCCGGCTGCACGCGCCACAGGAAGAACGGCTCTAGGTTCGAATGCGGTATAAGAAAATCATCGATGCGGCCGTAGGCTCCGTAGATGTTGTTACCTTCCTGATGCGGGCTCACGCCATAGGCCTGCGGCACCACAGCCGAGGCGGCGAAGATGCCCAGGTGCTCGCGCTTCGCATTCAGGTTCAACACCGCCGCATCGTAGGAACGGGCCTGATTGCGCCACTCGGAGTTGGAGATGATGGTGTTGTTGTAGTTGATAAGCTGCCGGCCCACGCGCAGGCTGAACCAGTGTTTCTCCGGGTCGCCAATCTCAGCGTAAGCCAGCTTCAGATCCCAGCGAACCGTGTTCGGCGGTCCGATCGGCGGGTTTTGGAAGCCCGCACGGGCGTCTTGCACCTGTGCCGTAACCCGGAACCAGCTGGGCGTATGCAAATCCACCTGGAACCGGAAGCGGTTCAAAAGGTAGGAGTCATCGACCTTCGCTTTGATGCTTGAATTGTCGTACGCCTCGTACCGGAACCGCTCCTCGGCCTGCAAATCGACCCACTTGGGCAGCTTTAAGTCAAGATAGGTCGCCGGAGGAAAATCGTGAAAGTCATAGGGCTCCGGATTGCCGGTGGTACGAAAGGCCGCGCCGTTCAGGAAGCTCAACGGGTTCGAGGCTGGCCCGGTGAGGTATGCGCCATTGAACCCGGACGTCGCGTTTTTCGTGGTGATGTCGTCCTGCGCGGCCAGGGGCAGGCTGGCCGTTATTGCAAACAGAAAAAGCACAGCAGAGATCGATAGCGGCGACCGGCGCAGAGAAGCAGACGGGATTGCATAAAGAGCTTTTTGCATTTTGAACTCTCCTTGGAATTTGGGGAAGCAGTGGATGGGTTAGGACCTTAGGCCCTGGCCCATATGGGGCGACAGACCTTTATCGACAGGTGGGAAGACAACAACAACACGTGCACAGCGCTGTTCCCGCCCGCTCAGTGAGCCGACAGAGTCCTTAAATAATTGCGCGGAGATAGGTGTGAAGACGGGCATCCTGTACTCGCAAAATCAATAGTGTGTTCTGTCGGGAAGGGCAAAATCGCGGACGAGCCAGCGGGCGCTAGCGGCGACAACAACACGCGATTTTGATAAAGATGGTTTGCATCTAGGATACGACCTTGTTTGTCACCCTATCGGAGATTGAAATTCTTGTCAACAGTTTTATGCATGGCATCCGCGAAGGAGACGAGATTGAGCTTGATCTTCAAGAGTGCGACGACCGCGCAGACCTGACAGAGAGTTGTGCGGTCGATTACTTCGTGTGCGTATTGTTCCGTATCTCCGGATGCAATAGCAATCTTTGAACTTAACGGGATTTTCCCCTGACTGAATACTGTAGTCGAATTTGTAATGGTCAGAGCACCAAGAAGCCGCAAGGATCAACATGGATCGGCAGGCAAATTGTAAACAATTCAATCAAAAGCACTTTAAATCACTCAATTTCAACAGGTTTCCACATACGATGCGACCTGCTTTGGAGCATAGGGGCGGGGGGCGAATCCCTCCGTCCTGACAAGTAACTCTTTTATTTGCCATAGTTTACATGATTGCCGGAAATGTCTCCTTGATAGTCACCTGTGGTTCATGGGGATTCTACAGCGACAGAATCGACTACAGGTTAGAATCCTGAGATCATCAGAACCCGCCATACACTTGAACTCTCAATATTTTGGAGCAGGGCACGAAGCAAACCATCAGCAGTTGATCGGTGTTTTGCGAGCCACAATTACTGTTTAGAGTCCTTTCTTACATTCATCGTCCTGTCATCTCATCGTTACTCCCGATTCACATCAGTCGTAGATACTGATCCTATCGCAGCGCCGTGGTACTCGATCGCAGCGCCGGCGCCAACCTGCTTGTGCAATGCGCGTCCATGGCAATCAAAACGAGGCGCAGCAGGCCCGGCTGAGAAAGATCGAAGGGAGTACAACGTGAAGGAGAATCCGGTTCGCGTTGCGCTGTTTCCGGACTCGTTGTACGAGATTAACGGCGTAGCGAACACGTTTCGTCATTTTGCCCATTACACGCGAATGCGCGACTTACCTTTGCTGGTTGTCCATGGCAGTGCGCCAGACGGAATTCGCGACGCGGGCTCTGTAAGATATTTCGGTCTAAAGCGCGGATTCCTCTCCTTTCCAGTTGAGAAGGACCTGCGCTTCGACGTGGCGTTTGCGCGGCACCTCGGACGTGTGCAGGATGAATTGCGGCGATTTCGGCCGGATGTAGTGCATATCACTGGTCCAAGCGACATGGGATTACTTGGCGCGATTGCGGCGCACAGACTCGGTATTCCGCTGGCTGCCTCGTGGCACACAAATATCCATGAATACACAGCACGGCGAGCGGATCGAATTCTGCCGAAGTGGCTGATACGGGGCGGGGCGCGCTCATGGGTGCTGAATTGGCTTGAAAATACAACTTTTCTGCTCTTGATGCTTCACTTCAAGCTGGCGCGTTTTTATTTTGCGCCGAATCCTGAACTGGTTGAGAAGCTGCAAACTGTGACAAAAAAGCCCTGCTGGCTGATGGAACGCGGCATTGACTTGGATCTCTTCGGGCCGCAAAAACGCACGCGGAAAGATGATAGCGAGTTTGTCATCGGATATGTGGGCAGGCTCTCAACAGAAAAAAAGATTCGCAGCTTTGCGCCGCTGGCTCAGGCCTTGAGCCAGGCTGGGCATCGGCACGTACGCTTCGTCTTTGTGGGGCACGGAAGTGAAGAAAAGTGGCTGGCGGAAAACATATCCGGGGTCCGGCTCACAGGCGTGCTGAAAGGTGAAGCGCTAAGCCGCGCTTATGCCGATCTGGATCTGTTCGTCTTCTTTTCAGAGACCGACACCTTCGGCAACGCGGTGTTGGAAGCTTTAGCTTCGGGCGTACCCGCTATTGTGAGCGATAAAGGCGGCCCGAAGTTCATTGTCAAGGATGATTGTGGATTTGTGTGCGCAAGTGATGACGAGTTTTTACAGGCCACAATGCTACTGATTGAAAACCAAAGCCTGCGCCGGGCAATGTCTCAGGCCGCTCGCAAGCGGGCTGAGCTTGCTTCATGGGATGCAGTTTTCGATGCCGTATATCACGCCTACGAATGCGAGTTGCGGGCAAAGGACGACGCATTCGAGAAAAGTGCGCTTGCGACTGCCCGCCTCACGCAGAATGCGTAGGGATGGAGGGCCTATGGAAATGTCGTTCGCTCAAGTAACCCGAGTGGTCCCGGTCGCTGTAATTGGATCCGGTTATGTGGGTCTCGTAGCCGCCGCATGCCTCGCCGAGATTGGTCATGAGGTCGTTTGCGTTGACGTTGATCAAGCGCGCATTGAGCTGCTTCAGTCTGGCGGTGTGCCAATCTTTGAAGAAGGCCTGGATGCATTGCTGGCCCGTCATCGCGGCCAGCGGTTGCGCTTTAGCTGCAATTTGGCCGAAGCCGTCCGGTTTGCGGAGGTAATACTCATCGCCGTTGGCACGCCCCAATCACCGACGGGCGAGGCCGATCTATCTCAGGTGGAGAGCGCTGTGATCAGTATTTGTCCCGGTCTCGATTCTTATAAGGTCCTGATTGAGAAATCGACCGTGCCTGTGCTTACGAGTCAATGGATTGCACGCACCTTGCGCCTGAATGGCGCCTCGGCAAAGAGCTTCGACGTTGTTTCTAATCCGGAATTTCTGCGCGAAGGCTCTGCCATCACCGACTTTCTCTATCCTGATCGCATTGTAGTGGGCGCCGATACCGAGCGGTCGCGCAAGCTGCTCCATGAACTCTATCAGCCACTCATCGATGGCAGTTACTACCGGCGCGCGGACCGTGTTGACGGTCCAGCCGATCTTTCCGGCGGCGTCTATTACATCGAGACAAGCACGAATAGCGCCGAGTTGATCAAGCAGGCATCCAATGCATTCCTTGCCCTGAAGGTCTCGTTCATCAACGCTGTCAGCAACCTCTGTGAGCGCGTTAACACTGACGTTGAAGAAGTTGCTCGCGGCATCGGCGCGGACAGGCGCATTGGTTCGCGCTTTTTGCGCGCCGGGATTGGTTATGGAGGTTCCTGCTTCCCCAAGGATATTCGCGCCTTCGGCAAGGTCGCGGAAGCCGTGGGGTATAACTTCGACTTGCTCAAGTGCATTGAGCAGATTAATGAAGACCAGCAAACTGGTTTTCTTAAAAAGCTCCGTACTGCGCTGTGGTCTCTAAAGGACAAACACATCGCTGTACTTGGTCTTGCCTTTAAGCATGGCACTGATGATATTCGCGAGTCTCCCGCAATAACGATGATCCGCAAGATACTGGCGGAAGGCAGCCGCGTCTCTATCTTCGATCCCGCCGCCATGAACAATTGCCGGGCAATACTCCCCGAAAGCGCGCAGCTCCGCTATGCAGTGGACGAGTATGACGCGGCAAATGGCGCTCATGCGCTGGTTATTCTGACAGAATGGCCGCAGTTCTCCAATCTCGATCTCGCGCGTCTTCATCAATCAATGCGGTATCCGATTATGATTGATGGTCGTAATCTGTACAGCCTGGCAAAAATGAGTGCGGCTGGTTTCTATTACTACAGTGTTGGCCGGCCGTCTGCTGAGCCGCTTCCTGAGGCACATGCATTTGCTGAGGACAATTCCGCAATGATGGAAAATGGATTGCTTAATCACAGCCTGACGGCGTGAGGCCCTCACCTTTCGAGAATCTGCCTTATTACGGTACACGGCGAATCTCAATGCTGCTGTAACAGCGGCTTAATATTCCATTGGTGGTGCGTGCGCAATCATAGAAGTATGGCTATGATGCGCCGTTCGACTCTTCTCGCGAAGCTGTTTTCCTGTTGGAATTGGAAGTGCGCCCTTCTCGGCGCAACTGTACGCTCGCTTGTCTACTTGGCGGCTATGGTCCATGCCCGTCGTGCGGATATGGGAGCGGTTGTTCTGGTCGAGATGGTATACGTCACTCTTACCGCGGGCGTTTTTGCTGCTCTGCAGCAACGGTCGCTTGGGATTCGCTCGCGGTTTTTGGGCGATATGATCGTGGTTGTGGGGGTGCCAGGTCTGGCACAGATCCTGGACTGGACCGCGCATCACGTCATGCACGCGGTGGCTCCAGGGCGAGCTATATTGATTGTCTGTCTCTATACTGTTATTTCAGCGCTTTTTCACTTGTATTTTATGCGGAATGGAGTTTTTCTCACGGGCTGCGGCCGCTCATTGGCTGATGACGTTCGCCGTATTCCCAGGCTCGTTGCCGGTTTCGTTTCTATACCATTCGTCTCCCTGGCCAAGTGGAGTACGCGTTTCGCTGTACCTGAAGCATGAGGCCAGTTTTACACCAAACAAGCCGAGCCGGGCGTACCTGCCATCTGCTTGATTTATAAGCAGATGGAATTTATTGCGAGGAACGCGCCTGATATTGCCAGCTTGTAACATTCTATTCATATATTCTCTGTAGCCTAATCTTGGTGAATGTTCGCGTGCCAGAGATACGTCTATCTAAACTTCAGTTTCAGACCGAACCGGCGCAACAGAACGGCGAGAACCATGTGAAAGCTGTTTCCGCCGAGGCCGCGCAGATTCGCGCGTACCTGCTGTCGCGCGGCAACTCGGCTATTGCGGATCGTGGATTCCGTTGGCTGATGGTGCTGTGCGCGCTGAGCATCTTCGGCATCGTGGTGCTGATCGCCACCCAGCTGGTGGTGCGGTCGAAGCTGGCCTGGGCCCAGTTTGGCCTGGACTTCTTTTATAAAGTCTTCATTGATCCCAACACGCATAAGCCGATGTATTGGGATCCGGTCAACGGGCACTTCAGCGCCCTGCCGTTTATATATGGAACACTGGTTTCGTCGTTTCTAGCGCTGTTGTTAGCCGTACCGCTGGCTATTGGCGTGGCGGTGTTTCTGACCGAGATGTGCCCGCAAAGTCTGAGAGCGCCGCTGGCCTTCATCACCGAGCTTTTGGCGGCCATTCCCAGCGTGATTTATGGGTTTTGGGCATACATTGTGCTTGTTCCACTGTTACGCGATCACTTGAATCCCTGGCTGATCAAGGGATTCGGCTGGAGCGGCTTTTTTGGCGACGACAATCCCACCGGCCTTGGTTTTCTGGCCGCGGGCATCGTTCTAGCCATCATGATTCTGCCGATTATTTCCTCGCTGACACGGGAGGTGATGACGGCGGTTCCGCAATCGCAGCGTGAGGCGGTGCTGGCGCTGGGGGCGACGCGTTGGGAGATGATACGCGTGGGCGTGCTGAGGAATGCACGCATTGGCATTGTGGGCGCGATCATTCTGGGACTGGGGCGAGCCCTGGGCGAAACCATGGCAGTGACCATGGTGATCGGCAATAGTCCTGAGATTCAGCGTTCACTATTGGCGAATGGAAGCACCATGTCCGCGGTGATCGCCAATGAGTTTGCCGAGGCCTCCGGCGATCTGCACCTGAGCGCACTGATGGAACTGGGATTGGCGCTGTTTATCGTAACCATTATCGTGAACGCTTTTGCCCGCCTGCTGGTGTGGGCGGTTACGCGTGGAGAGCCATCGCGGGCGGGATGAAGAACAGCCACTAGCTTCTAGCTTTTAGCTAGAAGCTGGAAGCTGGAAGCTGAACGCGGGAGAAGAGAAGCTGAAAAACGAACATACATTGCGCGCGCGCATACGAGCGCTGACCGATGGCGCGGCCACGGGGCTGGCGGTGCTGGCGACTGTGCTGGTGGTGGCGCCGCTGGTGGCCATCTTCGCCTACCTGATCTATAAGGGCGCCAGTTCGCTTAGCTGGGCATTCTTCGTGGAGACTCCGAAGCCAGTGGGCGAGGTGGGCGGCGGCATGGCCAACGCGATTCTCGGGTCAGCCATCCTGCTGGGGGTGGGCAGCCTGATCGGCGTTCCTGTGGGCATTGCCGGTGGCATCTTCCTGGCCGAGTTCGGGCGTGGGACAAAACTTGCCAATGCGGTGCGCTTTACGGCTGACGTGCTGAACGGCGTTCCGTCTATTGTGATGGGCATTGCCGTTTACTCGTTGATCGTAGTTCCCCAGGGACACTTCTCGGCCTTCTCTGGAGGCGTGGCGCTGGGGATCATGATGGTTCCCACCGTTTGCCGCACCACGGAAGAGATGTTGCTGATGGTGCCAAACTCAGTACGCGAGGCGGCCCTGGCGCTGGGCGTACCTAACTGGCGCTCAGTGCTGGCCATTACATTGAAGACAGCTTCGCCGGGCATTATCACCGGATGTATGCTGGCCTTTGCGCGCGTTGCGGGAGAAACGGCTCCGCTGATTTTTACGGCCTTTGGCAACGTGGGCTGGAACACCAGGCTAAACGAGCCGATGGCCGCGCTGCCTTTGCAGATTTATGTCTATGCGCTCTCGCCTTACGATGACTGGCACCGGCTGGCGTGGGCGGGGTCGCTGGTGTTGATTGTGTTGATTGTTCTGGCCGTATCGCTGGTGCGTTATGTGACCAGCCGCGGCGTCTTGAAAGGGGCAAGCTAAGTGGGCGTCGGCATTGAGGTAACAAACCTGAATGCGTGGTACGGAGCAAATCACGCGATACAGGACATCAACCTGAACATTCCGGCCAACCATGCCACGGCGCTGATTGGGCCGTCGGGCTGCGGAAAGAGCACCTTTGTGCGCTGCCTGAACCGCATGCACGAGACCATTCCCGGTGCGCGGGTTACCGGCTCGGTAATCATCGGCGATCTGGATATTTACAAGGACATCAAGCCGGTGGAGATTCGACGCCGCGTGGGCATGGTTTTCCAGCGGCCTAACCCTTTTCCCACGATGTCGATCTACGACAATGTAGCCGCGGGGCTGAAGCTGAACGGCTACAGCAACCGGCATGTGCTGGATGAGATCGTCGAGCGGTCGCTGAAAAACTCCGCGTTGTGGGACGAGGTAAAGGACAATCTGAAGAAGGAATCCGGCGCCAGCCTCAGCGGCGGCCAGCAGCAGCGCTTGTGCATTGCTCGCGCCCTGGCCGTGGACCCGGAGGTGCTGCTGATGGATGAACCTGCCTCCGCGCTGGACCCGGTTTCCACCTCCAAGATCGAGGATTTGATATTCCAGTTGAAGGCGCAGTACACTATTGTGATTGTGACTCACAACATGCAGCAAGCCGCCCGCGTGGCAGAGAAGACGGGCTTCTTCCTGAATGGCCGGATGGTGGAGTTCGACTCGACAGACAAGATCTTTACCAATCCCAGCGACAAACGCACGGAAGATTACATCACAGGCAGGTTCGGATGACGCGCATACGCTTTCAACAGAGTCTTGAGAACTTGAAGGAGAAGTTGCTGGTCATGGCCGGGCTGGCCGAGCAGGCGGTACAGCGCGCCATTGAGGCCTACCGCAAACGCGACCTTTCGCTTTGCGAGCAGGTTAGCCGCGGCGAGATCGATATCAACATTCTGGAGCGGGAGATCGATCAGGCCGCGCTGGACTTGCTGGCGATGGAACAGCCAATGGCCGGCGATCTGCGCTTCATCCTCAGCGTCATCAAGATTAACGCCGAGTTGGAGCGCGTGGGCAACGCCGCGAAAAGCATCAGCGAGCGCGTGCGGCACATGGAACGGATGGCCGTGGCTGAGCTGCCGGTCAATATTCCCGGGATGGCGACGCTGGCCTCCGAAATGGTGCGCAAGAGCCTGCAAGCATTCATCGAGGCGGATGCTGAGGCGGCGCGTACCATTCTGACCATGGACGATGCCGTGGACGCGATGAACAAAGCGGCCTTTAAGTCGCTGATTAAGGTCATGGAAGAGCAGAGCCACCTGGCTCCGCAGGCGCTGAATGCGTTGATGATTTCGCGCGCCCTGGAACGCGTAGCGGATCATGCCACCAACATCGCCGAAGACGTGATCTTCTGGGTGCAGGGCGACGACGTGCGCCACCACAAGAGCCTGATTCGAAACACGGAAGGTCAGGACAAAGGCGAAACCAGCGCGTAATAGTTTCGCGGTGATTGACTCACTGCTGCAACCGTCCGTATCAGCCAATTGAGTAGCGCAGAAGGCCCGCGAACAACGCGGGCCTTCTCATTGGCAAAAGTGCCTAGAGCGTTTTCCCTTTTGCTATAGACCGCATTCACAGTGTTTGAACCATGCCACTGCATTCTCTGGGGTGATCTGAGGAAGCAGTTCCGTGATGGCTTTGTCGAGGGCTTCTTT
>Ga0302320_10029137_pt1 | contig 10572 bp, 4 predicted proteins | sample Bog_T0_3_FD_202130 | JGI IMG/M metagenome (GOLD analysis project Ga0302320, IMG submission 202130) | Peat permafrost microbial communities from Stordalen Mire near Abisko, Sweden - Bog_T0_3 | ecosystem: Environmental > Terrestrial > Soil > Wetlands > Peat | place: Sweden: Abisko, Stordalen Mire... | reverse complement strand
ACCGTAAAACCCGTGAGGATCTGAGACTCCCGCCTGTTTACTGACATCGGTGAACTTCCCATTTTCATCGTTGTGGAACAGGTGGTCAGGCTCGCCTGGCAACCCGCGGGGACCACATTCCACCGGTGCGCCGCGCATCTGGCAAAAGGCAGGATTGGTCGCGCCCGCTTCGGAACTTGGTTGGTTGTGAATGTCATCATGGACATATCCGGAGACAAACAGGTCCAGCCGGCCGTCGCCATCGTAATCGCCCCAGGTTGCTCCGTCAGACCAGTTGCCCAGCGTCACTCCAGCCTGTTCCGCAACATCGGTAAACGTTCCGTCATGATTGTTGTGGTAGAGACGGTTCTTACCGAAGTTGGCCACAAATATATCCGGCCAGCCGTCATTGTCATAGTCACCAATGGCAACACCGAATCCCCATCGGTCATTCGCTACGCCGGCTTTCTCCGTAACATCGGTAAACGTTCCGTCATGGTTGTTATGAAACAGTGCCGCATGAGGCGGCCCTTCCTTGCCTTCCAGTGCGTCGTAGGTGGACCCGTTCACCAGGTAGATATCGAGCCATCCGTCATTGTCGTAGTCAATCAGCCCGACGCCCGATCCGTCCGTCTCCAAAATGAATTTCTTTTCAGGAGTGCCCATGACGTGATTCCACGAAGCCAGGCCTGCGGCCTTGGTGACATCTTCGAAGACCACGGTCCCGGTGTCGACAAATCCGCCAGCGGTGATGGGGCGCTTCTCGGCGTCGTATACCGGAGCGAATGTTCCAGCAGATGCAATCCCTGCCATACCGGCTTTGGCGGGCTTCGCAGGTTCCTGTGCGTGCCCAACGCAGCCAAGTGAGGTCGCAACCACGCAAAGGCTCAAGACCGTGGCAATCCCGAATGGACGTTGACGGCCGGTGAATCTCTGGTGAACTTGCCGATCACGCGCGAACAACCAGAACCCTCCTTGAAAGAGACGTGCTCGGAAGCTGGCTATAACTCGCCGCCGAAAGAACTACTGAGCTGAAGATGCCGCCTTACCCGGGCCCATGCCTTTGCCTTCAGTGCAAGACTTGCCATTACACATTTCGCCTGTAATTCCTTTGCCCTCTGTGATCGTGTAAATGCGGTCCACCGCCGGCAATTTCAGGGTCTCCTTTGCGCCATCGGGCCAGTGAATCTCCGCCATACCGGCATCCGCCGCATCGCCCAGCCCAAAGTGAAGCCGCCGGTCGTTTGCCGAAATGTAGCTGCCACTGGCCAGAACATCCTGCCGCATCCGCATTCCGTTTGCCTTCAGGTAGACCGTGGCGCAGGTCGCGTCCCTTGGCCCCTTGGGTCCGCCTGAAAGACTTAGCTCAACCCAGTGGTGATGGTCCGGATTCACGTTCCGTAGCAACACTGGAGGACCGTCGATTGGATTGATGATCACATCAATTTTGCCGTCGTTGAACAGGTCGCCAAATGCAGCTCCGCGCGCCGGAATCACATCAGCCAGCCCCGTGCCCTTCACCGGCGGAACGTACTCAAAGCGTCGCGTCTTCGCTCCGCCTGGCACGTTGTGAAACAGCAGGGCGCGCTCGGCAAACGTTGTTCCCCAGTCGTGCTGGTCCACCTGTGGGTAGACATGGCCATTCACCATAAACAGGTCCAGCCAACCATCGTTGTCGTAGTCGAGGAAACCGTCGCCCCAGCCCACGAACGGAATTGTTGTTTGCGCAATTCCGACGTCGTAACTCACGTCGGTAAAGCTTGCCGCGCCGTCGTTGTGAAAAAGCACCTTGTAGTCGTCCCCAAAGTCAGTCACGAAAAAATCGACCAGGCCATTGTTCTCGTAATCGCCGGCGGCGATACCCATGGATGCGATTTCGCGCCCATCCTTGTTCAGTCCAAAACCGGAGATATAACTTTGATCGTCAAAAGTACCATCGCCCTTGTTGATGTAAAGAAAGTTCGGTTCCGAGTCGTTGCCCACCACGAGATCTGGCTTGCCGTCCCCGTTAATGTCGACGAAGATTGCGGTGAAACCGAAATACTTGTTCTTGTCTTCTACGCCGGCCTTTACCGTTACATCGGTAAACGTCCCATCGCCGTTGTTGTGGAATAGATGATCCGCCTCGCCCGGCAATCCGCGCGGGCCGCAATTCACCGTTGCGCCCCTATATTGGCACGATGAGTTCGCCGAATCCTTGGCGAGTTCCTCGGCTAAGGAGCGGTCGTAATGGACGTAGCCCGACACATACAGGTCCAGCAAGCCATCGCCATCGTAGTCGCCCCATGCCGAGCCCGTTGACCAGTTGCCCAGTGTTACGCCTGCGTGCTCGGCTACATCAGTAAACGTGCCGTCGTGGTTGTTGTGGTACAGGCGGTTCTTCCCGAAGTTGCCCACGTAGATGTCAGGCCAGCCGTCGTTGTCATAGTCGGCAACCGAGCACCCATAGCCCCAGCGGTCGTTCATCACGCCCGCCTTCGCAGAAACATCCGTAAAGGTTCCGTCATGATTGTTGTGGAACAGAGCCGCGTGCGGCGTTGCTTCCCTGCCATCGAGCGCCGCAAAGGTCGAGCCGTTCACCAGGTAGATATCGAGCCATCCATCATTGTCGTAGTCAACAAGACAGACCCCCGAACCGTTCGCCTCCACAATGAACTTCTTCTCCGGAACCCCCATCTTATGGATCCAACCGGAGAGTCCCGACTTCGCGGTGATGTCCTCAAATACCACCGGGCCCTTGTCGACAAATCCCCCCGCCGTGATCGGCCGCTTCAGTTCGTCGTAGACCGGTTTGGCTGCCACACCCGCGGCAATTCCGCCCATGCCGCTTGGTGGGGTCGATGGCGCTGGTTGCTGTGCTCGGCAACTGCAGGATAGGACGAACAAGTTGACAGCTACACCGCAGATCAAGCCACGAAAGCGCAAATATACTCCTCCGGCATGTCACGATTTTAGCGTAGAGCCTGGCGCGAAAGTTCTTCACATGCGCTGTGCTATTCCGCGGCTCACTTCGCATCTCGGTCAAAGGCCAATCCGAGTTCGCTCTTGATGAGCGGCCGGACAGGCGCATGAAGGTCCATCGGATTATAGCGTTGAGCGAAGTCGATCGGCATCACATAGGCTAGCGATGACCAGCCCCAGAATGGGCTCATCCCGTTTCCTTTGCCCGTGTCGGAGTCATAGAATTCACGCGTGGCCTGGTTCGCCTCCAAAGCGAGCCGAAGCGTTCTCAGCGCCAATTCCTTTGCCGCATCGTTGTACCCGTATTGAAGCAGACCGTGGAAGATCATGTAATTGGTTGGAATCCATGCCGGCCCCTCCCAGTTACATTCTCCAGACCTGGTGCCCTCATAGAATTCGGGCTCTGACTTTGCATAGGTTGCAACCGGATAATCCAGCCAGAACTCATTCCGGTTCAAGAGATGATCGCGCACAAGCCGGCGTGCTTGCGTTCGGCTTGCGACTCCGGCCCACATGGGAAGAAATCCAGCGACGGACCTGATCTTGATGGTCTTGCCGGTCTTCTCATCACGATCGTAGTAGAACCCGTCTTGTTCGTTCCAAAATACCTTGTTAATCGCCTTCGCCAGCTTCTCGGCGTGATCGGCGTACATTCTGCTGTCGGCAGGTTTGCCCAGCTTCGTCGAAATGATCTCCATCGCCTGAAGTTCCCGGTAGAGATAGCAGGCGAGATCGACGCCTTCATCGCGATAAGACTCAAGGCCCCCGGATCGGGAAATCTGGTTGTCCATCCCACTCGCATCTGAGCTGTTCCAGACCGGGAGCCCGTTTCCGTCATGATCGTAGGCAAACCAGCGGTCGATGTACTTTTGCAGCCTGACGTAATACTTGGCTCGCAGCCACTCGTAATCGCCTCCGTTCCGGCTGGCGCCCAAGACCACAAGCTGCGCCATGAACGGCTTGAACATCTGGGTCGGCCGCGGATAGGTGATTCCAATTGTTCGAGCAATAAACCCCTCAGGCTGCTGTTTGTCGAGAAACAGCTTCAGGTTCGTGAAGTCATAGTCACTAACTCCGTAGTAAGAAAGATATACGTTTTCGAAATAAAGGTCCCAGTCAAAGAATTCGCCGTAGGCATATCCGGTGATCAATTTCCCGTCCACCCCGGGATAGTCATGTAGCCCCTTGGTCGCGATATCCCGGTTGAGGCTGGCGAGGCGTATCTGAAGCTGTCTGTATTGATCCTGCCCGATGAGAGAGACGATGTCGGTTGCGCTTTTGTCTTGAGCGTTGTGTTGCGCAAGGCAATCACAGTAGCCGCCTAAAAGCAGCCCGACCAGAAACACGAACTTACGCATCTGTCACTCCGTTCAGCAACTGACCTGAAACCTCTGTTAGCCAATCGCTGGCAGCTGGTGGGAATCGAGAGCGGGCGCCATGAGCGCGAAATCCGATAGGAGCAGTTGAGGCATGGCGTCCCGCATTGCCCAGCATACTCCAGGCAAGTTGCGACAACAGGGGTTTCGATTCTGCTCTTCACAGAAACATCGACACCGAGTGGCATTTTTCTCTTCGGGGTACCCGGCGACAATCGGGGTCCCCAGTGAGCGGTCCTTGCTTCCTGGGCTGATCGAAGAGTCTTCGTCTCCGCGGCGGAAGTTAATGCCGCCTCGCATGATTCCCAAATCGCAACACTTGAATCGAAACCGCTCTAGCTTTCCAGAATTTGTCGCGGATCTCGCATCTGATGCGATCGGCAAAAAAAATAAGTGAGCCGCGCAAGTTAATCGATCGCACGGCTCACTGGCATAGGAGGACATCAAGAAATACGCAGGACTACTCGGTGTCCCAGAGACTTGGCAGCCCTGGAACTCCGGTGCTTGGCGTATCTGGACCGGCGGCGGGCTGCACCGCCGGGTCAGAGTTGGCAGAGCCAACGAGCGAGTTAGAAGCTCGCCCGAAGGTGAAGCTGCAAGCTGCGCGGCGGCAACTGGCTGGTGGACTGGCCGAACGTACTGTCGGTCATGCCCGAGTCAACGCCATTCAGGTTGGTGCGGTTAAACAGGTTGAAGACTTCGCCCTTGGCTTCGATTTTGATCTTCTCCGTAAAGAACCACGGAAGGCTGAGGTGCTTCTCGAAGGTGAGGTCCATGTTCTTGTATCCAGGCCTGTCGTAGGTGTTGCGGCCGAGATTACCTTCCTGACCAAGAGCCGGCGCCGGGAACTGCGACGCCGTGAAGATTCCGTTCAGGAATTTGGACTTCGATTGGCCGCCCAGGTGCGCGCCAAAGGTCGGCACGTTGGGTAGCTTGGTGTTGTAGCCGTCGGCGTTGTAGTCGCCGCCGGTGTTGCCGACGATTGTGGTGCCCGCAGGGCATTGGTTGTTGACAAGTGCCGCACCGCCGCTGCAGACCGGCGCGAAACCCGAGCCGTTTACGACTGTGAAGGGCAATCCGGTCTGACCGATCCACTTGCCGCCGAATTGCCATCCGCCAAGAATGTCCCTGAGCGCGGCACTGGAATAGTTGTTGGGAACATCCCAGGTGCCGTCAGCCGAAATCTGCTGACGGATATCGAAGTCAGCACGCCCGCGTTGTGCGTGGAGAGCGTTGTTCACATAGAAGTCGGATCCGGAGGTAATGGAGCCGCTGTCCAGTGATTGAGCCTGGCTCATTTCATCCAACGCCTTGCCATAGGTGTAGATTCCGCGGAAGGCCAGGCCGTGGGTAAACGACCGTATCAACTCCGCGGAACCGAAGTTCCCAGCAGAATTGCCGTCGGAGCTGGCCCACGAGGTTGAGGCAAAGTTGGGGTTGAGCCGCTGCAGCTGGTTGTTGTTGATGATCAGGTCGCCGGCAAAACGATTGGCATCATTTTGGAAGACCATCAGGTGGTGAGCTTCGGTGCCTGAGTAGTTCAACTCCACAATCAGGTTGTTCTGAAGTTGCTGCTGAATGCTCAGGGTCCATGCTTCAACCTGCTGCATCTTGAAGTTGGAATCGTAACCGCCGATGCCCGCTCGCGAAATGACCCCATTGATCAGCAGGCCGCCGCTGGAGTTGAGCGTGGCGTTGCTGGTGTTCAAAACCGGGCAGATCACATCCCAGGCGCCCGAAGGCGTGCAGATGAAGGGCTTCGGGGTAGTTCCGCCCGCCCTGACGTCGTCGGACGGACTGAAGTAGTTGGGCAGGTTTCCAGCCGTCGAATCCGTGATGTGAAGATAGGGTGGCTGGTCCTCGAATATGCCATAGCCGCCGCGTATCGCCGTTTTGCCGGTGCCAAAGACATCCCAGGAGAAGCCGAGGCGCGGTGTGAATCCACCGATATTGTGGTTGAGGACATCGTGGGTGTTCGCCAGCGTGGCAGTCCCGGAGGCAATTTTGGCGTTCCATGTCGAACCGGTGCCCAGGTTGAATCTGGACAATGTGGGACTGTAGATCGAGAAGAAGTTGACCATCGTATCGTAGCGGACGCCCACGTTCAAGGTGAACCGTGGCGACAGCTTCCAGTCATCCTGCAGGTAGTATCCCTCGATAAAGTCGCGATAGATGCGGTCGTAGGGTGCCTGCTGATGGTTCTGCAGGTTCACGTCCGGGCCTGATTGAGCGACCGGCTCATCTTGGATGAGATCGATGATGTTGAGGTAGGTGAACGTAGGACGCGTGAAGGCGCCTTGCTGGTGGTCCACCTCGCGTGTGTTGAAGAGGTCGCCTCCAAACTTCAAGGTGTGCGTCTTGATGGTCGCCGTCATCACATCGCGCCAGCTGTACGTGGTCTGCGAGAAGTTGCCCGGCGCCCATGACCCGAATCCGGACAGGTTGTTGACGTTGACGTACGGAATTCCTTCCGTTGCCACTTGTGTCAGGTTCGCTCCGTACGGCCGAATGACATTCGCCCCGGTTTGATTGAAGAGGTGCGAACCGAACGTGTGGGTCCAGTTGATGTTGACGAAGTCGGAACTGTTGCCGTTGCCCTGCACACTTGCCGGGCGGGTTCCGCCTCCCGGTCCCGAGTATTCAGTGCGGATAGCATCCACGTAGATGCGGTCTTTGCTGCCAAGATAGTCGTCTACGCGGAAGCTCCATTGGTAGCCGTCTTTGGGCGCGCTGTAACTCACGGGGATGGTGCCGATGATGTTAATACTCTGAAGAGCGGCGCCTGCCGCGCCTGTGGGAGCGGGGAAATAGCCGGGGGTACCACCCTGGTTAGAGGGCTTTATATAGTTGGCGTACGAAACCAAGCCTGTTGTTGGGTATGCGGCCGGAGGCGCCATGGTAAGGAACTGATAGCCTACCGTGCTGGGTTCGTAGGTTTTGGCCCAGTTGACGAAGTCCTGCGTTTCCACTGTGGCCGTGTAGCTGCTGGGCTGGCTTTCGCGCAGTATATCGATAGCGCCGAACCAGAACAGCTTGTTTTTGAAAATCGGGCCGCCCATGGTTGCGCCCATCTCGTTGCGCGAGAAAGTCGGAACCGAACTCTGAAAGTGAGTGGTCGCGGAGAGATCGTTGTTGGTGAAGTACCAGTCGATGTTGCCGTGGAACTGGTTTGATCCAGAGACGGTGTAGACGTCGACCGTGCTCCCGCCGTTGCGTCCCTTCTGGGCATCGAAATCGTTGGTGCGGATGTCCATGGACTGGACAATCTCGGGATTGGGAGAGATCGATGAGCCGCCGCCGCGGGAGGGCGTGTTGGTGTAGCCGTCGTCGATCTGGTACCCGTTCTCTTCCTGCCGCAGGCCCGCCGCGTTCAGGTTGATCGCGTATTCGTTGGTGTAGTTGTCGTTGCCGGCCGTAGTCACGCCGCCACCGGTCATGCCGGGCGTCAGAGAAGCGAGACCGTAGACATTCTGCCCGGTCAATGGCGTTTCCGCCAGTGTCACGTTGGAAATAATCGACCCGGTCGTCGGGGTAACCAGATCGACCGACGCCGCTGTTGCGGACACTTCAACATTGGTGGAAACGTCGCCGACCTTCAATTCAGGCGTCAGAGTGCGGACTTCGTCAATCTGCAGCGTCAGCCCGCCCTGTTTCCAGGTTTGGAAGCCTGCCATTTGAATCTCGACCGTATATGTTGACGCGGCCATGCCGTCCACACGGAAGTAGCCGTTTTGACCGGTGACGACCGCCTTTGAAACCCCGAGGCGTGTGTCGGTCACGGTGACCTTCGCTCCGGCGATAACCGCCCCTGTCGTATCGTGGGCGATGCCTTCGATTCCGCTTGAGAACTGGGCGACCGCCAAACGTCCTCCCAATCCCACCAAAAGCAGAAGCACCGCCAGAATTCTGTACGCTCTTCTGTCACTAACCATTTTTGTCTCCTTAGTAAACGATTTCCGGGTTTTGGCCTTCTGCTCTCGTAATAAAATCCAACCTTGCCGGGCTTAGACTTGGAGCAGTTTGTAGGCGAAGTACGTTGACTGCTGGCGGCATTACCGCACACCGCTTCATTCAGGATTAAATCCACGAGAAAACTAGGCGCTTTGTGCAGAGTGCACAAGTATTACACTGTACATTACGGTAAATACTTAGTTAAGTCGTTTATTATCAATGTTTTATAGCGGGACGCTCACGCTCCGCAGCGCATTTGATCTGCTCTGGCATCGCGCCGCTTTCCCAAGTGCCTAGATTTGCCCATGTTCGCTCAACAGTCTTGTCGCCACCAAAGCCGAGTCGCTGCAGAAGATCGAACCATCATGGACTGCGTCGGGAAAGAGAGGCGAATCAGTATCTTGTCCTCTTTCATGCGCGGCGCCTGCGAGTGAATCCTTGACATCCGATTTACGTGCGGCGTCTACTTTAGTTGCCACCGGGAATCGTTGTGACGCCCGATGGACTGATCCTGGAAATTCAGGCTATTATGCAAGTCGAATCCTATCTTTAACTTGCCAAACATTGCGGGATGCTGGAGAGACGGGGGAAGAGTCCCGTGAGGGCGCCACCACGTTGGCCTGTGCCCCGTTCGCCGCTATCTATTTCGCAGATTTATCCTTGAATCATTGTCGCCATTGATCAGGAACCTATTGGCCAGTCGGAGTGAGTATGACGATTGCACCAGAGCCTGCAAATCACTCAAATGATCCTCTTGATTTGACTTGGAGCGACGCTGAGAAGACGGCGGCTGTCCTTCAGGAACTCGAAAAGATCCTGGTTTGCAGGTTCTTCAAGAACTCCCTGCGCAAACGTCAGTTCCTGGAATATGTCGTTCACCGCAAGCTCGAAGGACACAACGATCAATTAAAGGAACGCACCATTGGAGCGGCACTCTTCAATAGGTCGCCTGACTATGCAACTGGTGACGACCCCGTAGTCAGGGTTCAGGCCGGTGAAATCAGACGTCGCTTGGAGCAGTTCTATCAAGAAGAGCCGAACCACGGCCCGGTGAGAATTGAACTCCCGCTCGGATCCTATGCTCCGCTGTTCAATTGGACTTCTCCAGGAATATCGGCAACTGACACCTCTCCCGTTGTTCTCGAGCCTCGCCCACCTGCCGGAAAGCCATGGCGCTCGATTGCGATCGCGACAATTCTCGTCTTGGTGGCGATTTGTTCCTGGATTGCTTTTTCTCGAATGCACCCAACTCAACCACAGCAATCGGCATTGGAGAAGTTCTGGGCTCCTGCCTTCCTCACCCCGCAGCCCGTCTTGATTTGTCTGGCAAAGCCTATCCTTTACCGACCGAGCCCCGATACCTATCAGAAGTATTCTCGTGCTCATCCGGGAAATTTTGAGAGCGAAGTGGAACGGTCAAATCGCGCGCTGCCGCTTGATCCCAATCAGAAGCTTGTGTGGAGCGACATGGTGCAATACCCCGATTATGGTGTTGCGGTCGGGGATGTCGATGCTGCCATCGAGGTCTCCGCATTGCTCGGAAGGATCCAAAAACCCAGCCAGGTTCGGATCGGCACGAACTACTCCTTTCAAGATTTGCGCAATTCTCCCGCCGTGATCGTTGGTGCGTTCAACAACAAATGGACCATGCAAATCGCGCCGAGCCTGCATTTTGCTCTTGTTGAGGAGAATGGGCGCCGCATGATTCATGAGCGAGTTCCCGGAGGAAGAACCTGGAGTTCAATCTTCCAAACTTCCTCACAATCCTCAGGAGAGGACTACGCAATTGTTGCCCGTCTTCTGGATTCAAAGACCGGTCAGTTCACCGTCCTTGCCGCCGGCCTCACCGGCAGCGGTACTCAGACTGCAGGTGAGTTTGCCTCGAATCCCGACTACATCGAGAAGACGGTGCGCTCTGCTCCTGCTGACTGGCAAACGAAGAACATGGAGTTGGTTCTGCAAACGACCGTCACCGAATCAGTCGCGGGGCCCCCTCGAGTGGTCGCTGCCTATTACTGGTAGAGGGACCTGGCAGCGTAAAGATGTCGAGGACCGGAATGGCCTCCTCGATACTCAGCTGAAAATGAAACCCACCTGCCCAAACGAGGCGCGCCTACCGAATGGTCAGATTGCCCCTTCCTGATCGGAGAATCTATCAACAGTGGGGAGCGTGTCTGTTACCAGACGTAGAGAGCAACAACCTGGGCAGGACCAGGTAAACCCTCAGTGACCGGGGTTTGAAGAACAATCTGCAGGTTCTTCTTGTCCCAGTCCGGCGGAGCGGTCTGAAGGGCCGCCTGAAGGG
>Ga0302320_10029136_pt1 | contig 10573 bp, 8 predicted proteins | sample Bog_T0_3_FD_202130 | JGI IMG/M metagenome (GOLD analysis project Ga0302320, IMG submission 202130) | Peat permafrost microbial communities from Stordalen Mire near Abisko, Sweden - Bog_T0_3 | ecosystem: Environmental > Terrestrial > Soil > Wetlands > Peat | place: Sweden: Abisko, Stordalen Mire... | reverse complement strand
CTTGGTCGGCACCATCACCCTGGTGTTCTTCGCTTCCGCCATGCCGCTTGCCCGCGCGGTGGCGCAATTTTCGCCAATGCTGATCGAGACCGCGCGAAGCATCTCGGTGGAGCTGGGCGGCGACCGAGATTAGCGCCTGAACCGCACAGCGAACCAAATCCCACCGCAGCAACCAAGAGAGCCTTGATGCCCAACCCACAGGATTTGCGCATCGTCGTCGTCGGCGCCGGAATCGGCGGTCTGACCGCCGCGCTGGCGCTGCAGAAATTCGGCTTCAGGCCGAAAGTCTTCGAGCAGGCGGCAACCCTGGGCGAAGTTGGCGCCGGACTGACCATCAGTCCGAATTCGGCGCGGATATTCGATTTTTTGGGTCTGGCCGACGCCCTGGCGGCAATCAGCACCACGCCGCAAATCCAGCAGATAAGGCATTGCCGCAGCGGCCGCGTGCTGATGGAAATTCCGCGTGGCGAAGGACCGCGCCAACGCTATGGCGCCGGCTATTATTATGTCCACCGTGCCGACCTGCACGCCCTTCTGGTGCGAAGGATCCTGGCCAACGATCCGGGCGCGATCGCGCTGGACGCCAAGGTGCAGACGGTCGAGGCGCGCGAGGATGGTGCCACTCTGGTGTTCACCCGGCGGCCACCGGTCGATTGCGACGTGGCGATCGGCGCCGACGGGGTGCGATCGGCGGTGCGGGACAGCCTGTTTCCCCTGTCGGCAGCCAAATTCACCGGCCATGTCGCCTGGCGCGGCCTGGTGCCGGCCGAGCGGGTGCCGAGCCGGGTGCGGGACGCCGCGCCCGGCATCCATATCGGCCCGGCGCAATTGTTCATGCGCTATCCGCTGCGCCAGGGCCAACTGATCAATTACGTCGCCTTTGCCCGCGACGCGTCCTGGACCAACGACTCCTGGTCGGCGCGCGCCAGCGTCGCCGACGTAGTGGCGGCGTTTGAGGGTTGGGACGATTTGGCGCTCGAGGTGATCAAGGCGACGCCGGAGGATGGCGCGTTCAAATGGGCGCTGTTCGTGCGCGAACCGATGCCGAGTTGGCGGATCGGTCGGGTGTCGTTGTTGGGCGATGCGGCGCACGCCATGCTGCCTTTCATGGGCCAGGGCGCCGCCATGTCGATTGAGGATGGCCTAGTGCTGGCCCGCGCGCTGGCCGCCTTCACTGACCCCACCCAAGCCCTGATCCGCTACGAGGCGGCGCGGCACAACCATGCCGGGTTCGTGCAGGCCAAATCGCGGGCGCTGGCCGAACATCTGGAAGCCGCCGATCCCGATCGCTTCGGCGAGCAGAAGTTTGAAAACGAGGAAGCGCTGGGGTTGTTCGCCTATGATGCCACGACCGTGGCGCTATAGTCCGGCCGCCGCCGCGATTGTGGGCATGTCGTCCGGCGCTGTCTGAGCGGCGGGTCGCGCAGGCTGGCTGAGCCTATCCGAGATGGCGGCGGCGCACTCCCGGACCGGATCGCCAAACTGCAACAACGCCTGGTCGACCGTCATTGCCGAGGCGAAAAAAATCAGGGTCAGGGTACCGACCAGCGCTTCGCTTTCGAAGATTGGTGCGGATATCGAAGAGGTCTTGCCGGGATTGTCGGTGTGCTGCAGCTTGTCATGGACACTGATCCCCTTTTGCCGCACCGCATCAAGAACGCGCTCGAACGAGGCCAGGCGAGCTTGATCATTGTCGCGATAATGGCGCAGGCCATCCAGGATCACGCGCCGTTCCTCGGGCGAACAGAACGCCAGATAGGCTTTGCCGCTCGACGACGCCAACAGCGGCATGCGATAGCCGGCATGATAGACATTGAGCGTGAAGGGCGTCAGGCTATGGGTCGATTCACGGATCACCATATGCATGCCGACCCGGGAACACACCGACAGCGGCCAGCTATGGCGCTTGGTCATCGCCACGATATGGGGACGCGACACCACCGCCAGGCGATCTTCCTGCTGGTACCCCAGACTGAGGGTCTGCACCAGGGCGGCGGGGCGATAACGCTTGCTGTTCGGTTCGCGCTCGATCATGCCATATTCGACCAGGGTTTCGACGATGCGACAGGTGGTGGGATAGGCCAAACCCGCTGTATGGGCGATTTCCATCATGGTCAGCGTGCCCTGGCGGTTCACCGCCCGTAAAACGGCGATGCCGCGGCTGATCGACCTGATCCCCAGAGTTTTGTCCATCGCAAGCCTTTCGCCCCTGATGGTGGTATTTTTGGCCGGTGACTGTCCGGATGATACCACAGTCGCAAATGATATAAACATAGGTCATTTGTGATTTGCCGCGCGCAGCAGAAATTCTTCCCCAGCCTTGGCAACGGATCATTCGCTAGCGGATCTCGCCTGAGCGGCCGCCTTTCGGTCCTTCCCGGCCGACAAAATGTCCACGTAGCGAAGTTTTTTCACCGGAATCTTTTCAGATGTCGGGAAAGGTGGGAGCGTGCTTCTACCAATTGAATAAATTAGACGTGAGTAATTGAATGATAATAATGAAGATAAAATATTAATCAAAAATCCACTGCAATTTTTAAAATATAACGAGCTTCAACAATAATATAAAAATGAGACTTTTGTTCAATTCGCACGGGGGTGTGGTATGAAAAATCGGAACACTCAATCCAACTTGATCAGATTGTTGGCATCGGCCAGTATCGGAGCGATCCTGGTCGCCACGCCGGCGGTCGTAGTGCAGGCGCAGCAGGTGGCGTCGGCGTCCTCGAACAATTCCTCGGGCGATATTTTCGAGATCGTGGTCACCGCCCGCAAACGTTCTGAAAAGCTGCTGGACGTGCCGGTCGCGGTCAATGCCTTCTCCGACAAATATATCGACGCCACCGGCATCACCTCGCTGGAAGATGTCGCCACCTTCACGCCTGGATTCACTGTCGACGGCACCCTGGGCGGTTCCGGGCGCAATGACCGGTCGTTTCAGGAATATATCATCCGCGGCATGGTGCCTTCGAGCACCACCAATCCGACCACCAGCGTCTTCATCAATGGCGCGCCGGTCAGTACCGGTCAGATCGGCGGTGTCGACGACAACGCCATCGAGCGGGTCGAAGTGCTGGAGGGGCCGCAATCGGCCTATTTCGGACGCGAGACTTTCGCCGGAGCGGTCAATGTTGTGACCAAGGATCCCGGCAACAAAGTCGGAGGTGCCATCAGCGCGCTCTATGCGTCACATAATGACAGCGACGTGAGGGCCGCACTGGAAGGGCCGATCATCGCCGACAAACTGGCGTTCCGCGCCAGCTTCCGCAATGCGATGACCGACGGCTCCTATAAGAACCAAGCCCCCGACAACGCCAAGGCCAAGTCCAACGAGACGCTGGGCGACCAGTCGACCAAAGGCGGCACGCTGGAACTGGTGGCGCATCCGATCGACAATCTTAAGGTCACGCTGTTCGGGATGATGTGGCATGATTCCGACGGACCGTCAGCGCAGGCACAATTGTTCGCTTCCAGCCAGTTTTCCTCCGGCATCCCGGTGTCGTCGAACTGTACCATCGCGGGGTCGCCTTATATTTGCGGCACGGTATCGCATTGGCCGTCTGTGTTCCCGAGCGCCAACACCCTGGTCGACAGTACTGTCGCGGCGATGCTCAATCAGAAAGGCTACCTGACCAAGCCGAACAGCAAGTTCGGACTTGAGCGCGACGCCTATCACGGCAGCGCCGGGATCGAATATTACCTCGAAAGTCTGGGCGTGACCCTCAACAGTCTGACCGCGTTCAACGGGCAGAAATGGAGTGAACTGCAGGATCTCGACAATTTCGGCACCACCGCGATTCCCAATCCGCTCAACTCATTTTATGGTTTGGGGGCGCCCTACAGCAATTTCGACTTTCTGATCCAGCAGAAGAATCATGACTTTTCCCAGGAGGTACGCGCCACCTCGGACCAAAGCCACGCCTTTCGCTGGCTGGTTGGCGCCAATTATGCCTACACCTTCCAGAATGGCGATGGCGGCGGCACCGCGCCGTTCGGACTGATCCCGCCCTCCAGCTTCGGCATCAACGAGGCTACCACGATCGGCGCCTTTTATGGCTTGGCCTATGACATCCTGCCCGATCTCACGCTCAATTTCGAAGGCCGCTATCAGACGGAAAAGCTGGTCGGCTACACCGACAGCTATGCACTTCAGGCCGAGGGCCATTTCCACGACTTTCTGCCGCGAGCGACGCTGCAATACAAGATCGACCCCGATCTGATGACCTATGCCACTTTTTCGCAAGGCGTCAATCCGGGTGCCTTCAATACCCAGATCGCCAGTTTGAGCCTCGCCTCGCAGGCCTCGATTGCGGCGCAGGGCGCCGGTGTGGTGGTGCAGCCGGAACATCTCGACAATTATGAGCTCGGCACCAAGGGCAAATTCCTGAACGGCAAGGCGACCTTGTCGGCCGACATCTATTATGATGAATGGACCAAACAGATCGTCACCGAAGCGATTCCGGCCATCTCGTCGGCGGGCCAGACCACGCTGGCGGCCCTCGAGTTCAATACCGGCAAGAGCACCCTGAAAGGTCTCGAGCTGCAGGGAACCCTGGAACCGGTCGACCATGTGGAGTTGGATGGCGGTTTCGCTTTGAACGACACCCGCACCGACCATTTCGGCTGTTCCTATGCTACCGCGGTCGGCTGCAACGCCAGCAATCCTTATGTCAGCGGTACGCAGTTGCCCAATGTCTCGAAATATCAGGCGCATTTTGGCCTGTCCTATGGCGACCAGCTGGAATTCTTCAAGGACGCCGACTGGTATGCGCGCCTGGATTATATCTACAAGTCGGGCAGCTGGGCGGAGGTGGGCAATTATGCCAAGACCCCCGACGCCAATATCGTCAATCTGCGCGCCGGCGTCAATGTCGGCACCCTGCGGCTGGAAGGCTTCGTCACTAACCTGACAAACTGCACCGCGCCCACCAATCTCAGCCCGGACTATGCGCTGGCGGCACCGTTCGAATCCTATGGCAAATATGATACGCTGGTGATCGGTCTGCCGGTGCTCAGAACCTTCGGCGTCCGCGCCAAATATGTGTTCTAGCCAAGCGCACGCGACCGTCTGGCCGCTTCGCCGGACGCAACCGCCCGACCTGGGGGGCTAAGCGTGCCGCGTCTATCCCGGCGAAAACTTTTGGTCGGCGGCGCCGTCAGCCTGACTGCGGGACTGGCCAAAGCCGCCCTGCCGTCCCGGTTCGGCGGTGGCGGAAGGGCCGACGTCATCGTCGTCGGCGCCGGTCTTTCCGGTCTCGGCGCCGCCCGCCTGCTGGAAGAGCAGGGTGTGTCGGTGCTGCTGCTGGAGGGACGCCAGCGGGTGGGGGGCAGGGTCTACACCTTGTCGCATCTGCCTGGCTATCCTGAAGCCGGCGCCAACAGCATGACCCCCGGCTATGGCCGCACCATCGACGCCGCCAATTGGGCCGGTGTCGAATTGGTGGATGTGCTGCCGCGCATGATGCTGGCCGGCCGGCAGGAATTGGTATTGGACGGGCGGGTGATCGCCCGCGATCAATGGCCGACCTCGCCCTTGAATCCATTTCCCGATGCACAGAAACAGATCATGCCGTGGGACTATGTGCCGCGGCTGATCGCCCAGAACACGAAGCTGGCGAATTACGCCGACTGGACCGCGCCCGCCAGCGCGGCCTTGGATATCCCGCTCTATGATTTTCTGAAACGCCAGGGCGCCAGCGATCGGGTGATCGACCTGGCCTACAATACCATCGTCAGCTATGGCACCTCGGCGCATGACGTTTCCGCCCTGATGCTGGAATTCATCGATGGCTGGGGCAAGATGCTGGCGCAAGCCGGCCGCAGCCAGTTGGCAGTGCGCGGCGGCAATCAGCGCCTGCCGGAAGCTATGGCGGCCAAGCTCAAAGCCGACATTCTGCTGGGCAAGGAGGTTCGTGCCATCGAGCAGGAAAAGGGTGGGATGACGGTGCGCTGCGCCGACGGCAGCCGCTATGATGCCCAGCGCGTGATATGCGCCATGCCTTTTTCGACGCTGCGCAAGGTGAAAATCTCCCCCGTCTTGACCGGCCGCCAGGCCGAGGCGGTGCGCGGCCTGCGTTACCAACGGATCACCTTGGTGTTTCTCACCGCCCAACAGCCTTTTTGGGACGAGGACGGGCTGTCGCCCTCGATGTGGACCGACGGGCCGGCGCAATGGGTGCTGGCGCAGCATTTCGGTGCCACCGATGTGGAGGTTACCGGTCTGACCGTCAATGCGCGCGGGAATGCCGCCGCTGCGCTGGACCGGCTGGGACCGGACGCGGCTGGTCGACAAGTCGTCGCCGCAATCGAACGGATCCGCCCTGCCGCCAAGGGCAAGCTTGTGGTGGCGGGCGCCCATTCTTGGGGGTTGGATCCGTTTTCCCAAGGCGACTGGGCAGTGTTCGGCGCTGGCCAACCCACCCAATGGCTGCCGGTGATGGCGCAGCCACATGGAAACCTGTTCTTCTGCGGCGAACACACCGCCACCGGCAATCGCGGCATGGAAGCCGCCATGGAATCGGCCGAACGGGTCGGCATCGAAGTGCTGCAATCGCTCTGAGTCACGCGTAACAATCGGGAGACAAATATGGACCGCCGTCATTTTCTCACCCAATCGGGCCAGGCTCTGGTCGGCGCCGCCGCGGTCGGTGCGGTGCCCGCAACAGCCAGCGCCGCCAGCCACGGCGCCAAACTGAGCCTGACCGGGCCCACTCTCGATTTGACAACGCCGCAAGGCAATATGCTGGCCGTCGCGCGACTGCAGGGCAATCTGGACGGCAGCAAGTCGAAATTTGGCTGGGCCAGCGGCGTGCTGTTCGGGGTCCGGCCGAACGAGAAGGTGCGCGACCTGATGGGGGTCAAGGTGTTCAGCGCGACCCGCACGCTGCGCCAACCCGACGGCAGCTTTCAGCGGCTGTCGCGAGAAGTGGTATATTACACCGACCTCAAGACCGGCGCCTTCCTGGAAAACTTCACCAACCCCTATACCGACGAACAGGTCAAGGTGGTCACGATCGCCAACGATCCGTTCAACTATAAGATCGAAGACCATTTTCCGTCGCCGCCCAGTTACGGCGGGTTGAACAAGGAAGCGCCGCCGCCGCGGCCGTTGCTGTTGGACTGGTCGATCAATGGTCCGATGTTGCATTTGCTGCAATATATCAACCTTTTCTACCCCTCGGCGCTGCAGCCGGAGAAATGGCCGCGCGAATCGGCCGGCAAGATGAATCAGGTCAGCGAAATCTTTCTTTACCAAATATCTCTGGCCGACATGCAGGACGCCAAAAAGACCTCGGTCACGTACAATGGCAGCTGGAGCCGCATCACGCCCTGGCTGCCCTGGATGCTGATGGGCCAAGCGGCGGGCCATTGCAGCTATGAATGCTTCATGGGCACCGCCGACAGCCTTGACGATGTCGACCCAATCCTGGTCGCCCATGTGCGGGAGAAAAATCCCGACTATCTGACCGCGCCCGAGACCTGGGTCGACCCCAGCCTGTCCAGCCTGGAACATTACGCCCGTGAACAGCAGCCGGCGCCGGCCAAACCCTGACGCGGGCGAGCGGCGGCCAATGTTCGCCTGACGAGCAGGTCGTGATTTGGGCGTGTATTCCGTGATCGTGCGTTTCACGATTCCGTCTTAGCTTTCTTGGGGAAGAGTGTAGCTTGTCGACCAAATTGTCGCGTCGCACGCTGTTGCTGGCGGCCGGTGCCAGCGGAATCGCCCTGCCGACTCTGGCCGATTCGGTTTCGCAGGATCCCAGACTGAGCGCCGAGGGGCAGATCAGACTGTCCGCCAGCCTGGACGGATCGCCGGCCTTCTGGATCTATTCCGGGACGGTCTATGCGGTGCAGCCGGGACTGCATCCGCGCGAACTGGTCCGCCTGTCGGGCTGCCAGTCGAGTTGGGCGGAGCGGCTGGAAGACGGGTCCTATCGGGTGAGCGGTGCCACCTTGACCTTCTTCCGCGATTGCCGGAGCGGCACGATTCTCGACTATTTCGACAATCCGATCACTGGGCGCCGTAATAAGGTGGTCGCGAATTTTCTGTCGGGCGGAGCATTACGCTATCCGGCCGACGGCACATCGGCGCGGGCGGAGTTTCGTCCGGCGACCGGGTCGGTGATTGCCCCCAACGGCTTCGGGGCCGCCGACCTGCAAAAACCGCTCGGGCTGGTGCGTTGGCAGGTGATGGAGCAGTCGGTGCTGTTGTTCACCGATCGCTCATGGAATGTCGCGGTCCAGCCGCAGCTCGAGGCGCAGACGCAAAGCGGCGACCGCGCCGATTTTTTTGATCCGGCATTGCGGCGGATGACGGCGCGTTACAGCGGCACCAGCATCATGCCGTGGATGACCTGGCTTGAGATGGCGGACATCCCGGGACATCTGACCTGGCACTCCTCGGGCGAAAAATCCTTTTCGCTCGACGGGCTGGAGGCCGACTATCGCGCCCATGCCGGCGATCGGCTCGACAGGCTTGCGTCCCGGCCATGACGGTTTCGTCGCTTTCGCGCCGAGATAGGTCGGATAGAGACGGGGCGGTTGCCGCGCCACGGTCAGCGTCTTGTCAAGTCCGTCAGGATGCTGGATCCAGCGGAAGCCCCTTGGCGACAGAGACGGCGATATTGGGGCTTTCGGGGTTCCTCGCCACGGTTTGCGCCGCCGGAGTGACAATCAAGTCCATGTCTTCCATCGGTATGGCACCGAGCAGCACCTCGTCTCCCATGACAAGCGCACCGGTGCCGCAAGTTCGCCCCAGCAGGGAGACGCGGATGGGAAGAACATAATCCACCAGATCGCGTCCGCCGTCGGCCGTCCGAACCTCACGTTGCTCCATCGGCGTGGTCAGGCCCAGTTGAATCGCGACATGTTTTGGGATGCACAAATGTAGCGCACCCGTATCAACCAGCGCCACGGCATCGATCTCATCCAGATCCGGGCGGGCCGGGTTTGACAGACGCAAAGCGGTACGGACGAGTCCCATGGCCAATTTTCTTCCCTCGGTTCTGCAGCGCCTTCCGGCATGTTACCCGAGGTCTGGTGCTCCGCTTGCGAAATTCGAATGATTTTGTTCACAGGATTTTCGAATTTCGGAAACGCTCAGAGCACTAGATAAGTTATTGAATCTAGTGGTGCTTTATGTTTTTGAAGTTCCGAAAATCGCTGGTGGCAAAGTTGTCGGAACTTCAAAAACGCACCACTAGTCATCAGCAATGCCCGCGTCATTGATCCGCTTTATGTCGACGGTGGGTCGCCGGACTTCTGCACACGCGGTTAAGCCGTTACGGCGTAAATCTGTTCGGCTGATGAACAGGACGCGACTTCGCTCACCGGGGCCGCCAATCTGACGGTAAACAAGCGATCATCTAATCTTCTCCGGCCCGGCGCTGACCTGCCTGAAGCTGAACAGGAGATCGTCGTGAACAAGTTCAGAATGCTCAGCGCGATTGCCTTGCTGACCGCGACTGCCAGCGTCCCCTCGGTCGCTCGGGCAGAGCCGTCCTCCGCCGTCATGGCACCGCTGGACGATGCGAGGACTCTGGCGGTACCGCCCCTCGACTATGCCGATCCGACCAGCTGGATTGCTGGACCGGCGGGTCCGGGACCGAGCGCGGCGCTTCCCCGCGGCGCAACCCCGGCAGCTCGGGATCCGGCGGCGGATGTGTTCTTCATTCATCCCACCACCGATCGCGGCGGCCCGAACAAATGGACCATGGATCCGCGCGACGCGGCCGCCGGCAAATGGGTCGACGAAAGCGTGGTGGCGCGCCAGGCCAGCGTATTTTCCGGCTGTTGCCGGGTGTTTGCGCCGCGCTATCGCGCCGCCACCGCAGCGGCTTTGTTCAATCCGGTGATGCGCGACAAGGCCTTTGACCTGGCCTATGGCGATGTCGAGCGGGCGTTCGACGAATTTCTCGCCCGCTACAGCGACGGCCGCCCTTTTATCATCGCTGGGCACAGTCAGGGGTCGTTGCATGCCGCCCGGCTGCTGGAGACGCGCATTGAGGGAACGCCGCTGCAGCGGCGCCTGGTAGCCGCCTATGTCGTCGGCATGAACCTCGCCGAGGGTGATTTCGGCCGCCGCTTCCATCATATCGGCATCTGTCGCACACCGCGCGAGACCGGCTGCGTCGTGCAATGGAATTCGCTTCTGGCCGGTAGCGAGCTGACCAAGGTGGTGGCCTATTCGCAATCCAGCTTCATTCAAAAATATGGCGATATTCCTGGCAAGCAGACAGTGTGCGTCAATCCATTGACCTTCGATGTGAATCGGCCGGCCGCGCCGGCGTCCGCCAGCCTGGGTGCGGTGTCGGGGGCGCCCGGTTTCGGCCCGCTCGACCCCTTGCGTTCCGGCGCGGTCGCGGCGCGATGCGACCAGGGCGAGTTGGTCGTCACCATTGCACCCGATCTCAGCCTTGATCCGCTGCCGGGCGGCGGGGTGATGCGTTATCACGACTATGGGTTGTTTTATGCCGATATCCGCGCTAATGCCGTGTTGCGAGTGGCTGAATATCTGAAGTCTTCGCCGCGCTAATCGCGCGCTGCCGCCGGCGCAGTTGGGGGGGTGCGCTAC
>Ga0302320_10029130_pt1 | contig 10574 bp, 3 predicted proteins | sample Bog_T0_3_FD_202130 | JGI IMG/M metagenome (GOLD analysis project Ga0302320, IMG submission 202130) | Peat permafrost microbial communities from Stordalen Mire near Abisko, Sweden - Bog_T0_3 | ecosystem: Environmental > Terrestrial > Soil > Wetlands > Peat | place: Sweden: Abisko, Stordalen Mire... | reverse complement strand
GATAGCCATCCGGATACCGAAGCGGAAATCGGCGGACGGCAATCTACCTCATTTACGAATCCCATCGCGGATTCCGGCGTTAATAGGTGGATTGAAATCCCATCGGCCATCAGTTCCTTTCCTTCCAAGCATTGTCAATGTCGATGGGTCGTGATCTTTGGGAGGGAACACTTGGTAATCACCATCGGTGTACGCGATGTCGCGTGAAAAAATACCGGGAGGCTCCTTATAAGCGCCGCGAGCAGGCAATTGACCGGACAACACTAACTCCGTTAGAGACGAGGGAAACACATGTCGGACGTTATAGAACGCGATGTACGCGTCTGCAATACGCTGCTGTTTGATTACATCTCGATCGTAGATGTATATCGATCCGTAGACCAAATATGCGATCAGCAAAATCCCTCCGATTGCGCCAAGTACGGCAAAAATCCGTTTCATCGGCACCCTCCGCTTCCCGAGCCAGCTCCTCCGCCTCCGATACCTGCCACCGAATCCAGACCCTGCTGCGGCAGGATCGCCCCCCCTCCTAGACCAGGCCGACCGGTAACCTCGCAAGATCCATCAACGCAATTATGCATTACAACGCTGTAGTGCGGCGGATTGATCCCATCGGCCTCCATCCGACGCACAACTGCATTATCCGCCTCTGCGGACTCCGGAAATCCATAATATTCGTCACTGCCAGCAGCCTTTCTAATATTCGGGAAAACCCGGAGCTGGACCTGTCCCCGAGTACTAAGTGTCCCAAAGCTCGAGAAGAATCCACCGTTATAGCTTAGCGCTGAATAATCGTACCTTAATACGCTTCCATCTGGGAGATCAACGGCAGCCCAGAAGTGTCCGGTGCCCTTGCGACTACCTCCATAGTAAACGCATAACCCGAATGGATCGATCCCGTTGACTGGATCGTTCAGAACGTAGCCATAGATATCAATCCCCGCGTATTCGCCCAGCGGATCCCTGGATAGCCATCTCCCGAGATTAGGATCATACTCGCGGAACTGTGTCAGGCTCAGGCCAGTCGCAGCGTGGAAATAATCTCCCGTGAACCCAAAATCAGCGAGATCAGTCCCGCTTACCAGGGTCCGGCGGCCATAGGGATCGTAGGCATAGCGTGCTTGGGTCGTACCACTTGAATCGACCATCTCCCGGATCGAACCCAGATGATCCGTGGTAAAATAGTAGCTGCTGCTACCAATTTGCTCACCTAAAGAGCCGTAGAACCTCTTGGTCACGCTGTCCGACGCATTGCGTTCCTCGAGCGGTTGCGGATTTTGTCCCCAAACCCATTGCTTGATGACCGTACCGTTAAGGGTCTCCTGGACCCTCTGGCCAAGGCCATTGTAGGCAAAGCCTGTGGTTCCGCTTGTCTGGGTGATGGTAATCAGGCGATTCTCAGCGTCCCAGGCGTAGGTCTGGCCCGCTCCATTGTTCAGCACGTTCCCATTGGAATCATAAGTGACCGTGCGGCTTGCCCCACTTGTGGCTGTTACGCTGATCGTCTTGTTGGTCACGTTTCCGTTTAGGTCTGTGGCCACTAGTGCGAGCGAGTTCGAGCCAGAGGACACAGCCGCTATCGCCGTCCAATTGCCCGAAGCGTCTACGGAGGCTGCGTTTCCGGCAACAGTAACCGTCCCAAGCGCACTTACGGTGCCAGTAAATGTCATCGTACCACCCGGACCCTGGCTCGAAAGTTGGTTCATACTGCCATACACAGAAGATGTAGTGCTATTGTCGACCTGCTCTAGTGTCCGATTCCCAACAGCGTCGTACTCATAGGAGAACGCCTGAGAAGGATTCCCTACAGTGGTAGGGATCGAGGCGAAAATCAACTGCTGCGCCGCATCATTCTGAAGAATGGCTGTCTGGCTGCCAGCCGAGTCGAGCTTCGTGCTCCACGTTTGAATCTCCCCGTTCGAGTCGTAGGTATAGCCAAAGGTACTGAGGTTCGCCGCACTCGGATTCAGGTTAACAAGAGACTGAATGCGGTCGTCGCCGTTGCCCGTTGAGTCCCCGGAGGAATTCGGATAATAGCTCAGATTGGTCGCCTGGCCGTTTGGATAAGTGAGCGACTGGAGGCGGGGCGTCTGGTTGATATAAGTTGCCGCAAAAGCACCGAGTGGATTGGCGACGCTCGTGACACGACCAAGTGCGTCGTACACCAAGCTCGTGAGGTTAGCGCTCCCATTGATTGATCGAGTCAGGACACGCCCAAGCTCGTCATAGGTGTAGCCAATCGTGCTGCTGGATATAGGACCAGCGACGCTCGCCAGGCGCCCGGCACCCAAGATCGGCGTGGACGTTATCGCGTTATAGCTGTACGTTGTCGTCCCCGTTCCGTCAGTCATCGACGTGATCCGCGGGTAGACCGAGTCATAAATGAAGCCTACCGATGCCGTGGTGTTAACGGCATTTGTATAGGCGATGCCACTCACGGTGTTGTCCAGATTGAACGTGAAGGTCTTGGTCTGGTTGTTACCGTCGGTCACCGATTTAACCCGGCTCGTGGTGGTTTCGTAGTTGTAGGTTACCGTCGTGCTGTCTTGGTAGGTCTTCTGGGTGATCCTGCTTTGAACATCCAGCGACCACGTGGTCTGGTTCCCCTGGGGGTCTATAATGCCGGTGAGGGCCCCGCACGGGCAGCGCTCGTAGATTGTTTTTCTAAGTAAGGGATCTTGCTGCAGCACAAGCCGGCGAAGGGGATCAAAGAGCGATAAGGACCATTGCCCCAACCTGTCGCGAGTCCATTCCGGATCCAGCTTATCGTAGATCACCTGATTGTAGGTTCCATCGGGATAGGTAACGCTAACAACCCGGTCGGCTGAGTCGTAGGCAATGGTCACGGCATAACCGTCGGAATCCGTGATGGTATGCACCCGACCGAATCCGTCGTAAGTAAACTCGGTTGTCGCCCCTGACATGGGACCTGTTATCGATTGAAGGTAGCCATTGGAGTCGTATGCCAGAGTCGTCGTCTGGCTCTTAGCATTTGTGACGGTTAGTAGCTCCCCATATGAATTATACGTGTAGGTAGTGGTTTCTCCTGAGGCATCCTCGTAGGTTAAGGGCAGATGTTGCGAATTGTAGGTATAGATCGCCAGAACGTCGCTTCCGGAGCCGTTTTTTTGCGAAACTTGCAAAACGTCGATGTTGTTTGATGCGTAGTTGAGATCGGTCTCCCGCTCCAAGGGGTCAATCACCTGGGTGAGGTTATCCAACGCGTTGTATTGGTAAAAATAGTCCTGTTCGGATCCGTCGTCCAGAATTCGAGCTACCTGCGTAGGCTGGTCGGTGCTTCCAGCGGTGTGGGAATAGGGTATCCCTCCGTAGGCATACCAGACGCGGTTCTCCAACGGAGCCTTCGTGCTCTCGATGACATAAGACATGATGGAGCTGTCGGCCTGCTCGTGTAGGAAATGATAAATGAACGCCTTACTCTTGTCGTTTGGATAGCTCTCCATCGCCTTTTTGCTCCAATAGAAAGTCGTACGATAGTTAAGGTAGGTGTTCGAGAACCCGTACGGTGCCACCGGAGCAGAGTCAGACGAGTTCACGTCCTGAAAGTTAGTGGCATTGTTGGTCCATTCGATCTTTTCGCTGGCTCCCAAGGGGTCGGTAGCTTCAAGCCAACGGTCATAAGAAATATCGCTGCCGGTAAAGGCCGTCGTCCCGTACGGCGTTGTGAGCGTCGTGATAAAGTCGCCTCGACCGTATATGTATCCCGATTGGATTCCGAGTGTATCAGTGATACCCGAAAGCTGATCGAATTCGTTATAGGTGAATGTTGCAGCCCTTCCAAATGGATCCGTGACCTTGGTTATGAGGTAGAAACTGGGATTTGTGGGTATGGTTGAAAGTTCATAGGAAATGACGGTTGCCTGCCCGATCGAGTCGGTAACTGTCTGCATCCGATAGTAGGAATCGTAGGCAAAAGTAATGGAATCTCCATTTCGGTCTATCGATGAGGTACGGAATACCCTCGCCGGCGTGCTCCCGTCCGCCAAGTTGTAGATTTCCTGCGAACCGTCTCTGTGGGTCAAAACGTAGCTATTTGTTCCAACAAGCTGAAGCACGTCCTGGCTCATTAACTCGGGGGCAAATTTCCCCGTGCTGGAATTGTATCCCGTGTAAGTGATCTGGCCATTTCCCGGACCATAGCACGTGGTGGCCGCGGTCGAGGGTGCCTCGATATAGCTTAGCCACGAGAAACCCCATTTGTCGCCCAGATTGCCTAGATTCGACCGGTCGGCCGTGTCCCTATGGTTGTAACTCGCCGTAAATCCTACGGGATAACCCACCGGAGGGCTGTAGCTAACCGGTGTGTCCGCCAATTGGAGCGCGATACTAGCGACGTCAAAGTTGTAAGTGGTCATTCCGCACATGCCACCATGGCTGCCACCACCAGGTCCTCGCCCGCCACCTCCCGGTCCGCTCCCACCGCCAGCGGGCGAAGGTCCCGGCGGCCCTGAGGGCATGCCACCTGCGTCACCCCCGCCGACAACGCTCTTGCATGACCCGGGACCCGGTCCGCCCGCAGGTCCTGTGCTGCCCTTGCCATATATGTGGCGTGCTTCGTCAATCGAGACCGACCGCCAGCCCGTTGGCAGCGGCCCTTCTCGAACCACAAAATATCCGCTGGCTTCCTGGTCAAGCGTCGCTTCGGAAATCAAACAATCCCGACCAAAAGTAAGATCCTGAGATATAAATTCCCCTTGGAGGCCTCGCGTGATCGCCGCATAGTGCTCGACCTTCCAGTTAACCACACAGGGCACCAGCACCTGGGCCCCTTTTTCACGGAAGGCCAGCTGACACGGCAGTCCAACCTTATCCGCAAAGGTCTTTATCTCAGCGAGGTCTGTTCCCTTTTCGGTGGACTTGAAACCGTAGAATTCCTGCGGAATTGGCTTCCCAGGAAGCAGGGCGCCATAGAGACGGCACAATGCGAGCGGGCCGCAACGAAATGCCTCCTCCGGCTTATTCTGCATGAGCCAAAGTCCGGCTCCGGCTTCGCGCACGAGCTCAGCACCCGGACCTCGAACGTCCCGATTCTTGATCTCGTCGAAGAGAGTTTGAAGGCGTCCATAATGCCCAAGGCGGCCGTGCATCATCGCCATTTCACCGAGGCTGCGATCGGCAATGGCTTTCAGGTGAAAGCTCTCAGATGCCTTGGTATTCGCCCAAGCCTCTTCCCAAGCAGGAATGGTCTTGGACCACATCCCCTCGTCGCGATATACGAGGCCCACATTGAGCAGGACAGCCGGTCTCCACCGCGAATCAGGGTGCCGGTTGAGAAATTCCACCAGAGGTTCGGGGCCCTCGTGTTTCCGGCTGAACTCAAGAATCGCGCCCGCGAGGTCGGAATTCTCGCGGACCTGTTCCGGCCCGGGAAGTGGAGCGAGTTGAACCTCAAAGCACCTAGCCAGGATTATTTCCTGGTCAGAAGGATGAGCGGAGAAGCTTACGGTGTTGGACGGAGGATCAAATTTTGGAACTGTGGGTGCCTTAGGTTGGACGTCTGCAGGCGATACCTTGATTGCCAGCAATTCCGATGGAAGTTGAAGACTCGCGCTCGCCTGATTTGTGGCCGGATTCCCAGGGACGGGCTGCGTTCCACCTGTCGCATCGGCCGCGTAAATCCGGAAGGACCCAGAAAAAAGAATGAACATAACCAACGAGACAAAGGCTAGTCCAACGTCGGGAATTAAGCGTAATTTGGTCATGATTCTAGTGGAGCGATGCTTGGGACGGAGTATTAAGGATAACTGTTGGCCCCGTGTGGATCGACGAATCCTCAGAGGGTGGCGTCGGCGTCGGGGTCGGAGTCGGCGCGCCAGGCAGTGCATCGCTTCCAAGGGTGGGATCGATATTCAGAATCTCGTCCAGCCAGTAAGGCAGGCCGTCAATAGGATCGATCGAGCTCGGGGACATGAAAACCAAGACAGGATCGCTGAAGGCCGAAGCGGATCCATTTGTACCCTGGATCCTGTAACGAATGACGTTTCCCGAAGGCACTGAGGCGTCCACGTACGTTGAAACGGGCCCGTTTACCGATGCTATCGCCGCCCATGTGCCTCCGTCGACACTGCGCTGAATCGTATAGGTGCCCGTGGTCGGATCAGAAGCCCAAAGCAGGTCAATCTGTGTGGATGAGAATTCCTGCGCAAAAAGGCCCACGGGGATATTCGGTGCCTGGATCGTCAGTCCATACTTGTTCTGCAGGTAGGTAACGACCGTGGCCCTTTGCGCACTCGCTAGATTGGAATTGTAGAGGATGAGCTCGGCAATATCGCCGTCAAAAAAGTCTCCTACATAGGTGGGAACATTTGCCCCCAATACCAAACCACCCGTCGGGGCTTGAAACAAATTGGAGGTCGTGTTGAGGAGGGGGACACAGTCGAACCAACTCACCCATTGGCTGGAAGAAGCCATCGCATTATAAAGGTTGAAGGATGTGATGGCAAAAGGCGGCGCTCCCATCGCTAATTGCGAGCTATTGAGGAAGTCATCATACAGGTTTCCGTCAGTATTCGGCATCGCCGAGCCGTGGCCGGGACCAAATTGATAGAGCGCCAACGGACTTCCTGTCGGAGTGCTTGTCGTCGCCCTAAACACCACGAAGACGTCGCCCGCTGTCATTCCGGACATCAGCGCCGCCGTGGTCATGTATTTCGAGCCGGATGCCGTGAAATGAACGACCGGCCTCCCATTGATGACGTTGCCCACCAATGAGGGCTCGTTGCCCACTACAAGCTGGCCTGCGTCGTTGCCGAGCCCTGACTGATCGCGCCAGTACGAAATTGGCGCCAATCCATTGTCAATCCCTGCATCCGCTCGCAGCCATAGCTTCATCCCTGACAGGGGCATATCGGTCGCGGTTGAAGCCAACGTCGTTGCCGAGGCTGCGCCACTAGTCGCGGACGTTCCGGCGTAGGTCTGCGAGAATACTTGGTAGCTATAGGCCGTTCCAGCAGTCAACCCAGTGTCTATGAAGCTCTGCGCATTCGAGATCTGCCCGACGGTAGCATAACTCCCACCTCCCGTAGCCCGTTGGATTGAATAGGTAACGCCGGCCGTGGCGAAGGCGTCTGTCCACGTCAAGCTCATCTGAGTCGAAGACACTGCCGTTGCCGTCGGGCTAGTAGGTGCCGAAGGGGTCGAGATCGCTGGAAGTGCGTATTTTGCCTGTAGATATTGGCCAACTGTCGTCCGCTGTGCGTCGGTCAATGCCTGTCCGTAGACGATCATTTCTGCTATATCTCCGTCGAAGAAGTCGGAAACATAAGTAGGTACGTTGGCACCGATCACCAGACCGCTTGTGGGCGCCGAGAAGGAATTGGAAGTCGTCGAATATAGCAGCGCACCGTTAAAGCGGCTCGTCCATTGGCCGGTTGCCGCGGAGGCATTGTAAAGGTTGTAGGAGGTCAGGCTGACGGGAGGCGGCCCTTCCTGTATCGTGGAACCATTTAGAAAATCGTCATGGATGATGCCATCGGTGTTCGGCATGGCCGATCCATGGCCTGGTCCAAATTGGTAAAGTGCAAGTGGGCTTCCGGAAGGCATGTTGGTCGTCGTCCGAAGCACCACGAAAACCTCTCCCGACGTGACACCGGAAAGGAGCGCCGGCACCGTGAGGAATTGCGAGCTCGCCGCGGTGAAATGCACCGCGCTATGTCCATTGATAGAATTGGTGACGACCGAAGGAGCTGACGACGATGCTTCGGTCGCGCTGTTGCCTTGCCCGGACTGGTCCGCCCATGTAGCTGTTGTTGCTCCGCCAGAAGTCGTAAGGGAAATTCCCGTGTCAGCGTTCAACCATAATTTCATTCCAGTCGTGTACATCGTCCAAACGCTCAAGGTCAGCGTTGATGTGTTTGTCCCAAGCGCATTGGTCGCTCCAACCGTCACCGAATAAGTGCCCGCCACAGTTGGGGTCCCTGAAATTAAACCGGTCGAGGTATTGATTGAAAGGCCAGTAGGCAGCCCAGTGGCGCTATAACTTGCCGGGCTGTTATTCGCAGTGATCTGATAGCTGAACCCTCCTCCGACCGTCTGGTATGCAGTCGAAGGGCTACTTATAGAGGGCGCAGCGGTAGGCGGAATGGACCATGCAATGTTAACAACTCCCGAGCCTCCGTTGCCACCATATGCGGAGTTTCCCGCTCCGCCGCCGCCTCCACCGCCGCCGATATTCGCAGTTCCGCTCGAGCCAGGCGACGAAGTGGTGCTTCCGTTGCCGCCGCCGGCGCCTCCGGTACCGGCTGCGCTAGAGCCTCCTCCGCCACCTCCGCCGCCATACGTTACCGATGAACCGGAAATTGAGCAGACATACCCTGCGCCGCCATTCCCACCTGCGCTTGTTGAACTCACTGCGCCTGCGGCTGTCGCGCCGCCACCACCACCTCCACCGTTCGATCCCGACGCACCGTTTCCGCCACCGTAGCCCTGTCCCGAAGTTCCAAGTCCTCCGCTGCCGGCCGAAAAACCCGATTGGCCGTTTCCACCGCCTCCAGAACCCCCTGGTCCGCCCGCGACGCCACCTCCAGATCCACCTTTTCCTCCTCCCACCGCCGTAAGGGCATCAAATGTGGAATTCTGACCCTGTGTCGGCACACCACTGTTCGTATTCCAATTTCCTCCTGTCCCTCCTGAACCCACGGTGTAGCTGAGGGTTGCCCCAGGGGTCGTGCCGTAGCCGTTTTTGTAGATCACTCCTCCGCCCCCGCCACCGCCGCCGTAATTATTAGCACCGGCACCGCCTCCTCCGCCGACAACGAGAACATTGACGTTTGTTGCACCTGCAGGAACCGTCCATGTACCACTCGAAGTAAAGGTGGCGGAGCCCGTTTGGACACCGACATAGATAGAAACTGTTCCGGTGCCGGTTCCCAACGAATTGGTAGCGGATAACGATACCGAATAGGTACCGGTAACCGTTGGCGTTCCCGATATCTGCCCAGTCACTGTATTAATTGTCATGCCCGAAGGCAGGCCGGACGCACCGAAGCTCGCCGGATAATTGGACGCCGTTACTTGGTAATAGATAGGCTGATTCACGATTCCGTTGGACGTTGCGCTGCTCGTGATTGAAGGAGCGGCCGTGGGTGTGACGTCCCAATAAACGATCACTATGCCCGAACCTCCATTGCCGCCATATGCTGAGTTTCCTGCTCCACCGCCACCACCGCCGCCGCCAGTATTAGCAGTCCCATTTGAGCCAGCAGAGGAAGTGGTGCTTCCGTTCCCACCTCCGCCTGCGCCTCCGGTACCGGCGGTGCTAGAACCGCCGCCACCGCCGCCGCCGCCATATGTTACCGACGGACCGGAAATCGAGCTCGCGTATCCTGTGCCTCCGGTACCTCCGGTGTTTGTTGAGCTCACTGGGCCTGCCGCAGCCGCGCCACCACCGCCGCCGCCACCGTTTGATCCGGAAGTGCCATTACCACCACCATACCCCTGTCCCGTTGTTCCAGTTCCTCCGCCGCCGCCCGAAAAGCCCGATTGGCCGTTACCGCCCCCTCCAGATCCCCCTGGACCGCCTGCCACACCACCTCCAGATCCACCTGTTCCTCCTCCCACTGCCGTAAGGGCATCGAACGTGGAATTCTGACCCTGCGCCGGCACACCGCTGTTCGTATACCAGTTTCCTCCAGTCCCACCTGAACCCACAGTGTAGCTGATGCTTGCACCGGGAGTCGTGACGTAACCGGTTTGGTAAATCAATCCGCCGCCTCCGCCCCCACCACCATAATTGTTTGCGCCGCCGCCTCCACCGCCAGCGATTACCAAAACGTTAACACTCGTTACGCCTGCTGGCACCGTCCATGAGCCGCTCGAGGTAAATGTCGCTACATCTCCAAATATTCTTCCACTTGGCGCCAGCAGGAGCGCACCAAACACAATCCACTCCTTCACCCTCAACTTCTTCCGCGGCTTCGACACGCGGGATTTCGGAATTCCTATCCTAAATAGACATTTCGCGAAAATCATTATCTGTCTTATATTATTTGCTCCCAGATCTTTTATTGTCGCACCTGCACCTTAGTCCATGGGCACCCGTTTGTCCATAGCGTCTCTGTAAATAATATTATATATTTCAGTGCCATGTTGCCTAGGGTCGCGGCGCGAGATTTCCACCGCTTCCGATTCTCTCGTACGCTCTCAGAATGCTGTGCCAACCGAGTGCGCGTGACCGAATCGTCACGAGAAAACATGCGCGATGCGGTCTCTCAACGGCTTCCGTTTCCGCGAGTCACCTCGCTCTTTATACAATACTATATTGGGCATACATCTTATCCCGGATTTCCCAGGTTGGCATGACGACTGCTAACGATATGGATGCGTAACCATAAGAGGATGAATGATATAGATACGCATGAAACCTTGAGAACACGAAATCCAATGGGTGCGACCAAAACCGAGGGTTTGAAGCTGAGTTTTGACCGGCGCCTGACGTTGGAATTTCACGGCGCCAACATCTCTTCCGACGCGGGGCTACTTGCCTATAGGGAGATGGACGACGTGCTCGGACTGACAGCGATGGGTGGTCGTCTGCTGAACGACTGGCGGACCGG
>Ga0302320_10029129_pt1 | contig 10575 bp, 9 predicted proteins | sample Bog_T0_3_FD_202130 | JGI IMG/M metagenome (GOLD analysis project Ga0302320, IMG submission 202130) | Peat permafrost microbial communities from Stordalen Mire near Abisko, Sweden - Bog_T0_3 | ecosystem: Environmental > Terrestrial > Soil > Wetlands > Peat | place: Sweden: Abisko, Stordalen Mire... | reverse complement strand
CCTGCCTGTATTTGGCCGGATGAATTGGTTCCAACGCAAGGCTGGCTCGTGACGCCGGTATCGATAAGATTCGGAACGGTCTGCGTCGCGGTCCAGGTGTTCGCGCTGCCAAGGTTCAGGTTAATGGTATTGAACGTTCCTCCCGTGCCAACCGCGATGGCGCCGCCGCCGCCGGAAAGGCCGGTCCCCGCCGCTGGTCCCGTTAATGTCACGTTGCCCTGCGCCGCCGTGCTGGCGGACGATCCGTAGTTCACCGCGAACGTACCGGTGCTCGTGACCGTTCCTCCGCTCAAACCCGTGCCCGCGACGATGCTCGTCACCGTGCCGATACCGGCGGCTGGCCAAGCGGCATTACAGGTGCCGCTCAAACAGATCTTGTTCGTGGAGAGCGTGCCAACCGTCGATGTCTGGGTCACGCTTTGAACGCCGTTCACCGTTTCACCGGTATTCGTGACGACACCGGCGGCCGTGACCGTGAATTGGTTATTGTTTCCTACCGTCAATAGCTGACTCGGCGTTGTCGTCCCGATTCCGACGTTGCCGGTATTCGTAATTCTCATTCTTTCATTTGTGCCACCTGTACCAAATATAATTGGTGCAGATGCGTTGTTGGCAACGAAACTAATACCCCCTGGTGCACTTCCGTAGAAGTAACCCATATTAGGGACAATGACAGTTCCGATAGCGGTATAATTTGGTGATGTCAGACCTTGATTGAATGAATAAGTCCCATTAGTTTCAGTGACATAAGCTTGAGAGTTTGCACCTGTGTTGGTATTTGTAATACTTATTCCTATAGGTGCGTTTTGATTTTCTTGTATATCCAAAGAATATCCCGGTGCCGCCGTCCCGATGCCGACGTTGCCGGAGAAATAGCCGCCGCCGTAGACCGAGAGCGTCTGCGGCAAGCCGACCTGCGTCGTCGTACCAACGCCAAGATTATTAGGAAATGCGTAAAGACACGTCGGCCAACAGCCATTATTAGAACCAAAAGCACCCGATGAAATATTTCCAGCACTAAGCGTTCCGCTCCAGTTGCCAATGAACGTGTTCGCTGCCATCGCGCCGGTCGTCGTCACGTTGCCGCTATTGTCGATAGTGAATATCGTTGCCACGCCGCTCGGCGGTACGATCTTTAAGGAATAATAAGGAGCAGGCGGCGTCGACGTCGCCCAAATGAGCAGTCGCGCGCCGCCGCCGCTCGTGGGTATCGTTGAAGTGCCGATACCGACATCATTATAGATATCGGTACTGATCGCGCCGTAGCCCGAGCCCGCGCCACCGGAAGGACCAGTGACCTGCGCCATGACCTGCAGGGCACCGCTCGCGGCGATCAGGGCCACCACAAAACCCGCTAAGAAAAGAAGTGTCTTCGCTCTCTGGGTTTTCATGGGTTTTTAGTTATTGAGATCGTATCTCCGCGGGAGATACGATCTCGGCCATCCAACCTACTTTCCTGTTGTCGAGCTCGCCGACGGCGTTGCTGGTTGCATGACACCGTTCGCCGAGGTCGGCGCACCGGCGCCATTCCCTTGCTGAAGCGACGAAGGATTCTCGATCGCCTGCACCACCTGGCTGCTGTTCAGAAGCCTCGTTGAAAAAACAATGTCCTGCGCGTTGAGGCTGATATTACCGATCGGTCCCCAGAAAATGGATTTCATCGGCGCGAGTCCGAGCTGGGTCTGGCCGTTCTGACCCTGATTCCGCGTGATATACCAAACGTCCGACATATGCGGCGACGGGAACCAGCTGAGCTTCCCAAAGTACACATCACCCGTCGTGAGGTACACCGCAGAATACGGCGACGCGGCGTTCGCGTTCGATCCGCCCGTCATACCGGCGATCTCGATCCCCGCCCATACGGCAAGCACGACCACGATAACGATCGCAATTCCGAAAAATATTATTTTGCCTTTTTTCATATCAGTATTTTTTATTTCTGTTTCTGATGATTCACTATCGTCGGCCGCCATTCCGGAAAAGGCCGGCGTCCATGTCTCTTTCGTTTTTTTCATTGGGACATTTTATATCTAGGTTCCCGCCTTCGCGGGAACGACATTTATATTTATCATTTTCCTGCAACGAGCAGATAGCCCACCGGACCCTTCGACGGACCACCACACGAAGAACAATAGAAGATGAACTTTCCCGAAGCGGTCGCTTGGAACTGGATCGTTTTGGTCTGACCTACCGGCAACGAGGCGTTGAAACCGAAATCCGGCTGGGTGAAATCATAGCTTCCGCCCGTCGCGGTAATTTCCAAATTCACGGTGTCGCCCTGGTTCACCGCAACCGTGTCCGGCGTAAACGCGCTACCCGTGACCGAGATATTGAAGCTCCGATATTTTGCCGCTACGCCCGGCGCGGCAGCAGACTCGGTCTGCGGCACCGCGACATTTGCCGTGCTTGATGCTCCTTCCTCAGGAACCGCGACATTTGCCGGCAAGGGAAGACGCGTCACGGGAGCCGTAGAGGAAGGCGCGCCGGGACTTGTTGGTCTTCCGGTGCCTACCGGATTATTTCCCGGAGTGGTCGACCCTGATTTATTCCCCATCATAGCGAGAACGATCGCCGCTACGATAAGCACGACTATAACTACCGCGATAAGGGTAAATTGCTTTCTACTGATTTGTTGCATGTCATTATTATAGCAGGCGTTGGAGCTATAACTCAATGCGCAAGTTATCCACAGGGCATAAGGGCTGGCGGACGCATGGACGCCTCCAGGACCATGACCCGACAAGATTCGCGATCGCATCCTCCCCGGAAGATACGATCTTCTATCACAATAAATAAATTATTGGAACGCTCCCGTTACCCAGTTATAGGTTCCGTTCGGATACTCGACGCAAAGCTGGATCGTGTCGGTCGCCCCCGTCGCGAGCTCGTTGAAAAACAAGGTGCCGCGCGAGTTCGAATTACAGCCCGGCTTATTCCCGACCGCCGTGTTCAAGCGAACACCGCCGTTTACTTCGAGCGGCTGTTGCGGACTCGCGGCGCCCACGCCCACATTGCTGTTCTGAAAATATAAAACGCCGTTGATCGGACTCCACAATCCCGACGATTGACCGAGGGGCAGAGGGCTCGATGAAGGATAAATGGCCGAATCGAAGTTTGCCGCCGAGACGCGCGTGATGGACGTCTGGAGCGCCTGGGAAAATGCCTGTTTGATGTTCGACGTCGCAAAGGCAACCGTGAACGCGACGCTCACGGAATCGTGCCCGGGCGGATTCGCGTGGCGCGTGAACGACAGGCTCGGAACGGTTACGCGATTCGACGTGAGCGCCGTAGGCGTTCCCGACGCCTGCGTGAGATACACTACCCCGCCCGACAAACTGATCACGGTCGGATCGATGGCCTGCTGAGGCATCCGCAAGATGAGCGTTGATGTCGAAACGTCCACCGTCGAAGAGACATAGCTCGAAAGCTCGACGTAATACTGGATCCTCTGGAGCAATGCTTGGCTTTCTTCGTTCACGGCCGCAGACGATGTTTGCTTCCCCTGCACGCCAAGAACCTCGACGAAGATACCTATAACGGCGATGACGACCATCGTGAAGATCGCCGTCGCGATCAAAAGCTCTATCATCGTGAATCCTTTTTTCATTACCTTATATCATAACACAACCTCGCGCCGAGATCCGATCTCCGCGCGAATTTTTAGGAAAATTTAATCTTTGGGGAGAAATTGCATGGAACTCAGTATGCCAGCGAAGTCGGTGATGCGAGCTGCGGCCGCAGGATCGTTTTTGCGATAGGAAAGATATATTTTCCAGAGCGCGGTGCCGCGCTCGCAGTAGACGGCGACATTTTCTGACGGCGTCCCGTCGCTGAATGAACGGTTGGAATGCGTTTCGGTGCACGCAATGCCACTCACGGTCACGGTGCTCGTCGTCAAATTCGTGGCACTCATCAGTTCGGTCGTCATGATATCTTGCAAATTGCCATAGTTCGTCGTCGTTACCACATCGATCTCCGCGCCGCCCACCGGAATGACATTGCCTAAAATATATCGGCCGTTGAAATTGGTGATGGAGAACGGCGCGGGATTGAAAATGCTCCACGACGATGGATAGCTGAAAGAAAAAGAACTCCCCGCGTAGAAACGCTGGATACTGATCGAAACTCCCGGGGGGTTTTCCGAAGAGGTTGCCGCGGAAACCGACGGCGACGAACTGCTCTTTGCCGACGCAACAAAAGAAGTCGAGGAAGTGACGGCCTCTATCGTGCTACTGCTTTCTGAAGCTACAAAAATTGTCGGCGCTTTCGCTACGCGACCATGACGCCACTCCATAATACCCAGAGCGATGACGATCACCACGAGCGCGCTTGCGGCGATGAGAATCTGTTTCTTATTATGCATAGGGTACAGTATACCGAAGTTCTGCCTCAATATCGAGGATGAGAACCCGACCCCAGCACTATTGCGAAACCAAAGATATTATTTGATATACTTTAGCTAGTGTAAGACCCAGGAAAGGAGATGGCGCATGGATGTCTATCTTTGCCCCACATGCGGGAAGCGAGCCGAAATCTGTGTTGCTCCGAATTTCATACCCATCTCATGGGGTATCACCATGGAACGATTGGACCTGCCCTATTTCGTTTGCGTGCCATGCAACCTGGTTGGGATAGACTGGCAACTGATCCGAAAGTGCCTCAGTTCTTTATACCAACGTCGCTTGAACAAAAAAAGACGTTGTTTCCGCAAGTTGTACGACGAGATACGGAAATCGATGGAAGTAATCATCGACTGGCGAAAAAAAATAATCGGCAATCAGGAAACCAAGTTCAAGAAACAACTTCACTAATGGCGCGACTCTGTTGCGCCACTTTTATTTTAAAGAGATTTGAACAGTTTCTACGATCCGGAGCCACCTCCCGGATTTGAACTAGGTCCCATCTCCGCAATATATCCATCCGCGACCCTGGCAGATTGCCGCACGGCCAAGGAGCAAGAACGAAAACGTACCCGTAGCGGTACGGTGAGTTCGCGGCGACACCGGCCGTGCGGCAATCGGACGGGTCCCGAAGGGTTGCGGTTATTTTGCCGCGGCGCATCGTTGCTCCTCGGAGCCGTAGCTCGCGCTACTGTCTCCTCGTCGCGCCTAGCGCCACGGCAAAATCCCACGCAACGCGGATGGATATATTGCGGAGATGGGACCTCGACCTTCGCTTTACTTTTCTCCTTTGAGCCGATGGCCGGATTCGGACCGGCGACCTTCGCTTTACAAAAGCGCTGCTCTACCAGCTGAGCTACATCGGCCCAAAGGAGAAAACAAAAGCGCTGCTCTACCGCTGAGCTAAGGTGGCACTTTCTTGGACATTCTAATGAAAAATCTCCGCTAAATCAATTTCCTCTCGCACTTGCTCATTTAATTATGCAAATGCGCCGACTTGCGATGTCGGCGAAATTGCCGACATCGCAAGTCGGCGCAAAAACGGTATAATAGTACTCATCATGCCGAAATTCACCCATCTCCACGTCCATTCGCACTATTCCCTTCTTGACGGCCTCGCGAAAATTCCCGACCTCGTCGCGCGCGCGAAAGAATTCGGCATGGACGCGATCGCGCTGACCGACCACGGCGTGCTCTACGGCGCGGTTGAATTTTATAAAGCAGCCAAAAAAGCAGGCGTGAAACCTATCCTCGGTGTCGAGACCTACGTCGCGCCACACGACCGCTTTTCGAAAGAAGACAATGAACGTTATTACCATCTGATCCTTCTCGCGGAGAACAATACCGGTTGGCAAAACATCGTGAACCTCGTGACGAAAGCGCACCTTGAAGGATTTTACTATCGACCGCGCGTCGACAAAGACCTGCTCCGGGAAAATCACGAAGGCGTGATCGCGCTTTCGGCATGCCTCGGCGGCGAGATCGGGCAAGCGCTCCTCAGCGACCGATTCGATGACGCGAAAACGATCGCCCGCGAATATGAAGATATCTTCGGCAAAGGAAATTATTTTCTTGAGATCCAAAAGCATCCGCACATTCCCGATTCGGAAAAAATAGAATCCGCGCTCGTGAAACTTTCCGCAGAGACGGGCATTCCGCTCGTGGCGACACAAGATAGTCACTATATCCATTCCGAAGACGCGGAATACCATGACGTCCTCCTCGCGGTGCAAACCGGCAACAAACTTTCGGATGACGATCGGATGAGCATGAAGGAGGATGATTTTTCCGTGCTCTCGCCCGATGCCATGGCGGAAAAATTCTCGTTCGTGCCCGAAGCGATAGCACGGACGGAAGAGATCGCCGCACGTTGCAACATCGAACTTCCGCTCATACCGCCCTACGGAAAAGGAACCTATCTCCTGCCGGAATTTCCGAAACCTGACGGCAAAACCGCGAACGCCTATATGCGCGAGCTCGTCATGGAACGCCTCCCGAAAAAATTTCCCAAAGAGGTGCAAACGCCCGAACTGCACGAACGACTCGAATATGAACTGGGCGTGATCGAAAAGACCGGCTTTGCCGATTATTTTCTCATCGTGCAGGACCTTATCCACTGGGCGAAAACGCACGGCATCGCGGTCGGTCCCGGCCGCGGTTCGGCGGCAGGAAGTCTCGTCTCGTATGTGCTCGATATCACGAACATCAATCCCCTGACGTACAATCTGCTCTTCGAGCGCTTCCTCAATCCGGAGCGTATTTCCATGCCGGATATCGACATCGATTTTTCCGATGTGCGCCGCGACGAGGTCCTCGCCTACGCGCGCGAGAAGTACGGCGAGAACCGCGTGGCACGCATCATCACGTTCGGGACGATGGCGGCGCGCGCCGCGATCCGCGACGCCGGACGCTCGATGGGATATTCCTACGCATTCTGCGACCAGATCGCGAAACTCATCCCCTTCAATCCAACGCAGGGCATGAAAGAAGGTTGGCTCGACGATTGTTTGAAAAATGTGATCGAGCTCAAGGCGCTCTATGACGCGAACGCCGAAGCGAAAAAATTGATCGATACAGCGCGGCATCTCGAAGGCGTCGCGCGGCATGCGTCGGTCCACGCTTGCGGCACGGTCATCGCGAAAGAGAACCTCGCCCTGCACGTTCCCTTGCAGTTCGCGCCGCAGGACAAGAACATCATCATCACGCAGTTCGAGATGCATGCCGTGGAAGACCTCGGACTTCTGAAGATCGACTTCCTCGGGCTCCGCAACCTTACGATCATCGAAGAAGCCGTCCGTCTCATCCACGAACTGCACGGCGTCCAGATCAACATTGACGCGATCCCGCTCGATGATAAAAAAACGTATGAGCTGCTCCAGCGCGGCGATACGACCGGCGTTTTCCAGTTCGAGTCGAGCGGCATGCGCCGCTATCTGAAAGATCTGAAGCCGACCGTACTGGAAGACATCATCGCCATGGTCGCGCTCTACCGGCCGGGACCGCTCGAAGCAGGCGAGGTACCGCGCTTCATCAATCGCAAGCACGGCAAGGAGCGCATCGTCTATCTTCATCCGATGCTCGAGCCGATCCTTAAAAACACCTACGGGGTCGGTGTGTATCAGGAACAAATGATGCAGATCGCGCGGGATCTCGGCGGCTATTCACTTCCGGAAGCCGATACCCTACGCAAAGCCATCGGTAAAAAAATAAAATCGCTGCTCGACGAACAGGAAGCGAAGCTCATCCGTGGCATGATGGCGAAAGGCATTCCGGAACGGGCCGCGAAACAGATCTGGGAAATGTTCCCTTCGTTCGCGCGATACGGCTTCAATAAATCGCACGCAGCCTGCTATGCCTTGATCGGCTACCAAACGGCATATCTCAAAGCGCATTATCCGGAAGAGTTCATCGCCGCGCTTCTGAACTCCGAACTCGACGACATCGAGCGCATTTCGTTCCTCATTCAGGAATCGAAACAGGCCGGCGTCGATATCCTGCCCCCCGACGTGAATAAAAGCTTTGTCACGTTCACACCGGAAGGCGACAAGATCCGTTTCGGCCTCTCGGCCGTAAAGAACGTCGGCACGGAGGTCACGAAAGCGATCATTGATGCCCGGTCACGCGGCGGTCCATTCAAAAATTTTGAGGATTTTCTCTCGCGCATCCAACATAAGGACATCAATAAGAAATCTCTTGAAAGCCTGACGAAGAGCGGCGCGTTCGATTCATTGGGCATCGAACGCAATCAGGCGCTCACGAACATGGATGACATCCTGAAATTCGCGAATGCGATGAAGAAAGGAACTGGTTCCCAAACGGGATCTCTCTTTGGCGAAGCGCTCGGCGCGGCGACGCTCAAGCTCAAACCCGCCGCACCCGTCAGCTCCGCCGATAAACTCCTCTGGGAAAAAGAGCTTATTGGATTTTATCTGTCCGATCATCCCTTGAAGGCACATGCGGAAAAGATCGCCTATTACAAAGCGAAACCCATCGCGGAACTTCTTTCAGCAAAGAAAAATAGCCAAGCCATCGTCCGGACCGCCGGCATAGTTTCCAAGCTTAGAAAAATCATCACGAAAAATGGCCAACCAATGATCTTCGCGACCATCGAAGACCTCGCTCAGCAAAATCTCGAAGTGGTCGTTTTCAATAGCGTCCTCGAAAAGACCGCTTCCGTGTGGGCGGAAAATACGCCGGTCGTTGTCGAAGGAAAGATCACCGAGCGTGACGGCGAGACGAAGATGATCTGCGAAAAGGCAAAACGTTTAGAGTAGAGATCGTATCTCGATACGAGATACGATCTCGGTTTTTCAAAAACAGAAGCCCCACGCGAAGTGAGGCTGTTGTGGTGGCGGAATCTCCGCCACTAGTGATGTAAAACTTCGTAAATGAACAATCCGGCAGTGACGGTGCTGCAGATGAACGCCGCTACCAGCATGGTGAAACCGAAAATGGCTGCAAATATCGCTCCGACATATTCCAATATGGAGTGCCGGTGAAACTCGCCATCCGCGATGTCGTCAGTGATCGTCCGGATGCTCCGGAAACTCGCCCGCATCAGGATGACTGCCACAACCGCAGCCATGAAAAATCGGCTAGTCGGGTCATGAAAAAACCATATGAGATAATCCACGACGCCACCTCCCTGTGATTAAACATAGTCACACACTAAAGGAAAGTCAACCGAGGTCGTATCTCGATACTGAATACTTACTAAGGCCGAACCTCCGGAGGGTTCGGCCTCAAAACACAAGCCCCACGCAAGGTGGGGCTGTTGGAATGAATGAAAAACCGACGAGCGAGAATTGAGATCAGGCCTGAATGCTGCCGATGCTCGCCACCATTGCCCGGAATTCCTTGGAACAGACCCAGCCAATGGCACCCACGCCGGCGAAAAACACGAAACATGCTCCGTCCCAGGCGCGGGAAAACAATGATTTCTGCGGCATGATAGCCACCTCCACTACGGATAAATATAATCACAATTTAAACGCAAGTCAAGTAAAAAATATATCGAGATCGGATCTCGGTATCTGAAAAAGTTGAAAATACCGCACGGAAATCGCGCCATGCGATACGCATGTTAAATATATCTAAAAGAAATTATGCGCCATTCCGGAGATAGACTCCGAGCTGCCGAACCCCGTCTTTTGGATATACATTATCCATTTTTTCCATTTCGGCTAATCCAAGCCAAACAATGTGATATTGATTCTGTTCGTTCATCCTCTCTTTTTCAGGACCGCCTATTTGGGGACTACCCGCGTATTCCTCGATCAAAAAATAGTATTCGTCCCGATTGCCTTCATGGATAGTAGCTTGAGCGGGCACGGCAAGATCCTCCACTGAAAAAAGGAATCTCCATCTTTTGATCTCCAGACTCAGTTCCTCTTTCACTTCCCGCACCAAAGCCTCTTCGATACTCTCTCCTTCTTCAACGCCGCCGCCCGGAAATATGAAATATTCACGGTCCGGTTTTACACGACGTAAAAGCAACATCTGACCATCCTTGAAAATGATCGCCGTTGCCCTCTTCCTTCGATTCTCTACCATGGAGCTCTTTGCCGCTATTTCTTCGGCCTCATCAATGGAAAGAAAATGGTCTCACGGATGGGGCGGTCCATAAGAACCGCGAAGAGCCGTTCGGAAACGCCGAATCCTCCGGCGGGCGGCATGCCATATTCGAGCGCTTCCACAAAATCCTCGTCGAGGCGCTGGGCTTCGGCATCCCCCGCCGCGCGGAGCTTCATCTGTTCTTCAAACCGCGCACGCTGATCTTGCGGATCATTGAGCTCTGAAAATCCTTTGCCAAGCTCCGTGCCCGCTGCGACAATCTGAAACCGCTCGACAACGTTGGGATTTCCCGGCTTCCGTTTTGCTAAAGGTTCTATCTCGACCGGCGGATCGACGAGAAAACAAGGCTCGATCAAATTCGGCCGAACTGTTTTTTTAAAAATAAGATCTATCAGGCGGCCCTTGCCAAGGCTTTTTTCCGGTTGCAATTTCAATTCTTTCGCACGTCCCAAAAGATCTTCCTGCGAAGCCGCCACCGGATCGAGCTCTTCATTCGCCTTCTTGAACGCTTCGACATAATCCACCTTCTCCCATTTTTTTGACCAGTCGATTTCTTTTCCATCGCGCATGGTCGTCATACCACCACAGGTCGCCTGGACCA
>Ga0302320_10029128_pt1 | contig 10575 bp, 14 predicted proteins | sample Bog_T0_3_FD_202130 | JGI IMG/M metagenome (GOLD analysis project Ga0302320, IMG submission 202130) | Peat permafrost microbial communities from Stordalen Mire near Abisko, Sweden - Bog_T0_3 | ecosystem: Environmental > Terrestrial > Soil > Wetlands > Peat | place: Sweden: Abisko, Stordalen Mire... | reverse complement strand
ACAACAACATATTTAATTATTTCTAATTTTTTTAATTTACTGGTTTTCCAAATGAATTTGTCAGGTAAAAAGAAGCAATTGAAGAAGTTATCACAAATTTTAACCTTTCCAAAGGGTCTTTCACAGTTGTGGCTCTGTTAATGTACAAAGGGAAAAAGCAAACTTTTTTCCATCAAAATAATTTTGGAAAAAAAAAAATTACCTCCTTGAAAAATTGTCTCCAAAGCGGATTTTGGAATCATGGATTTGATGGGAAAAGAAATCGTTGTCAAATTAAAGCTTCCACTTATAATTTTTCTGCCTATTTCTTTCATCAACTCTTTCCCAACGCTTCTTATATTCTTTACAGTTTGAGGATCAGGGCAAATCTGTCCTCCTGATTTATACGAATTTTCGCATCTGACATCGTCTTTGTTATTGACAATTGCTAAACTTTTCACATTATTCCAAATTTCCTGGTTTTTAGCCTTGCTAATAGGGAATTTGACCTTATATTTGATCAACAACTCCTCATTTTCTTCAGATTCTTCAGACTCACTTTCTTCTTCTTTTATTTCTTTTATTTCTTCTTTTTCTTCTTTTTCTTTGCCATTTTTCTTGGCGCTGTCTATGAATTCTTCCTCGCTTTCAGATTCGCTTTCATCACTTGAATCTTTCTTGATTTCTTCATCAGATAAACATTTATAACTTTTTCAACATTATTTCTTTATTTTTTAAATCTTTTACTTTTCATTGTAAACCAGTGGAGTTTTCGGTGGTGAATTGGATTCGGTTTTTTGCATTCTTAAGAAAGGATTGGAAGCCACAGTGAACTCTTTTGGCAGAGACATATTAAGAGACTCGTGTTTCATAGGGCTACTGGGAAGAATTTTCTTAGGAGATTCACATATTTTATCACCCATTTTTTCCAGATCAATTTCAAAGCCGTTTGATTTTTCATTCGAAGTTTTCTCAATTTCAGGTGAAATTATAATGAATTCACACATTTCCTCATTGAAATCCATACTTTCTTTACTGTTTTGCGTCTTGTAAAATTTTAACATTTTTTGGACATCCTCACTATCATCATCCTCCTCTTTTTCTATTTAATATCAAAATAAGGAATTTATTTTATTTTTTTTTTAATCAGAACCATTCACTTTTTGATGATCATCATTATCCTCCTCAACCAGCACTTTACCCTTCAGGTTCTGGGTGAGCTCTTTTATTTTTTCCACTCCAAATGGATTGTTTTTGTTAACATAAAGGATTTCATCATCATTTTCTGCAAGTTTCTCCATGTTTTCGTCTTGCCTAATATTTTAAGCTTATTATTAAATATAAAAGTTTTTCCTGCTTTTCTTCTTCAAGATTTGAATGACCATTAGTCATAAGTTTGTTCTTGCTTTTCTTCTTTTTCAATTTGAATAGATTTCTATAGATTGTTCCAGGCATATTTCCAACTCCTCGAGCTGTCATTGTAACTAAGTCAATGCTTCCTATTTATTGTATTTATCATTTTTTAGATATATGAATCAGCTTTTTATTATAAAACCGGCAACTGGTTTCATAATCAAGCCATAAATGCCACGACCTACACCTTGCACTCCTCCCTTAATTCCTCCCTTTTTCATTCCTGTTTTTTTATAGAAACAAAAAATTTTATATTATTTTTATATTATTTATTCTCACCTTTCATTGGCTCAACAATAAGGCCTGAAATGGCAGTCACAATTTCATTGACCATCGAACTTGTTCCAATTAATAGTCCTGTTGCTGGGTTGCTGATTTTCTTCTTGGCTTTGTTGGCCTTGTTTTTGTCTTTGAGGGGCTTTCGTGCAGTATCTCCAAGCTAAATATTAAATGTGTCATCAAATGTTTGTATTTAATTTACTTTTTCAAGAGAAAATAAAAGTCCAGATGTCATCCTAAAGGGTAATTTTAAAATTTTATAAGCCCCCTTTCCGAGCAAAGCGAGAAAAGTCTTAGTTTTGCTTTTTTTTTGGACCTGATTCATAAAAAAAAATTTGTTTAATTTTAGAATAACTTAATTTTACTCGGAAACAAGTTTCCAAATAAAGTTTTAAGTTTGGAAAGGTGCTTTTTTGCAAAGGAATCATGAGGATCTTTTTTCCTTTCTTTGTTTTGACATTTATTTGTTGTTCATGATCCTGCGCTAAAATATGAAAAGTTTCAGAATTGCAAACACTCACAAAAATGAAAATGAAACCTATCATCTCAGCCTTCAACAAACTAATCCAAGTGCTCTTTTTCTTTGAATCTATTTCCCTGTAACACAACAACTTGCCGGCTTTGACATCCAAAGAAAAATAATACTCATCTATTTTTTTAAAATTTGTGTTAACAGAAAAAAAACTAAAATTTTACATTTTTTTCTCCATTTGGAAAAAAGAACTTTGCCTAAAATTTTTTTGGAATCAAGGCCCTTGAAATCATCATCATTTTCGCATTCATTCAACCCAGAAATGAAGTTTTCTGCTTTTATAAGAGACATCAATTTTTATTAAAGAATAATATTTATTTATATTTGTTATTAAATTTTTTCTTTGAATTCAAGATATTCAAAAATAAAATTTATTGTGAAAACATTAGTTCAAAGTTCTTTCATATAAAACTACTCATCTATTTAAAGAAACTCAAATTTCATAATAATATTAAAAAATATAAAGAAAAAAAAAACGAAAATTTAATAATTATTAAGCCTCGAAAATTTCAAATTAGCATTTTAATTATTACACCCTAAAGAAATAGCATCATAATGGAAAAACTCCAATTACCTCACGCTAAGTTGCTTTATTTCGTGTCGGAGCTTTGGAAACAGCAAGAAATCACTGATTCCGAAAAACTCACACTAAAGGGTTCCGATTACATTTGATTTTTTTCTCTTCCTTTTTTTGATTTCTTTCAATTAGAAAGAATAATAAGTGATGAACCCAAAATCTTTGAGCTTTTAGATACCTATGAATCGGATGGGAATTTAATTCAATTGAAAACTCAAGTAATTGGATTAGTTCGAGCGAAAGTCGAACAAAAGCGTAAGCCAATTTTTTTTTTTTTATCATTCCTCTTGTTTTTGAAAAAAAATTCGGTTAATCGATAAATTTTTAGTTCCTACTCAAAATCCCTTGCAAAATCAAGTAAATAACGGGAACCAAGCTAATCACAATGACGATGAGGAACAGAATGACGCTGATGATGATGAGGAAGAAGAAAATGCAAATAATTTGGTGATTCCAAACTTTTCTTCTGCGCCGCAAGATAACAAAGATGAGGTGAGAAATTTTCGTTTTTAGGGGGTTTTATAATTTTTTTGGGAATGAATTTACAAGGTATCATCACCACTCGGCAATGCGCTCTTCAACAAAAAGAAAAACAAACAAGGAGGAATTGGTGTTTTGAAAGATTTTATGAAGCCTGTCGGATAAAAATTAATCTTGAATTCGGGTTTCTCAGAAATTAAAAAAAACAATATATTATTTCATTAATTTTGAAAAAAACTAAAAACGAAGTTTAAGTTGAAAAAAAAAATAATATTGTCTAAAAATATTTTTAATTAATTACAAAATATTTAAATAGAAATGAAATCATTGTAAAAATTCAAAATAATTCCTCGCTCATTGATGATTTGTTAATTGAATGATAAAATTTCTCTAAACCTCGACCAAGAACCTTCAAGTATTTTCAGAAGATCCTTCCTTTCAAAGCAGTTAAATTCATTAAATTTTTCCATTTTAGAAATATTTTCTGGTAGTCGTAAGAGAGATTCCTTGAATTCTAGATGAAAAGTTTTCAAGATATCATTTTTTTTCTCATTTATCAAAATTATCGGTTTCATCACACTGTAACTCTCCTGCAAGAGTCCTAAAGAACCAATATAATCATAATTTTCTAATAAAAATTTAGTTTCTTCATCAATTGTCTTTACAACTACAGGTTCAATTTTCATTTTTATGGACCCTCTTTCAGGCTTTTTCTTTTCAACAACCTCTGAAAAAGTCCCGTTAAAATCATCCTCGTTTTTAAATTCATGTTTGAATTCATTCAAAAGCCAAGGAAGTATTGCAAAAACTCCGTTTTCATCATTTGAAGCATCTGTAATTCTTTCAATGAAATCATTAAATGTTGATGAAATAAAGATAATGTCCGCATTTGGATGAAAGTGTTTTATCATAACTCCATAATCGTCAATGGTGAACATTTTATTGAAAAAACCTGAATATTTTCTCAATTTTATAGAAGTGTATAGTTTCTCCAAATCATGGATTTTGCTTTCCAGCGTTTTGTCCAACAAATACCTGCATAATTTATCGAATTTTATATCTTCTGTCTTGGGGTGTTGAGATTTTGAGTTTTTGGGTCTCAATTCTGCACTAGACTCCATCTCCATTTTTTCTTGAGGTGCATCAATTTTTAATAAGATTGATTTGATTTTTTCTGTTGAATAACCTATTTCTAATAAATAAGATTCGATGATGGTTTTTCCCAACTCCATTGGTATGTTGTCACTATTTTTAACCATCAAATTTGGGAAGTTCGGGGTATATTTCGCTGGATTTTCGTGATTTAGAACATCTTTGATTCTTTTCACGATTTTAAAATAAAAATTGCAGGAATAATATGTTTTATAACAAATCTTTCTGTTTTTTGATTTTTCAAGTAACATATATCCACTGGATCTTTTTTTTGGATGTTGATTTTCATTATCCCCCCCTTTTTCTAAACTTATTAGGTCATTAAATATTGAATATCTTTCCTGTAAATGAGAAAACTCTTTGAGGTGCAAAATGAAATCTTGAAACAAAGCAAAAGCCACGTTTTTTGACCCAAAACTTTTTAAAAACCATTCACCACAAAAAGAGTTCAGGTTTTTTTTGTTATAACCATGCTTTTGGCTATAATAATCAAAAATAAATTTATCGTTGAAAATTTGATTAATCACAAACATCATCCAAGTTTGATTATGAATCTTGCCTTCATAAACTGCATCCGTATTAGATAAGGCTTTTGTTATAAAATTCGACTCTTTCATTGGAAGCATTTGAGCGATGAAGTTGCATTCAACCGATTTATGAGAAAATGGCTTTTTGAAGTTTTTTAACTCAATTTCTAGATTTGTGATTTGCAGATTTAATTGTTTGGATTTATCTTTTAACTGTATTATACATTGATCCTTATTTGCGAGATCAGACTCATATTGTTTCATTTTCTCCTTATAGAATTCATCCAAAGTGTTTAATTGATCCTTTATGTCTGTTTGATGTTTGGTTATTCTGTCTTCAAAGCAATCTACTTCAAGATTAGAAGAAAAAACTCTGAAATGCTCTTCATTTTTGTCGTGAGCATCCGAAAGTTTGATGTTTTCCCCTTCTAAGAATATTATTTGTTCCTTCAAAGATTGAATAAATTTTTGGTATTTTTCCAACTCTGATCTTACTAATTCTATTTTCTTTATATTTTCCTCTTTTATTGTAAAAAATTTTAGTTCTTCGAAAAAATTTTGTCTTATTTTTTCTTGATTCAAACATGTAGAGGCTTCTAAATTATAATGATGCAAAAGAATATCCATTGATTGAGAAAAAGGGAGATGAGAGTTATTCTTCTGCTTCTTTTTTTGTAGTGTTTCATGTTTTGTCTCTAATATATTTATATAATCTTCAAAATTTTGAAAAATTTGGTTAATTTCTTCCTTCAAAATTTGGCCGACCCCTTCGTTATTTTCTTTTTTAAAAAATTTCTCCATAATTATTTCCTCAAATAATCGCATCAAAGTTTCCTTTTTTTTTATTTGAGTCACCAAGAACTCTTTCCATTTTAAATCCTGAGAAATTTTGGGACTTCGATGTGATTTTTTTAAAATTTTGTAAAATTCATTGGCTGAGTTACCACAAATATTCGCCGTCTGCTCAAATTTGAAAATGTCCTTGATATTTTGATCAAGTTTTTCACCTTCTGATAATTGAGAATTTGTGGATTTCTTATGTTGCGTGATTAATTTGAGAGTTTTTAGATTATGTGAGCTCTTTTTTTTCAAAAAAAACGATTTTACAAAATCGGTTTCAACTTTTTTACGGTTGGTGAGAGTGTTTATATCTGAATAATCTTCCAAAGAAAACCTCCTCAGCGAATTATCATGTAAGGAGGGGTATTTTATTGAAAACTTTTGGTTAAAGAAATAGGGTTTATGGTTTTGGATTGGGAGAAAGCTGGAGATTTGTTTTTTTTCATTATGGGGGTAATAAATAGAGGTAGAATCTTCATTTTGAAGAATTTTGCGAATTTTTTTTGGAACTTTGCCTATTCGGTCTGCACTCATATTTTTCCTTTTTGAATTTTTTAAAAAATTTCTCAAAAATTTAAAATTAGTTGTACATTTAAAATTTTTTGAAAACCCCTATAAATGATCAATTCTATAATTTATAAACTCTAGCTAATTAATAAATTCCTTTTTTTCTTTGAGAATTTAAAAAAAAATCTGATTAAAAAAAAAATGATGAAAATATACACTTATTTCTCATCATTAAAATCATTTGCTCTCAAAAGGGTATTTTTCCAATTTTCTGAAAAATCATGGATTTATGGTCAAAAATCTCAACTTTACAACGTTGAATTGGCAAACGTTGATTTTTCTTCCTCATTTTTAAATTTTTGAAAAATTATGAACTTTAGATAATGAATTCTTTGAGTACAAGCAATCCTGAATTCGTGATTTTGGATGTGCGGGAAGTGGAAGAGATACAATTGGCTGACATACCTCATAGGAATGAGGTTTTAATAAAAATCTTATTATTTTGAATAATAAAAATGAAAAAGAAAGGGTTTACAATTCCCAAAATAAATGTTCCCATGGAAAAAATCCTCAGAATTGATAGTGAACCTTTGCAGGAAATTCCCAAAAACAAATATATTATATGTCTTTGTCATCATGGGATTAGAAGCTCAAAGGCATGCTTTCATTTAAAAAATAGAGGGTTTTAATATAAAATATAGAGATTTTTATTCTTTTTAAATATTAGCTATAAAGTCATAAATTTATATGGAGGGATAAAAGAATTAGCCAATTATATGAAAGAAATACCGCAATATTAATCGATACTTTGAGTAAAGCTTATAGTTTTTTCAAATATTCTTAAAAATATTTCATGACATTTTTCAATTGGATCACCAATTGGCTCGAAATTTAAGCCAATTAATTCATTTTCCACCCATTTTTTATCTTTTTCATAATAATTCAGCCCAAAATTTGAGAAATTCAAGCTATCCCATTTCTCCTTTATTTCATTGAAAAAGTAAGTCCATCTTGGTTTATAAAAGGTACTCACCAAACCACTCCAATCTTTTCGAGCATAATCCACTAAAATTGTATTAAATCCCCATAATGTTATCTGTTGTTTCGCATTCCAAACAAAAAGCTTCTTCTCCTCTAAATTAGTCCCTAAATTAAAAGCATCAGCAATCCATTTCCCCAACAAAAACTCCTTCCTTGTTAATAATAGATCATCTAATATATCTAAAAGTTCAAGGAATTCCTCTGAGTTTTTTAAAAATTTCTCATAATCCTTCATCTTCACAGTATTTACAGTGGAAAGATAAACAAAGAATAGGTATTCAAGTAGGATTTGTCTTGTTAAATCAACAAGATCATATTGGAAAGTATCCACAATTTTAAATTCCTCCCTCGCTTCAATCAATAATTTCCAAGCATCTAAACACATTTTGATTGCATTTTTCTCATATTTTGAAATTGGATAAATCACTAGTTTCGGTAAATGAGAAACAATGTTGGAACATCCCATTTTCATATCATTTTTTTCACTCAAGACGCTTTTCCTTAAAATATTCCATGCTTCAACCACTTTCTCATTTTCTTTCCCGTACCGTGAACTTACAAACATTTTTATCCAATCGTCGATTTTCAAATTTTCCATATTCCAAGTCATATCAAATAACAAATCGAAAACAATACAATTTCTCTCGATTCCTTCCATTGTCGCCCCAATACCTTTGAGTTTTTTCTGTCCTAATGGATGTTTCAGAGCTTTTGGTAATTCCTCCACGACTTGTTGCATTCTACCAAAAATTCCATTAACTCCACCGAAATTATCTAAAACGCACCATGACCAATTATGGCCTTCGTAACTTTTTTTTTCCCTTGACCAAACACCTTCAACTCCTCCCCATTGTGGCAAAGCATTAGAAGCAAGATCTAAGACTAAAACTTCTCCTAAAGATAGACCTTTCAGCATTTCAGAATTTGGTTGGGTGCCTCCTTCCCATGCTTGCAGAATCCAAGTTATATTTAGATTTTTGGAATTCTTCTCTTTACAGAAAGTCTTCAAGTTTTTATATATTTTGCTCCCTGATTTGCGGAAATTCAAAGATTCAAGATTTTTAAAGTTTCCCTTTCCAACAGCAAGCTCATGAAAAGGGTCACCGGCAAAAAATGAGCATTCTCCATATAAATTGTATTGTTCCTCATAATAAATTCTGCTAAATTTATCATATAAATCATCATTTGGGTCTAAAAAAAGAGGTCTATCGAATCCTTGCCATTTTCCCGAATCTATAAATTGGGCTTTTGGGTATAGGTTCACAGTTTCTCTAGGAACCATACCATAGAAACATTGAAGTACAGGCTCAATATCCAATTCTTTTAATCTTTTGATAATCTTTTGCTGCAAAATCATTCTTTCATCAATAAAATCATCTGATACCGGCCCACCCCACCCCTCGAGATTCTGCATTAACCACCAGGCTTCAAAAGCAGGCCCTGGAATAAATTTTTTTATAGCTTCATTTGAAAATTTCATTTTTTTCATCGTGTTCCTCCATACAGCTTGTTGTCCCGTTGAAGCCAAAACCAAATTAACACCATGAAGAGCCATCCAATCAATTTCCCTCTCCCAACGCGACCAATCCCAAAAAGCCATTGAATATGAATGAGTGCAATAATTGAGATAATAACGATAAGGAAATGAAGAAATTTGCTTTATTGTTTTAAGAGGCAAAGGCAAAAGCTTTGGAGGTTGAGGAACATTGTTTCCACACCAGGAAATCGATGTATTTAAGTAATAACGAAGATAATAATTAAAGCCATAGGCCAAACTAACATTGTCATTACCTTGGATACGAATTTTATTATCAAGACAAGAAAGCTCGAAAAATATTTCAGAGGATGAAGGGAGTTTTTCCAATAAGAAATCATCTTTTTGTAATGGCAAAATGCGGCCGATGAGGTCATAGACAAAAGATGCATCTGATGAGGAGGAAATTTCCTTATTTCCCATTAAAAAAGCAATTAATTTTCAAAATATTTCGTAATATAGTCATAATATTTCATACCTGTCACATATATAGAGGAAATTAGCTCTTTATTTAAATTCATCCGGTTTTATCCATTTCATAATACTGCACTAAAGTCTAAATGGAAACCTTTTCAGGCGCCATTGGCGGTTTCACTGGAGTTCTTTTATCTCATCCCTTTGACACTTTGCGAGTCCGTCTCCAATCTTTGGAAAAGAAACCAAAGATTCGACCTTTTATTCAAGAAATACTGAAAAATGAAGGATTTTGGGTATTGTATAGAGGCCTGATCCCCCCACTTTTAGGCATGGGACTGGAAAAGGCGACAGTTTTTACTGCTTACACTTTCGCGAAAAAACATACAAATAGTTATTTTCTAAGTGGATATTTCGCAGGTTTGACAAGCTCTTTGGTGATAACTCCTATTGAAAAGATCAAAATCCACTTACAAACAACCAAAGTTGGCATTTTTAACTCTCTTATGACAACTATTAAAAATAGAAGCCTTTACCAAGGATTTTCTCCCACCTTTTTCAGAGAATCTGTGGGTTTCGGCATTTATTTCAGTTTTTATCATGCATATAAAGCCGACACACCGTTTCATTTTTTCTTAGGGGGAGCACTTTCTGGCTCTTTGGCATGGTGCTTTATTTATCCAATTGACACTGTGAAGACCAATGCACAAATACAAAAAATAAACATTTTGGAATTTATTAAAAAACATTCTTTGAGAGATATGTACAAAGGATTTCCTTTGGCTTTAATGAGGGCCTTTCCATTGCATGGGGGAGTGTTTCTGGGATATGAAATGAGCAAAATTTTGCTAAGACGAAATTCAGCGGATTATTCGGATGAAACAATCTATTAAAAAATAAGAATTAGGATATAATTTAAAAAATAAATTTTTTTTTTTTTTCAAAATTCTAGTGTTCTTGACTATTTTTTTATATAATGAAAAAAAAATTTTAATTGCCTTAAAAAAATTATAATTTTGGAAAATAAAATTATAATATCGTTAATATTTTGTTAGTGCCATTGGTATTGCTGTTTTTCTGACACAGTTCAAAAATAAGCCTTGCTAATTAAAAATTTGGATTTTTGTCATATTCATATCATTATTAGTATATTTATAACAAAGTCTTTGTAAAATGTCCTCCTCTCAAGATCATTGAGAAAGCCTTTGACTATTTTTTTATATAATAAAAAAAATTTTTAATTACCGAAAAAAAATTATAATTTTGGAAAATAAAATTTAATATCATTAATATTTTGGTA
>Ga0302320_10029126_pt1 | contig 10575 bp, 10 predicted proteins | sample Bog_T0_3_FD_202130 | JGI IMG/M metagenome (GOLD analysis project Ga0302320, IMG submission 202130) | Peat permafrost microbial communities from Stordalen Mire near Abisko, Sweden - Bog_T0_3 | ecosystem: Environmental > Terrestrial > Soil > Wetlands > Peat | place: Sweden: Abisko, Stordalen Mire... | reverse complement strand
CGCAAAGCGATGGAAATCATTCCCTGGTGATAGTAGGCGTTGCCGCGGAAGCGCGTATTTTCGTGATCGTATGAAAAATCAGCGGTTCTGGATTTTTCCAGTATTGCCTTATTGGCTTCCGAAAGGAATTGGCCGATAAAGCCTTTCATGTCGTTCCCCGTGAGGACTGCCCTCTTGAACAGAGGGATGAGCTCGCCCGTGACGCGGATGATGGGCGGTCGGCCTTCCGACAGATGCAGGTCCGAAGCGCCCTCTTTTACGATGAGCAATATCAGGTCTTCGATCTCTTTTTTGTAGTCCATGTTATTTTTTTGCCGCCAGGATCTTTTCCGTTTCCTTTAACAGATCGGACGGTATGGTCGTCGCCTTTATTATGTACCCGTCGACGTTCAGTTTCTTTGCCCGGGCGATGTCGTCTGGCAGGCCCTGGTTCGTCAGCATTATGAGAGCGGCCTTCCCCGCCAGATTCTCCTTGCGCACGGCCGAGACGAAACCTATGCCGTCCATGTCCGGCATGACGATATCGACGAGCATGGCATCCGGAGCGTATCCGTCGCGCAGCACCTTGAGGGCGGCCTCCGCATTGTCAGAGACGCGCACCTCGTAGCCATTGTTCTTGAACTTTACGGAATACATATCCAGGAGGAACGCGTCATCATCCACGAGCATGATCTTTTTTTGAGGTGTTGAAACGGTTTCAGGCATATTGATATTATACTACAACTTATTCACTTCTTCGAGCGGTATCTCCTTTTTAAAGGCTTTGACGATAGCGTCTTCTTTCATCGTCAGCATGCCTTTTTTGCGCAAGAGCGTCGATATGGCCAATTCGGTCGGCTCTTTTAATATAGTGTTCTCTATCTCCTTGTCCATCTTGAACATCTCGAAAACAGCCATGCGGCCGCGGGTGCCTTTCGGGCAATCCGCGGTCGGAGCTATCTGGTATACGGTATCGGCAAAAGGAATGTCTTTTTTGTATTCCGCCGGCAAGTCGGCGAATTGTTTGTCTATCATCATCTTGATCGAGCCTTCGACCGGCGTAGGCTTGCCGCCGCCAGGGACCAAGAGGCTGACGAGGCGCTGGGCCATAGCCAGAATGAGAGTCGGTGCGATCAGATACGGGTCGACGCCCATATCGATGAGGCGGGGCACGACGCCTGCGGCATTATTCGTGTGGAGCGTCGACATGACGAGGTGACCGGTCAAGGCGGCCTGTATGGCCAACTGGGCGGTCTCCTTGTCGCGAATCTCGCCGACCATGATTATGTCCGGGTCCTGGCGCAGGGTCGTGCGCAAGCCGTTCGAGAAATCATAGCCGATCTCCGGCCGGACCTGGCTCTGGCTCACGCCTTCCATGTTATATTCGACCGGATCCTCCAGAGAGATGACGTTCAAGCCCTCCTTGTCCACTCCGTTCAACATCGAATACAAGGTGGTCGATTTTCCGGAACCTGTCGGACCGGTGATGAGGATGAGGCCGTAGGGACGATCGATGGCTTCCTTGACCAATTCCAGATTCTTTGCCGACAAACCGATCTCGTCGAGCTTCTTGACCCCTTTTTCCTGGTCCAATATGCGCATCTCGACCTTTTCGCCGTAATAGGTAGGAAAAGTGGATACGCGGAAATCGATCTTTCTGCCGTCGATGCGGGCGGAAAAGCGCCCGTCCTGGGGCTTTCTCTTTTCGTCCAGCTTCATATTGGAAAGGATCTTGATGCGGGCAACGACGGCCGAATGGACTTGCGGCGGCAGGATGAGCGACGTGTTGAGCACGCCGTCCACGCGGAAACGCACGCGGACTTTGTCATTCAGGTGCTCTATATGCACATCGGAAGCGTTGCCTTCGGTCGCATAGCGCACTATGGTGGCGACGATCTTGACCACGGGAGCGTCTTCGATGATAAAAGCGGATGTCTTTGCTTCGGTCTTGGATTTTGAAGTGTCGATAGACTGATCGAAATCGACCGACAGCTCGGTTTCGAGCTCGGAAAGGGCTTTGGACACTTCCCCGGTCAGGCCTTTGTAGGACTCGATGACTTTTTGAAAGTCCTCCGGCGATATCAAAAATATCTTGTAGGGAATGTTCTTCTTTACGGCTATGAAATTGAGGGCGTCGCGGGCCTCGATGTTGTCCGGATCGACCACACCGACCTCGAGCATGCCGTCTTTGAATCCGATCGGCACGAATTGGTAATGCGTCGCGGATTCTTCGGGAATGTATTCCAAGACTTCAAAAGGGACGCTGTTGTCCGCAATGGCGCGCGTCGGTATGCTCAAAAATTCGCCGCGGGCGGCCAAAATATCCTCCGGCCTGACTCCTACGGATATCAGGGCCTCGTCGAGAGAATCGCCGTCGGCCTGTTTTGCCTTTACGGCGGCCACTTCGGCTTTGCCTACGAGATTCTTTTTGAGGAGTATGTCGAGAACGCTCATGATGGTTAGTTGCAGGTGGCAAGTGGCAAGTGACAAGTACATGCAACATATTTTGCACTTGTAACTTGTAACTTGTAACTTGTAACTTTCATTCTTTATTGCCCTACAGGAGCAAAAGGATTCGGCCTGCCGACCGCTTGGGAAGGCACCGTGATGGAATAGTCGACCAGCGACTGATAGGCTGGCGACGAAAACAGGCTCGTGTCTATGCGTATCGACGAGACGCTGTTCAATATCGAAAGCACGTCAGCGCCGACTCCGGCCTCAGTGCCGCTCGGCGTCGAAGATATGAGCTGTGAGGTCGAAGAGCTGGAGCTTCCCTTTGAATAGAAATACCATCCGCCGCCCAAGACTACGACGATGATGATGCCGATGATGAGGGTGGTTTTGTTTGAAGAAGATGATTTGTTTTTCATGGTAGTTTCATTATTGCTTCAACCAATACGTATTGAGCGCGACTCCGTACGTGTATGTGCCGTTGGCCGAAGCGGACAGAGTTATACTGGTCACGTCAAGGATGCGCAGGCTCCTTTCCAGATCCTGAAGAAAGACGATGAAATTGTCATACGTGGTCGTGACGCTGAACGAGACCGTGACGGTAGACAGCCCGCTCGTGCCGGCTACGACCGGGTTAAGCCCTGTCTTTGGCGCTGTGCTTCCCGCCGCCGAGGAATTGGTATCGGCCGAAGTCGTTATCCCCGCAGCAGTGACGCCGTGTCGCGACGCGATGCCGGAAATATCTATGATGAGCCTGACATTGTCCACATTGTCAGGGACGAGCTTGTCCAGGCGCGCCTTGTCGGAGTCGGAGATAGCGTTGTATTGGTTCAGCACCGAATCGCGCAGATTGATGAGCTTTTTCGCATTGTTGATGGCTGAAATATACTGGTTGTTCTCTGCTTGGATAGAATTCAACACGGTGATCTGACCCGAAGTATAGGTAAAGTAGATGCCGACGGCGAGGACTATGAGTATGAGGGCTGTAATATTTCTGTTCATATGATTATTGGGTCGGCGCAGTGGAAGAAGCAGGAACGGACGACGCCGGTGCCGCGCCTTGGACGGACAATTCGCTCACATACGACAGTTCCGACGGATCGACCGAGGCCGTAAAGGAAAAGTCTATCTTGCCGTTTGGGCCGACAGACAGATTCGAAAGCACGGGATTCTTTATGACCCTATTGGAGCCCAATTCCGCCGACTGGCCGAACACATCGGACTGATAGGCAACGGAATAATAGCTGTCGGTTTCGCCTTGCATCGATATAGTGACGTCATTCGACGATCCTCCCGCAGAGCTTCCGGAAGTGGCCGGAGCCGAGAAAGTCAGGCTCTTCCATTGGACGCTCGATATGGTCAGCTGGCTGATTATGCCGAATATCTTTGAGACGGCGAGATGGTTCTGGATGAGGCTCTGTGCGATGTCTATCTTTGTATTGGCTGTGGTCAAGGTATTGATGAGATCGGTATTGAACTGGTTCTGATCCTTGGCCAGGTCATTCTTGTAATTGTTCTGATTCGAATCGAGCACTTTCTCCCAGGCAAAAGCAAATCCGGCGCCGGCGAGAGATACGATGAATAGTATTATAGAGATAGTCAGTAAAATACTGATGGAATGCGTGGCTTGCGTACCGGACGAAGCGACCAGAGGTTTTTTGGGTATAAAAGATGTTTGAAACTTTGGTTCCATGTGGTGATATGAGAGCCGAAATCCTATACCGCTTTATTATACTATCATTATGGATACATGCGCATGGAAGCGTTGTGCATATCTATCTTTAGCTAAACTCTCCCAGCTTGCGCAAGGCTGCGCCTATGGCCACAGCGAATTCTGGTCCTGCTACGGAAAGCTGTTCCGACAGGAATGCGGGCGTTTCGAGCTTGCTGAAAGGATTCGAATAGACCACCTCTGACTGAAAGCTGACTTTGGCCAGTTCGGCAAAGCCTTTCAAGAGCACTCCTCCGCCGGTCAAAATGACCTTGCCGATGTTCTTGTGATACTTTTTCTCGTAATTCAAGAGCACGGCGTTCGCCTCGTAGAACATATAATCGAGATTGACGGTGATTATCTCTTTTTGGTCCTTGTATTCCGGAGCGCCTGTCAGACCATATGACCTCTTCATCGTCTCGGCCTCTGCCACAGTGATGCTCATGGCTTTCGACAAGGCCAGGGTGATGTCCTGCGAGCCTTTGTTGATGATATGAGAAGCGCGCAACAGGCCGCGCTCGACGATATACAGCTTTGTGGCTCTGGCGCCCATGTCCAATATCATGACGGCTTGGAGGCCTTGGTTTATGGAGGCGCGTATCGAGCTGAATAATTCGATCTCGTAGAACGACGGCAAGAGCCCGGAGCCCGCCATGATGCTCTGATAGTTTGATATGTATTCATTCTGTATGGCGACGACCAGAACATTCTGGCCTTCTTTCGGCTTGTCGGCGGACGCATCCGACTCGTCGGTGGAAAAAGAATCCTCGCGCGGGATTATCGACCAATCGAGCATGACCTCGGATATCGGCACAGGTATGTATTTGCGCGCTTCGAGAGAGATGACCTCGGAGATATGCTTGTCGCCCATCGGGGGCAACGAGATAAAAGAGATGAGCGACGATGACAATGGCAACGCGACGCCGCAAGCGTTCGTCGTGGTCTTTGCCTCGTGGAGAATGTCTTTCAACGCCTCGATCGTCTTGTCATTGGTCAGATTGGTTGCGCGGCCGATCTCTGTTCCGGCATACGGACCGAGAGCGAGTTCGCCATACGTCTCGAGCACGGCTCGGCCGTGCTTTTTCTTTATCTGAACGACTTTGATGGCCGACGAGCCTATGTCGATGCCGAGCACGCTCTGGCTTTTTGAGGTGAACATAGAGCCGATTTTGTCCAGAAAACTCATGGGAAAAGTATAGCACAGAAAACAAAAACCGACCGTTTGGCTCGCCGATGCCCGACCGGCGCGATAACCGCAGAGGTTCCCGCCATTTTAGATTTTCTTTAGAAATTTTTTAACTTTACTTAATGACCGCTCGATATAATTCGTCCCTATGAATATAAAAAATAGGAAAAGACCGGGCAAGCATTCAATCTTTACCGCCATGTTCGACCTCATATTCCCCCGCCGGGAAAATGATGCGCTGATCGCAGATATCTCGCCAGCGGATTTTTACAAGAAAATACCGCGATGGCGTGGAGAGATATATCCCGATATGCAGGCGATCTTTCATTACAAGGATCCTGCCGCAAAAGCCATGATAAAAGAATTGAAGAGCTCGAGGAACAAGCATGCCGCAAAAATAGCCGCCCACGCTTTGGCGAACCGTTTAGCAGAAAACGAGATCGTAAATACGATCATCATACCGATGCCCATTTCCAAAGAGCGCAGGAAAAAGCGCGGTTACAATCAATGCGAGCTCATAGCGGATTTCCTCGCGACAGAGCTCGGCGCGCGCGGACTCGATGCAGATGTCGAGATACGCACTGACATGCTCGAAAAACCCATCGATACGCCAAAACTCGCCCTAAAAAACCGGGCGGCCAGATTACAGGCCAATGTCGGCGTTTTTAGAGCGCATCGCATCCTTTCGAGCGATCAAAAGCGTATCATCATCATAGACGACGTCATAACGACCGGCAGCACCATGCGTTCAGCCATCGGTGCTGTGCGCGCCGCGGGAGCGAAAGCCGTCGCAGGGCTCGGCGTAGCCCATTAGCGCTGTTTTCTGTGGATAAGTTCAATCTTTGAGGGATCATGAATGATATAATGAACACAATAAAAATGACCAAGGCTCCGACGACGTATCGCGAAGAACGGCCGTGGGGTTCATTTGAACGTTATACATTGAACGAACCCTCAACGGTCAAGATCATCACCGTAAAAGCTGGCGAAGCCTTTAGTCTGCAAAAACACAAAGGTCGGGATGAATGGTGGAAGATCCTGGAGGGCGATGGCAAGGTGACTATTGGAGGAGACACAAAAGACATCGCTGTCGGCAAAGAATATTTCGTGCCGCGCGGGACGGAACATCAGATAGAGGCCGGGCGATCAGCGGTCAAATTTTTGGAGATATCATTCGGCGATTTCGAGGAGGGCGACATCGTCCGCATCTCTGACCGCTACGGACGATCATGATCGATATCTACGACGGCGCGTTGTTGCATTTCATCATCACCGGTCTAGCAGTGATACTGGCATTGACCATTATCTGGGAGATTTTGCGCTTGTTTTTCAAGTTCAAGAAAAAACTCCTCGTCCGCAAGACTCTGATCATGGTCCGCTCATCGGACAATCCGGTCATATCGCCGGATCGCCGGCATATTTGGGAGCTCGAAGGCACCTTCAATCCCGGTGCAGTGATGGATGACGAGGGACGCGTGCACCTCTTTTACCGGGCCATGGGAAATGACGGGATTTCCCGCATAGGCTATGCGGTCAGCCCTGATGGCATACATTTCAGCGAACGTCCCTCGTATCCCGTGTTTCAGGCGATCTCTGGATACGGCATGCCCGACACAAAGACATTCCGCGGGCCGATGACCTATGATCCCAGCTTTTATACCTCCGGCGGCGGTTGGAGCGGTGCGGAGGATCCGCGTGCAGTGATCATAGACGGGCGGGTCTACATGACCTATGTCGCTTTCGAGGGATGGGAGCATGTGCATATGGCGGTCACTTCGATCGGCATGGATGATCTCAAGGGGCGTCGCTGGAATTGGAAAAGGCCGGTGCTCATCACAAAAGAGCGCAGCAAGAACTGGGTGCTTTTCCCGGAAAAATTCGACGGCAAATTCGCCATAATCCACGGAGTGCTGGACACTGTCATGATAGAGTACGTGGATAGTCTCGAGAGCGTGCCGCACATACGCAGTCTGCCGAATCGAGACTGCATGCCGGGATATGAGGTGCCAAGCAGGAAAAATCGCTGGGACCACTGGGTGCGCGGAGCCGGTGCCCCGCCGGTTAGGACGGAGAAAGGCTGGCTCCTCTTTTATAACGTCGTCAGCCCTCGCGACCCGGGAAAATACAAGGTCGGCGCTATGTTGCTCGACCTGAAAGACCCCTCTGTCATCATCCGTCGATCTCCACAACCGATATTGGAGCCAGAAGCCGCATACGAGAACGATGGCAAGCCCGGCGTGGTGTATGCTTCTGGAGCTGTCATAAAAAACGGCACGGTATTCCTCTATTATGGCGCCGGGGATCGTCACGTCGGCCTAGCCACCATTCCCCTGCCGCGATTGCTCGACTGGCTCATGAAGTACGGAAAGGTATAATACAAACATGTTCACCGTCACACGAGAAAAAGAGAACCCCCTCCTATCGCCCGATGAGAAACATCCGTGGGAAGCGGCGGCGGCATTCAACTGGTGCCCCACAAAGGATGGCCGGGTGACGCACGCGCTCTACCGCGCCCTGTCCGAGCCGGACCTTTTGGATGGACAACACCGGAGCGTGTCGGTCATCGGACATTGCACCTCAAAGGATGGCGTGCATTTTTCCGACCGCAAGCCGTTCATCGTGCCGGAATATGATTTTGAAAAGTATGGCTGCGAAGACGCCAGAGTGACAAAGCTCGGGACGAACTATTACATCTTTTATACAGCCCTCTCAAATTATCCGTTCAACGCGGACGGCATCCGCGTGGCAATGGCCGTGACGAAAGATTTCAAAAAGATAGAAAAGAAGGCCTTGGTCACACCGTTCAATGCAAAGGCCATGGCGCTCTTTCCGGCCAAAATAGGCAAAAAGATCGCCGCTCTCATCACCGTCAACACCGACCACCCGCCGGCGGACATCTGTTATGTAGAGTTCGACAATGAGGAACAGATATCATCGCCCGATTTCTGGAATGCTTGGAAGGCCCGCATGGGCGATTTTGCCCTGCCCCTCCGCCGTCGCGACGGCGACCAGGTCGAATTGGGCGCGCCGCCGCTCAAAACCGCAAAAGGCTGGCTGGTCTTTTATTCACACATACAGAGATACGGCACAGGCGACACGACGTTCGGCGTCGAAGCGGTGCTCCTCGACCTCAAAAATCCGCGGCGCATCATCGGCCGCACAAAAGGCTCCATCATGGCGCCGGAAGCTTTCTATGAAAAGGTCGGCATGGGGCCGAACATCATATTCCCGTCCGGCGCTCTCCTCAAAAGAGGCAACGTCGAATTATATTATGGCGCTTCCGATACCCAATGCGCGATCGCCCGCATCCCCCTTTTCAATCTATTGAACGCCCTCTCGCCGGAAAAGCATCCCCTCTTGTCCCGCTCGCCGAAAAATCCGATACTGGTCCCGAGAAAAGACGTCCAATGGGAAGCTCGCGGCACCCTCAATCCGGCTGCAATCGACATCGACGGCTCGGTGCATATCCTCTATCGCGCCGTAGATTCCGACAACGTCTCGACCATTGGATATGCCAGGTCGCATGACGGGATGACGATCGATGAGCGCTCCGACAAGCCTGTCTACGTGCCGCGCGCGGATTTCGACAGGCGCGGCTGCGAGGATCCGCGCATATCCCGGATCGGCGACAGGATATACATGGCGTATACCGGATTCGACGGCAGTCGGCCGCGAGTGGCCATCACCTCCATAAAAGAGCGCGATTTCCTAGATAAAAAATGGGATTGGGACCCGCCGGCCGTACTGTCTCCCGATTCCGTCGACGACAAAGACGCCTGTATCCTGCCGGGAATGGTACAGCCCCAGAACGCCCCGCATGGCAAGGAATACCTCATCATCCATCGCGTCTCCGACAATATCTGCGGCGACTATGTTCCGACGCTCGATTTTGAAAAGCAAAAGATAGACAAATGCATAGACATCATGGCGCCGCGGCGCGGCATGTGGGACGGCTGGAAAGTCGGCATATCCGCTCCGCCCGTCAAGACGGAGCACGGCTGGCTCTTGATCTATCACGGCGTCTCGACGACGCCGACCTATCGCATCGGAGCGGCCCTGCTCGACAGAGACGACCCCACGATCGTCATCGCCAGGGCAGCCTTGCCTATTCTGGAGCCCCTCATGCCGTACGAGCGCGACGGCGGCCCGGTTCATAATGTCGTATTCCCCTGCGGCATGGTCGAGCGCGACGGCACTCTGTATATCTATTACGGCGGCGCGGATTACTGCACGAATGTGGCTACGGCCAAATTATCTGATATATTGGGAATGTTTTTATGATCTTATCGAACGGATACTCATTTTGGAGCTATTAGCTTTTGTTTTATTTTGTACCCATCGCAATGGGTGAGCATACCAAGATATGAGTGTTTCGTGGAATCGAACGTCTTCAGCGTAATCAGATTTCTATCAAATCGAGCCTGCAGAAGTCGGAACTTCTTCAAAATTCTCTTCTTGGTCTTCGTCCGTAAAACTATGTGTTCAGGTAAAACGACATAACCAAGAAAATCAATTCCCTGATTGCACTTCCGTATGATTATTTTATGCGGATGCAGAAAAAGATGCAGTTTATCGCAAAGAAAAACGTCAATACTTTGCACATATTTACGGAGAAGTTCCCTGTCAGTGCCAAGAATAATAAAGTCATCACAGTATCGCAGATAATATTTTGTTTTGATGCCATGCTTCGCGAACTGATCTAATTCGTTGAGATACACGTTGGCGAAAAACTGGCTTGTGACGTTTCCAAGGGGCAATCCGACGCCCGGCTTTGTCTCAAAACTTCCAAGAATCATCCTTATGAGAGATAAAATATCCGGATCAGTGATTCTCTTTTTAATAAGGTCAGAAAGAATTTCATGGTCGATGTTGTCAAAAAATTTCCGAACGTCACACTTTAGAGCAAATGACCGTTTTGTATAGTTGCGACTGATTTTTCTGATATAGCTTTCAAGCTTGAGCACGCCTCGGTGAGTTCCTTTCTCTTTCCTGCAAGAATATGAATCTGATATGAACCCTTTGTCAAAAATCTGATACAATATTCGGAATAAGGCCTGATTAAAAACACGGTCCCGCACGGTGGCCTTGTGGATGTGGCGAAGCTTCGGATCACGAACATAGAATGCGATATATGGATCTGGCTTCCATATTTTTTCTTTTAATTCAGTGTGGAGTTTGAAGATGTTGTCTTCAAGATTGAAAGCAAATTCCTGAATTTCGAGCTTTCCTGTCTTCGCCCTCTTTAATT
>Ga0302320_10029125_pt1 | contig 10576 bp, 5 predicted proteins | sample Bog_T0_3_FD_202130 | JGI IMG/M metagenome (GOLD analysis project Ga0302320, IMG submission 202130) | Peat permafrost microbial communities from Stordalen Mire near Abisko, Sweden - Bog_T0_3 | ecosystem: Environmental > Terrestrial > Soil > Wetlands > Peat | place: Sweden: Abisko, Stordalen Mire... | reverse complement strand
ACGCCCAGCCTGGTCCCGACCTGCTCCTTCACGGCCTCCACCGTCACCCTTCCTGCGAACGGCGTCGTCACCGGGACCATCGCCATCGCCTCCACCGCTCCCGGCGGAAGCGCTTCCGTCGTCCGGCCTACGCTCCCCACGCTTGCCCTCTTCGCTCTTCTTTTCGGTCTATTGCCCGGTCGCCGCCGCCATCTCAACTTCGTGCGCTCACTGGCGATCTGTTCCGCAATCGCCATGGCCGCGGCCTCCCTCTCCGGCTGCGGAGGCGGCTCCAGCTCCTCCACCTCGACCAGCCCCGCGCCCAGCTCCACGCCAGGCACCTACACCATCTCGCTGACCAGTAGTAGCGGCGTAACCTCTGCCACGCCCTCGGCAAACATTTCCCTCATCATCCACTAGTTGAATCTCAGCTTCCACGGTATTGAGAAATGGCATTCTCTATTTCAATGCGTGGCAATCAGGTCTGAATCGACCATGCGCGGCTGGACTACCATGCCGTCGTACAAAGTCGCCGCCAAAAGATAATCGCCCACAGGCCGAATAAACCGCAGGTTCCAGCCTGTATCCCACCAACTGACTTTCATGGAGGGAAGGGCCACCGCAAAGGCCATCGTCTCCGGCCCTTCCGAGGTCACAAGCATGCGTTTGCCAGCAGCATCGTAAAAAATGCTGTTCACATTGCGCACAAATACTCCCTTCAGAATCTCCCAGCTCGCACCCTGATTGGCCGAATAGTACACCGCATCGCGGTCGGCGATCCACAATCTTCCATCGCCATCGATAGACAGCGCCGTAAGCTGTTTTCCTTCCGCTGGAAGAGCCAGTGCCTTCCAAGTCTTACCGGCATCCGGCGACATCTCCAGGGCATGCAGACTGGCTACCGCAACCATCGCCTTAGACACGGCAATAAACCTCCAGTCATCGATAGGGATCGAGGAAACCGGAGCCCATGTCGCGCCGCTCGATGGGCTGCACAAAACTCCCACAGAACTGACCGCAAACATTGTGTCGCTGGCCACGGCAAACCCGTACACGCTCGCGTCCAGGATATTCTTCGCAACCGCGTCGCGCGCGGTCGTCCGCCGTGTCGACCCTTTGCGCTGGCGGACTGTCTTCACCGCCGGGTCGGGCGCGCTCTTTGAGTTGGTGTCGCCTCCCACCCGCTGCCATACCGCATCGTTCAGTCGGTAGATCCCGTGCTCCGTACCCGCCAGCATGGAGCCGTCCGGCGCCTGGTCCAGGCTGAACACATCATGTCCATCCAGTCCGCTGCTCAGCTGCGTCCAACTTAGCCCTCCGCTGTGGCTCACAAAGACGCCACCCGATTCCTTGTCGTTCACTACGCCAACGTAAATTGTGGCCGGGTGCTCCGCGTCACCGCTAAAGGCAGTAATCTGGCGTGCGGAAAAACCGTTGTTGGACGGTAGAAAGCTCGTCCCTCCATCATCGCTGGCCAACACCCCCTGGCGGTCTGTTGCCAGTAGCACGTTGTGCGGGTCCGTGGGATCCACATAGACATCGTTCACAATCACATCGGAACCGGTCGTCTCTGTCCACAGCTTACCCGCGTCGTCGGTGCGATAGAGCCCCTCCGTCGTCCCAGCATACACCGTGTCCAAGTGCGCGGGGTCCTGCTTCAGCACACGCGTTCGCCGTGCTGTCGACGGGATGCCCTGCGTTTTATTGACGCCCACTCCACCGGCAAACTTTGCGCCTGAATCCTCGCTCTTGTAGATTCCCGAGCATGCGCTCAGATACACCACCTTCGGTTGCTTGGGATCGATCAGGATCGAGAATACATCCGAGTCCTCGATAATCCCATCCTTGATGCTGGTCCAGGTGGCTCCACCATCACTCGTCTTCCACGGCAGGTGCCATGTCCCCGCATAAATCGTATCTGGGTCCGTTGGCTCGATGGCTAACGACTCAACCTCGTGGATCTCCTTGTTGTCCTCGGGACTGATCCTCTGCCAGTGAGCGCCGCTGTCCTGCGATCGGAAGACCCCCTCAAGAGTTCCAGCCACCATGATCTTAGGATCGGAAGGTGCTGTCGCCAACGCGCGCACCGATTGCCCGCGCATCTCCGGTTGGCTGGTCCAGGTCAACCCGCCATCCTGGCTAATAAAAATTCCACCATCGGGATGCTGCAGATCGGCCACCACCCATGCCCCCGCCACAAGATGCTTCGGGTCGGCCGGATCCACCAGAATATGGTCCAACACAAGGTCGTCGCGCTTGCCCACACGAGCCAGCCGGCTCCATTTCTTGCCGCCATCCTGCGACTGATAGATCCAGCCGTTCGCCGTTCCCAGATAAAGATGCTCATGGTTGGCAGGACCGGCAGCAAAGCTGCGCGCATCTCCCCCATCGGGTCCCTCGGGAAACCAGTTAACAGCATGAATCCTGGGACAAACCATTCCCAGAATCAAAACGATCCAATATGTGTGATTCCGGATATTTGTGCCGATCAACTTGTTCGTCCCATCCAATAGCATTCCTCTCTTAGGATACATAGTCCGGGTTCGGAGTTTCCTGCCCGCCCAGCACAAAGGCTGACTGGAACCATCCCAGTCAGCCTTACGTGCATTACATGTTTTGGTTCTAAGCGATTACTTTTTGGCAGCCTTCGCTTTCTTCGCCGCATGCGTACGAGGTACAGCCTTCACGGCCCCCTCATCCACCACTGTGTCGCCGGCAGCTGGGTTCACCGCGCCGGATGGGACCAGCGTAGTCGTCACCGTCTTGCCGTCGTCCGTTCCCGTGTACACCATAATGCGCGATGGATCGATGCCCTTCTCCGTCACCAAATAGTCCTTCGTGTTGACCGCGCGCGATGCGGCTGCCGTGGGCTTCTTGTTGTGCTTCAGCTTGGCCAGCTTGGCGTCAACCTTCTGCTCCTTGGCATCCTCATTACCCACCAGAGCCAACTTGGCATCGGCGGACCGCTGCAGATCCAGAGCAACATCGTCCAGGCAGGCTTTAGCTTCGTTATCCACGCGCAGTGGGCGCTTCGCATCCCGCTCAAAGCTCACAGGGCACAGGCTGGATGCCATGGGGGCCGGCGGCGGTGGCGGCGGTGGCGGTGGTGGCGGCGCAATCACGTTGACCGACGTGGTCGCGGATACGTTGTGTCCCTTGTCGTCCGCCACGCTGCAGGTTACGGTAACTGTGGAGTTCGATGCGCCTGCAGCAAGCTGCGGCGTCGAGAGTGTTGCCGACGGAGTGGTGCTGCTGATCGACCCTGCAGACGCGTTATAGCCATACGTCAGCGGACGGTTCTGCGGGCTCACAGCGTTGATCGTTATCGTCGCACTGCCGCCCGAATTCACTGACGATGGACTCGCCGAGCAGCTTATAGTTGGAGGCTCATATGCCCGCACCGTGAAGCTCGCCGAGCAGTCGGCCATCTGGCCCGGCTTTATGCCCTGCGACACATGGCCCTTGACCGTGTAGCTGCCTGGCATCGCGCTCGCCGTGTTCACGTTCGCGACATTCGAGGTTCCCGAGATCGTGCCCCCATCCGCCGTCCAGGTGTAACTGACTACCTTCTTGGGGTTCGGATTCAAGTTGGATGCAACACCCGTCACAGTGATCGGGTCTCCGGGATACACCATCGAAGGCGATACCGAGCAGCTATAAGAGACCGGAATGGGCGGTGCAACCTGGCCGATATGAGCCACAAGGCCGGTGCTCAGCTCTACCGCGCTCATGTTGGCGCGTCCACCCAGCACTCCCGCTGTGGGAATCGATGTATACGATCCAAAATCCTCGTGGATGTAGCGATAGTCGGCCTCGAAGAGTCGCAGGCTGAAGAGATTGTTGTGGAACGGGATGTTGTAGTCCAACCCGCCACCAGCCGTCAGCCCAACGCCCCATCTGTAGGGTTCGTGCTCGACGGTGGCTGGAGTGCAGCCCGACACGTTGGTCACACTGTCGCAATTCGGGCCGCCCAGCCTCTCGCCTCCCACTAGTCCATGAGCGAATAAAGCGAAGTTCTGCTCCGGTAGCCGGATGATCGGACCACCCGACATCCCCGATGCCCCGTCATTCGTCCCGTTCGGGTGGTTGGCATAAACCGCTTCTAAACCCAAATGATTGTTGAAATAATACGCAACGCTGCCGATCGCTCCTAGATTGATGGAAGAGTATGACGTCCCCAGCGGCTGGAGCTTACTCTGTGTACCTAAATATGAGTAGCCCATGAAGATATCCGCGCGAGACGGACTCGGTCCTGTTGCCGAAGCATGTGGTGCAGGTGTCTGTGCACTCAGGCTTACTGCGCTTAGGCTGACTGCGCATGCTGCCAGCGCCAGCCGACCAAGACTGCGAAACGGATGGTCGATCATTGTAACTTCCTCCATTGAAATCGCTTGTTGAACCCATCTGGAATGCTTCGTTTTGATACTGCCGTTATCAGGTTAACTTGATGCTATTGCAATCAGGTCAACTAAAGTTTACAGCAGATGCCAGCCTTATTAACAGAATAATTGTATCGACGTGTTCGATTAGAACGAGTTACCGCCGGAGCCGATCCATATCCCCTTCAATAGGACCCTGCATCGACCAGCGAACCTTTACCCCGCAAGATTCAACACCCTGCGCAGAGATCCTTGCTCGGCCTGAATTTTCTCCTGCAAGAGAGTGATGGCATAGAGCAGTTGCTCCGGACGAGGGGGGCAGCCGGGCACGTAGATGTCGACAGGAACGATCTGATTGACACCCTGCACCACTGCATAATTGTTGAATACCCCGCCCGAGGTGGCACACGCTCCCATCGAGATCACCCACTTCGGCTCCGGCATCTGCTCATAGAGCCGACGAACCACTGGGGCCATCTTCTGGGAAACCCTGCCCGCCACGATCATCAGGTCGCTCTGTCGCGGCGACGGACGGAAAACCTCCGCGCCAAAACGCGCTATGTCGTAACGTGATCCACCCATCGACATCATTTCGATGGCGCAGCAGGCCAGGCCAAATGTCATCGGCCAAATTGAGCTCTTGCGTACCCAATTGATCGCAGCATCCAGGGACGCCAGCACGATGCCCTCGGTCTGGTCGTACCCCCAATTTACTTCGCGCAGTTTCTCCCGGTTGTCGCCAGTGCTTTCCAAAGACCCGAAAAAGTATCGGTCCTTCGCATCGCGACCGCTAGCCGGTGTACCTGCCGGGAAATTTCGCTCTGGATTGGATATCATCTCACTCAATAATATAACCCGTTAGCCGATGATTTTCTGCTCGATATAAGATCGTTCTGCCCGGCCCCAGCTTCATCAGCAATCACAGCACCTGTTCGAGCGATATCTTCCTGGTCAACAATCGACATGCACTTTGCCGACCGAGTTGCTCGATGGGCCCTGGAACGCAAAAAGAGGCTGACAGGAACCCTCCCCTGCCAGCCTCTTGATAAAGAAATTCAGTCCGTTTATGGAATAGGTTTACGTCCCTCCGCCTTGACTGTGCTCTCATCCACAGTCGTATCGCTCCCGGCTGGGTTGGTTGCACCCATCGGTATCAGCGTCGTGGTCACCGTCTTGCTGTCGTCGGTGCCGGTGTAGACCATGATGCGAGAAGCATCTAGTCCTTTGTCATTCACCAGGTAGTCCTTGGTGTTGATCGCACGCAGTTCAGCGCGGCTCGGCCTTGCACGACGACCCTTCGCCCTGTTGGCATCTAGCTTCTGCTCCTTGGCGTCTTCATTGCCCACCAGGGCCAGCTTGGCATCGGTGGAGCGCTGCAGGGCCAGGGTGATGTCATCCAGGCAGGCCTTGGCTTCGTTGTCCACACGCGTTGGGCGAGCCGCATCACGCTCGAAACTGATCGAGCATAGGTTGTTCGCCTGCGGTGCGGCTACAGGAGGCGGTGGCGGTGGCGGTGGCGGTGCAATTACATTGACGCTGGTGGTTGCGGACGCATTGTGACCCTTGTCGTCTGCAACACCGCATGTCACGGTAATCGTCCCAGGAGCTGCTCCCACCGTCGACAGCGTTGTCGAAGATGTGGTTCCGCTGATGGACCCGGCGGTTGCGTTGTAGCTATAGGTTAGCGGACGGTTCTGCGGGCTCGAGGCGCTGATCGTTATCGTAGAACTGTCGCCAGGATTGACCGACGATGGACTTGCCGAGCAGCTCGCGGTCGGAGGACCAAAGTCCTGCACCGTATAAGTCGCCGTGCAATCGGCCGATTGCCCAGCCTTCGATCCCTCGGTTACATGGCCATTGACCGTATAAGTTCCGGCCGAGGTACTGGTTAACGTCGCAGTACTGCTACTTCCGTTCACTGCCCCCCCAGTAGAGGTCCAGCTATAGGTAGCCGTCTTCTTCGGATTGAGATTCATCGCCGTGCCGGTCACTGTGATTGGATCGCCGGGATAGCCCATCGATGGAGAGACCGAGCATGTATAGCTCACCGGTGGAGGTGGTGTGATATCGCCGGCGCGCCATACCAGACCCGCGCTGGCCTGAAGGCCGGGAAGGTGAGCGCGTCCACCCAATGGATTTTCATTCCTGTATACCAGAAAACCTCCTGTGGGCGCCCCAAAGCTCACATTGTTATAGGTATAGTCCGCTTGAAACAAACGCAAAGCCAGCGGCCTAGATATGTTCCAGTCCAGCCCACCGCCTGCAGTATAGGACGGCCCTCCCCAGGTCCACGGATTGTGGTAGGTATAGCCCAAATAGCAGCAGACCCGTGTATTGGGGCCCGCTAAATCGACAACGCCAATCAGGCCATGAGCGAATAAGGTGAAATGGGACCAGTTATAACGAGCGATCGGCCCAATCTGGGCGTCGAATAATCCATCGTTGTTCCCATCCGGATGCGCCTCAAAGGCCGCTTCCAGACCAAGGCGCCGGTTAAAATAATAGGCGCCACTTGCATATGCGCCCAAACGAATATTGTTGTAGGAAATGCCTACATCGGCATCCGCTCCATGCGCTTGGAAATAAGAATAGAGCATCGAAAAATCGAAGCGCGAATTATATTCCGTGCCGCTAGCTGTCGGAGAAGGAGCGCTCTGTGCTTCGATATTCAATGACACCAAAGGCATCACGCAAATTGCAGCTAGTGCAAGGCGTACCGTAAATCGGGAAAATCTAACAAATGCGTTCATCGTACACTACCTCCGGATAGGCCATTTGGCCAAGTATTCTTTGCGGATGACAAAAATGCGCGAATAACTTGCGTTATTCCGTCACTTCTACATCTCGAGTGTAAAAATCATGGGCCGAGAGGCGAATTAATCGCAGACGTTTATGTCCCAAGCCATCCATAAATAAATGCCGAGTAAACCAAATAATCCGAGTAAAACCAGACAGCATCCTTCCAGTGTCCGGATATAATCACCTACTATTTGCAGTGGGATGCCCGGCGGATATCAAAAGGTTGTACCCAGGATGATTCTTCGCCATAGTTTTATGTCTTGTTTCAATAAGCTTTTCAGGAAATGAAGCACCGCCGCGCCTACGCCGCGTTGTCCTTCATCGCCGACAGTAGGGAGTATCGCAGTTCCCTCTGCTCCACAGCGTCCAGCTTCGCCCCATCGCGCGTAATGTAGAAGACGTCGATCGCCGTCTCACCCTCGGTGTCAACCAGCGCCACCTCGATATTGCAGCCGCGCCCTGCCAAAGCCAGGCTGATGCCACGCAGCAGCCCGGGTATGTCCTGTGCCACTACCTGAAGCAGAGTGCTGTGCGACGAAACCTCGTTGTCGAAATCCACCCGCGCCTCTACAACCACCTTGGGAGTCCTGCGCCGTCCGCGCCGCCGCCCGCTCAGCAGCTTCTCCACTGCCAGATTTCCAGCCATCACGTCGTGAACGCTGGCCACAAACGCTGCATGTTCCGACACGTTCATTTCCAGCGTACGAAATGTATCGGTGAATCGGAAGTTGTCCACCACAGTGCCCTGCAGGTTGCTGAAGGCGTCCGCGGTAACAATATTCATCCCCCACGCCGCCAGCGCTCCCGCCATATCGGCAAACAGCAATGGGCGATCACGCGCCAGCAGTGTGATCTCGCTACTGCCCGGTGCATAATGAAACTCGATCTGCACCGGGTCTTCTGCAAAGCGCGACGCCATGTCGAAGTGCAGACGCACCTGCTCCGGGGTGCGTGTGCGCAGATAGCGCTCGGGAAAGCCCTCCAAAAACTTCTCTACCTCGCCGCGCCTGCCCGGAAGCAGAGCCGCAACGCGGTTCACCAGTTCCTTGCCAATGCGCGCCCCCACCCGCTCGTCGTCCACGCTCCGGTCCAGATAGCTGGCCGTCGCAAGATACAGCCGCCACAGGTTCTCCGCCTTCCATGGAGTCAACGCGTCGGGATGCACCGCCTGGATGTCGGCGTAGGTGAACAACGTTAACATTCGCAGCGCCTCCGGCGTCTGCACCTTACCCGCGAACGCCCGCACCGTCTCCAGATCGAAGATGTCCCGACGCAGCGCAGCGGACATCTCCAGATGGTTGCGGATTAAGCTCAGCATTAACTCGCTCTCGTAGACATCCAACACCAATCGTACGGCCACACTCTCCGCCATCCGCGCACTCTCCAGTGCGTGATCGTCGGAGCTTCTTCCCTTTCCTGTATCATGCAATAGCGCGGCAAGAAACAGCAGCGCTGGGTGCTGCACATCGCGCAATATCCCGCCGAAGCGCTCCGCCCACACGCTCATCTGCCCGGTCTGCGGCTGCTCCAGCCCATGCAGTGTGTCGATCACCACCATAGTGTGTTCATCCACCGTATAGCGGTGATAGGCGTCGCGGATCACCAGCGCGTCGATCCCATGGAACTCCGGGATCAGCAACTCCAAAATCCCAAGCGCATGCATCGTTCGCAGCGTTTTCCCAGCATGGAAACCGAGCAGGATATCGCGCAAACGCCGCCATAGCGACGGGCCCTCCTCCAGATGTGCCGACAGCAGCGGCAATGCATGCGAGATTCGTTGCTCGCTCCTACGCTCCAGTACGCACCCGCTGCGCGCCATGGCTACAAACAGTTGCAGCACCACATCCGGGTCCTGCGCAGGATCGCCCACCGAGGTCATCGCGTCCAGCAGCAATCGTCCGCTCGTCACGCGGAAACCCACCGGACTGGGGTCAGTGCTGCGCCTGCTCCGGGCGAACGCGGCTTTGGCCGAGGCTGTCCAGTTCACTCGATGCGGCTTGCCTGTCACTCCATCCAGCATCTGAGTCAGACAGCGCTCCACGCTCCGCGCATGACGGAAGTAGAGCCGCATCCAGTAGGCCGCCTGCACTCCCTGCGCAGCCGGGTCGGCCAGCTGATGCACACGCTGCGCCCCCATTCCAATTCCCATCGCCGCAGCCGCATCCTGAGCATGCCAGTCCAGCGTATTGTCGTCCCGCTCATGCCGGTAGTGCAGAAAACAGCGCACCGTGAAAAGAAAATTCACCGCATCGTGAAACTCCTCACGGTCGCCAGCCAGATCTCCGCTCGGTTCACCGAATGCCCCACGTCTCGCTTCTGAGGCGTTGGCTGGTTTCCCCAACTCCTCCAGCCGCTGCAGCCACGCGCACACATGCACATCGCGCAGCCCGCCGGGGCAATCCTTGATGCTCGGCTCCAGATGGAACGGCGTGTCGCCATATTTGGCGTGCCGCTCATCCGTCAGCTTCACCAGGCACGAAGCCAGCGCCTTGTTCTCCCTCTCCAGCATCTTGGGAAATCCAACCTCGCTCAGCCTCTGGTACACCGCTGCGTCCCCGGTCAGCAACCTGTGGTCCAACAGGGCCACCGTGAACTCCGCATTCTCCGCGTCGAATCGCTCCGCCTCGCTGCGTTTCCTGGACGTCGGCGACAGGCGTATTCCACAGTCCCAAAGCTGCTGACTAATCCTCCGTATCGGCTGCTTGATCTCCGTCTCCGACACCTTCCCATCCAGCAGATACAGCAGGTCCACATCGGAGTAGGGGAACAGCTCGCGCCGCCCGTAGCCTCCTACCGCCAGCACCGCGATCCCCTGGCCCAGTAGCGGAGTCTCTTCCACCGCCAGCTTCCACAGCCCTCCAATCAGCTCGTCCACCGCCGCCGCGCGCGCCGCCACCGTCGCCGAGCCGCTCGCCCCAGTGGCAAACGCGCCGCGGATGTCCAGCAGCCGCCGCTGGTACTGGCCGCACAACCCCTCGCCTGTAATCGGTCCTTGCATGGCTGAGTTCCGGTCTGCCTGGTTGGCTGTGTTTTAGGTGGTACTACCAGCATACAGCCACCCTCCACCAGCGCAAATGCCAGCCGCTGGACGCAAGTACCCACGCCTCATTTCCGAGACCTGGAGCATTCCCACCGCCAACCGATCCAACCACCCCTATAGTGCGATCTCGCCCCGCTCGTCGTTGCGAATGCGGATTGCCTCGTCCACCTTGGTCACAAAGATCTTGCCGTCGCCGATCGTTCCCGTACGCGCCGCGGTCAGTATCGTCTGGATCGCCTTCTCCGCCATCTCATCCGCCACCACCATCTCCACTTTCACCTTTGGCAGCAGGTCGACCGAGTACTCGCGTCCGCGATAGAACTCCGTGTGCCCCTTCTGCCGTCCATGTCCGCGTGCCTCCAGAATTGTCATTCCCTGC
>Ga0302320_10029124_pt1 | contig 10576 bp, 7 predicted proteins | sample Bog_T0_3_FD_202130 | JGI IMG/M metagenome (GOLD analysis project Ga0302320, IMG submission 202130) | Peat permafrost microbial communities from Stordalen Mire near Abisko, Sweden - Bog_T0_3 | ecosystem: Environmental > Terrestrial > Soil > Wetlands > Peat | place: Sweden: Abisko, Stordalen Mire... | reverse complement strand
GGCGTTGTCGACCCGCCAGTCGATCGCGGTGTCGGCGCTGTCGCTCGCCAACCAGTCGCAGCAGAGCGTGCTCCAGCTGCTGCGCTGATCGAGAAGTAACAATCCTTGGCGGCGGGGAAACCCCGCCGCCAAGAATCTGATTGATGTTCGATGGCGGCCGATCGGCCGCGTCATTGTGCGAGTGAGGTTGCGAGAAACCCGCGGGGTGGTCCCGCCACTGAAAGGAAATGTTGACCATGCCTTTGCGAGTCGAGCTGAAGCCGTTTGAACGCATCATCATTGGCGAAACCGTCATTGTTAATTCCGGTAGCCGCACCTCGTTTCTGATCGATGGCGAGGCGCCCATTCTCCGTGAGAAGGACACCGTCACCGCCGAGAACGCCAACACACCGGTGAAGCGGCTCTATTTCTGCATCCAGATGATGTATCTCAAAAACGATATTCCGAAATATCGGTCATCCTATCTTGGCTGCATCAAGGACTTGCGCGATTCCATGCCAGGAGCCCGCGACATGATCGAAATCATCAACAATCACGTTTCCGCAGGCGCGCTCTACAAGGCCCTGAAAGAAATTCGAAAATTGATGAAGGTCGAGGAAGAGCCTGCGATCCAAGTGCCCGCCCAGGCGCAGGCTTTCATGCGGCAATAGTGTCGCCAGACAATTTCGAGCTCATGCTTGTGATCGCGACCGCCTCATTGGGGGCGGTCATTTTTCGCCTCAACTGAGGTCACAAGGATCGCTCTTGATGCTTGCGATCTAATGTCTGCGCTTTCTCATATTCAATCAAAAAACTCAGAAACGGTCGTGGCGCGGCCCGACATTAGATTTTCAGTATTTCTTCGATTGGTAAAATGACCTCGTAGGTATTAGCACGGATCCTGAAATTAACGCGAATGAGAATGGCTCGGGGCTATCCATCGGATGAAAGATATCCGTCCAGTCATATCAAGTGGCATGACCCTCGGCACTGATCGCAGTCTGCATCGGCGGTGCTGCCACTTCCGAGGTTACAGCTGCGCCCAAGCTGAAGCCCCGGCCGGTTCGGATGTCTGACGCGAGGAAGGGTTGAACGTTACGACGACCCTGCTGCTTGGAAGGCTAATGCTCATGGACGATCTGTTGCGGGAATTTTTGACGGAAACCAGCGAGAGCCTGGATACGGTTGACAACCAGCTGGTGAAGTTCGAACAGGACCCGAACAACGCCAAGATTCTCGATAATATTTTCCGCCTGGTGCACACCATCAAGGGCACCTGCGGTTTTCTCGGGCTGCCGCGGCTGGAAGCGCTGGCGCATGCGGCCGAGACCCTGATGGGCAAATTCCGCGACGGCATGCCGGTGACCGGCCAGGCGGTGACGTTGATCCTGACGACGATCGACCGGATCAAGGAAATATTGGGCCGGCTCGAAGCCACCGAGTCCGAGCCGGTGGGTTCCGACCAGGACCTGATCGACGAATTGCAGGCCATGGTGGAGCGCGGCATAGCCGCGATGGCTGTGGCGGCCGCGCCGCCTCCGGCGGTGCCCGAGCCAAAAGCCGCGCCGGCGGTGGTTCAAGGCGTGCTGGTGCCGCAGACGCTGGAGCGGCCGTTGCGGCCGGGCGAAGTGTCGCTGGATGAGCTGGAGCGGGCGTTCCGCGAAACCACGGCGGAGGTCGCGCCGCCGGCCCGGGCTCAGCCTTCGGTCGTTCAAGGCACGCTGGTGCCGCAGACGCTGGAGCGGCCGTTGCGGCCCGGCGAGGCGTCGCTGGATGAGCTGGAGCGGGCGTTCCGCAGCACCGCGGCGGAGGTGGCGCCGCCGCCGGCCGCGGTCGCCGACAAGCCCGCCGCCGACAAGCCCGCCGCGGCGTCCAAGCCGGCCACCGCCAAGCCCGGCACTGGCAAGCCCGCCGCCGAGGTTGAGGTGCTGGAGGCCGACAAGGTCGCCAACCAGTCGATCCGGGTCAATGTCGATACCCTGGAATATCTGATGACCATGGTCTCGGAGCTGGTGCTGACCCGCAATCAGCTGTTGGAGATCTCACGGCGCAACGAGGACACCGAGTTCAAGGTGCCGCTGCAGCGGCTGTCCAATGTCACCGCCGAACTGCAGGAAGGCGTCATGAAGACGCGGATGCAGCCGATCGGCAATGCCTGGCAGAAGCTGCCGCGCATCGTGCGCGATCTCTCCGGCGAACTCGGCAAGCAGATCGAACTGGAGATGCACGGCGCCGACACCGAACTCGACCGCCAGGTGCTCGATTTGATCAAGGATCCGCTCACCCACATGGTGCGCAACTCCGCCGATCATGGGCTTGAGACGCCGGCCGAGCGGCTGGCCTCCGGCAAGCCCGAGCAGGGCACCATCCGGCTGTCGGCCTATCATGAAGGCGGCCATATCATCATCTGCATCGCCGACAATGGCCGCGGCCTGAACACCGAGCGGATCAAGGCCAAGGCGCTGGCTTCCGGTCTCGTCAGCGAGCCGGAACTGGAGAAGATGAGCGAAGCCCAGATCCACAAGTTCATCTTCGCGCCCGGCTTCTCCACCGCCGCCGCCGTCACCTCGGTGTCCGGCCGCGGCGTCGGCATGGACGTGGTGCGCACCAATATCGATCAGATCGGCGGCACCATCGACATCAAGTCGGTGTCCGGCGAAGGCTCCTCGGTCACCATCAAGATCCCGCTGACGCTGGCCATCGTCTCGGCGCTGATCGTGGAAGCCGGCGGCGACCGTTTTGCCATTCCGCAGCTGTCGGTGGTCGAACTGGTGCGGGCGCGGGCCAATTCCGAGCACCGCATCGAGCGCATCAAGGACACCGCGGTGCTCAGGCTGCGCAACAAGCTGTTGCCGCTGATGCACCTGAAGAAGCTGCTGCGGATCGACGACGGCTCCTCCTCCGATCCGGAAAACGGCTTCATCGTCGTCACCCAGGTCGGCAGCCAGACCTTCGGCATCGTGGTCGATGGCGTGTTCCACACCGAGGAAATCGTCGTCAAGCCGATGTCGACCAAGCTGCGCCACATCGACATGTTCTCCGGCAATACCATCCTGGGCGACGGCGCGGTCATCATGATCATTGATCCCAACGGCATTGCCAAGGCGCTCGGCGCCTCCGGTGCTGCCGGCCACGAGATCTCCGAGGAGAACGCCGCCTCACGCGCCAACGCCGCCGAGCAGCTGACCTCGCTGTTGGTGTTCCGCGCCGGCTCTGCCCAGCCCAAGGCGGTGCCGCTCGGGCTCGTGACCCGGCTCGAGGAACTCGCCACCGACAAGATCGAGCTCTCCAACGGCCGCTACATGGTGCAGTATCGCGAGCAGCTGATGCCGCTGGTGCAGATGGAGGGCGTCAGCGTGCGGACGCAAGGCTCGCAGCCGATCCTGGTGTTCGCCGATGACGGCCGCTCGATGGGCCTCGTGGTCGACGAGATCATCGATATCGTCGAGGAGCGGCTGCATATCGAGGTCGCCGGCTCCCAGAACGGCATTCTCGGCTCCGCCGTGATCAAGGGCCAGGCCACCGAAGTGATCGATGTCGGCCACTTCCTGCCGATGGCGTTCGCCGACTGGTTCAGCCGCAAGGAGTTGCGACCCTCGGCGACCTCGCAATCGGTGCTGCTGGTCGATGATTCGGCGTTCTTCCGCAACATGCTGGCGCCGGTCCTGAAGGCGGCGGGCTACCGGGTGCGGGTGGCGCCGAATGCGCAGGAGGGCCTGGTCGCGCTGCGCTCGGGTCAGGTCTTCGACGTGGTGCTGACCGATATCGAAATGCCCGACATGAACGGCTTCGAATTCGCCGAGACCATCCGGGCCGACGCGCATCCGCCGGCGGCGATCGAACGCGGCCGCCAGGCCGGCTTCCACGACTACGTCGCCAAGTTCGACCGTCCAGGGCTGATCGCGGCCCTGAAGGAACAGACCGCCGAGAACAGCCGGGCGGCATGAAACCGGCTCGGCGGGACCGCGGCTCCAGCCCGGACATGAAGGATCTAGGCATGAACAGCAAGAGCGAATCAATCCAAGGTACGGTGGCCGAATATGTCACGGCCATGATCGGCAGTCAGCTGTTCGGCCTGCCAATCTCGCAGGTCCAGGATGTATTCATGCCGGAGCGGTTGACCCGGGTGCCGCTGTCCCCGAGCGAAATTGCCGGCGTCCTCAATCTGCGCGTCCGCATCGTCACGGTGATCGACATGCGCGCCCGCCTCGGCATGCCCAAGAATGATGACGGCAAGCCACCGATGGCGGTCGGCGTCGATCTGCGCGGCGAATCCTATGGCCTGTTGATCGATCAGATCGGCGAGGTGCTGAAGCTGCCCGATGACGGTTGCGAGGACAATCCCGTCAACCTCGATCCCCGCATGGCCAAGCTCGCCGGCGGAGTGCATCGCCTCGACGGTCAGCTGATGGTCGTTCTCGACGTCGATCGCGTGCTCGAAATCGTACCGAAGACAACATTGGCCGCCTGATTGGGTTGCAAACGCAACAGCCCGCTTTGGAGAAGTCTGAAATGAGAACATGCCTGGTCGTGGATGACTCAAGCGTCATTCGAAAAATTGCAAGGCGGATCCTGGAAAGCATGGATTTCCAGATCATCGAGGCCGAGGATGGCGAGAAGGCGCTGGAGGTCTGCAAGCGCGGATTCCCCGACGCCATCCTGCTCGACTGGAACATGCCGATCATGGACGGCTACGAATTCCTCGGCAATCTGCGCCGCATGCCCGGCGGCGAGGTTCCCAAGGTGGTGTTCTGCACCACCGAAAACGGAATCGACCATATCGCCCGGGCGCTTAATGCCGGCGCCAACGAATACATCATGAAGCCGTTTGACAAGGATATTGTCGCAGCCAAGTTCCAGGAAGTCGGTTTGATCGAGCCGGCAACACCGGCTTAGACCGGCGGTTCACGTTTGTAACAGGTTGCGTGAGGTCGATACATGAGCACAGAGCCCGTCGTCAGAGCAATTGACCGGCGCGATCGCCGGACGAGAGCCGAGGGTTCTCGCAGGCGGATTGCCCGTCCGCCGGCCGGTCGCTTGGCCGTCCGACGTGAAGCTGCTCCGCGACGTCGCTCGCCGGCGACAACGGAATATTCCCGACATCTCATGAGAGGCCGCCCGTGACCCCGCCCGATTATGAATACCTTCGCAAGCTTCTCAAAGACAATTCCGGTCTCGACCTTTCGGCCGACAAGCAATATTTGATCGAGAGCCGTCTTCTGCCACTGGCGCGGAAAGCCGGCCTTCCCGGTATCAGCGAACTTGTGCAAAAGATGAAGACCGGCTCGGCATCGCTGATCAGCCAGGTGGTCGAAGCGATGACCACCAATGAAACGTTCTTCTTCCGTGACAAGGTTCCATTCGATCATTTCCGCGAGTCGATCATGCCTGCGATCCTACAGGCTCGCGCCGGCCGCAAGAGTATTCGCATCTGGTGCGCGGCTGGGTCGACAGGACAGGAACCGTATTCGCTGGCGATATGTTTGAAGGAAATGGGTGCCGCGCTGGCGGGCTGGCGAATCGAACTCGTGGCTACAGATCTCTCGCAAGAGGTTCTCGAAAAATCGAAGGCCGGAATCTACAGTCAATTCGAGGTTCAACGCGGGCTTCCGATTCAGATGCTGGTCAAATATTTCAAGCAGACCGGGGAAGTTTGGCAGATCAATCCCGACATTCGCGCCATGGTTCAGCATCGGCAATTGAATTTGCTGCACGACTTTTCCCAGCTTGGCATCTTCGACATCATCTTCTGCCGCAACGTGCTGATCTATTTTGATCAGGATACCAAGATCAAGATTTTCAACCGCCTCGCCAAAGCCATCGAGTCGGATGGGTTTCTTGTGCTCGGTGCGGCGGAAACCGTGGTCGGCCTTACCGATGCCTTCAGGCCCTATCCGGAACGTCGCGGCTTGTATCGACCCAACAGTTCGCGAGCAACGTTGAGCGACGCCCCGGCGAAGGCCGCCGGTCTGGGAGGGCGCTGAAAATGACCGAACAAGCCCGACCTCCGGAACGCGTGACTTTCAGTCGTGGATATGGCGTCTGCATCATGGGCATTGACGGGACCTGGCGTCGCGACTGTATGCTCAACGCGATCTCGGACGGCGATGCTAAACTTACCGTGGAGGGCTCCATTCAGGGCCTAAATCTCAAAGAATTTTTTCTGCTGCTGTCGTCGACCGGTCTTGCCTATCGCCGCTGCGAACTCGTTCGGGTCAACGGCACTGAGATCGAGGTTCAGTTTCTAAGAGGTAAGAACAAGAACAAGGCCGCTGGAGGAGCTTCGTCGAACAGCGAAACCATGGGCGCTTGAATGCGCTTATAAAGATGTGGAAGATGCGCGTAAGCGCGATCGCTGGATAGGCATCTGCGATCCTGCGTGTCGCTGCGTGGCGTATTCAGATCTCGCTGTCTGGCCTCCCGCAATAAGCACGGTAGTGTTCATATGCAGTTGGCGCTTTAAGCGTCGCGTTACGCGCGATCGACCAAATCGGGCTTCGCGGAGAGGGCTTCGTGCACGATAGTCTACTGGCTTGGTGAAACGGATCGACTTCATCAGCCAAGGACCGGCGCTAACCGCAAGGTTCCGTGATGCCAATGACCTGTTGAGGCATCATACCATCAAATGGCTGCCCGCCACATGAGGATGGGGAGCCCAGGCGTTAGCGTTAATAATCCCTATTGAATGGTTGCAATCTACCATTGCACCGACGACTTCCAGTCAGTGCACTGTCCTAGAGAGCTCGCTTTTAGGTCTCCGGCGCTACTTGTGCGTTAAGGCCCCGTCCCGTACTAATACGGTCGTATTCGAACCCATACCGGCGCAGTATCGGCCGGTCCGCATTTGCCTGCTTCACTTTCCCTGGACGATTGCACATGAGCGAAAAACCAGTCTCCCGAGGCGAAATTTTCGTGGTTGATGACGACCCTGCGGTTCGTGAAACGCTGTCGATGGTTTTGTCGGCGGGAGGTTATCAGGTGATCTGTTTTGCAGACGGCGCCGCTTTATTGGCGGTGGCGCGCACGCGGACGCCGTCTTGCATTCTGCTCGATGTGCACATTCCCGGGAAGTCGGGACTCGACATTCTGATGGAGCTTCACGGCGAGGATTATCCTGCGCCGATTTTCATGATCTCCGGGCAGGGCGATATTGCAATGGCGGTTAGCGCCATCAAGAACGGGGCGCTGGATTTCATTGAGAAGCCTTTTCGGGGCAGCGAGATTGTTGGTCGGCTGGACGAGGCGATCGCCGCCTATGCGCGCCGCCAGGCGGAGGACTCCGCCTTGAAGGTAGCATCGCTTCATTTTCCCGGGCGCGAGCCGTTGACGCGTCGGGAACGAGAGGTTTTGGAGCAATTCGCCGCTGGCGCTTCCAACAAGGAGGCCGGCCGGCAGCTTGGCATCAGCCCGCGTACAATCGAGGACCACCGTGCCAACATCATGAAAAAACTCGGCGCAAGGAACGCGGCCGATCTGATTCGAATCGTGATGACGGCACCGCGAGCTCCATGAACCCCAGGCAAACCGGCCGGCTTCAATTGGCAAGCGCCCTGCGGATCATCGCGGCCATGTCCGACTTGCGATAGGGTTTGGCGAGCAGCAAGACGCCGGAGTCGAGCCGGCCGTGATGAATGATCGCGTTTTCGGTGTAGCCGGAAGTATAGAGAACCTTCAAGCCGGGTCTTCTGCTCTCAATCTCGTCCGCCAGCTGGCGTCCGTTCATGGCGCCGGGCATGATCATATCGGTGAAAAGCAGGTCGAATGCGTGGCCCGCCTCGACCAGGGCGAGCGCTTCCGCCGCGTTGCCCGCGTCCAGTGTGACATAGCCCAGCGAATGCAGCTGCGTCAACACGTAGTCCCTCACCAGCTTGTCGTCCTCGACGACGAGAATGGTTTCCTGGCCGCCTTGCAGGCTTGGCGCCCCCGACATGTCCGAACTGCGTGCGGCCCCACTCCCCGGAGGCAGGTACATCTTGATCGTCGTACCATGGCCCTCCTCGCTATAAATCTTGATATGTCCGGCGGATTGTTTGACGAAGCCGTAGACCATGCTCAGGCCGAGGCCGGTGCCCTTGCCGGGGCCCTTCGAGGTGAAGAACGGATTGAAAACCTTGTCAAGCTTGTCGGGAGCGATGCCGGTCCCTGTGTCGCTCACGGCGATCAGGACATAGCGGCCGGGTCGAACGTCATCATGCGTGTTGACGTAGTTTTCGTCGAGTGAAGCCATCCCGGTTTCCAGGATCAGCTTGCCGCCATCGGGCATGGCATCGCGGGCATTGATCGAAAGATTGAGAATAGCGGTTGCAAGCTGGTTGGGATCGACGGTAGCGACGCAGCAATCATCCTCAAAGATCGATTCGATTTCGATCTGTTCGCCTAGCGTTGTCCTCAGCATCTTGATGGTATCAATGATTAGCGTATTGACGTCTGTCTCTTGTGGCTGCAGCGGTTGCTTTCGGGCGAATGCGAGAAGCTGCTGGGTTAGATTGGCGCCGCGCACTGCGGCGGCGTCGATCATCCGCGTGATGGCCGCGAGCTGCGGCTCCTTCTCGACAGCGCCGGCCAGAATTTCGATTGTTCCGGTGATCACCGTCAGAATATTGTTGAAATCATGGGCGATGCCGCCTGTGAGCTGGCCCAGCGCCTCCATTTTCTCGGCCTGCCTGAGCCGTTCCTCGGCCGCGATCTTGTCGGTGAGATCGCGGAAGAATCCGTTGAAAACGAACCCTCCCCGGCGGCTGAGTGCCGTAACGCTCAATTCCGCGGTAAATTCGCTTCCGTCGCGCCGCCGAGACAGGATCTCGTGGCGGCGTCCAACCGTGTGGTCCGTTCTGGCGTTCAAAACGCTCCTCAGCCCTGACCTCAATTTTTCGCGATCGGCGTCCACTACCGCAAGCTCAATGAAGTTCTGTCCCAGAGCCTCCGTGCGCGGCCATCCGAAGATCTTCTCGGCCTGGGTGTTCCAGTCCAGAATGCTGCCGTCGGCGTCGATCTGGACGAAGGCATCGAGCGCGGTGTCGATGATTCCGTGGGCCAATTGTTCGCTTTCGCGAAGCGTCGCCTGTGCCCGGCGGCTTTCGGTCATGTCACGGCCGATGAAGAAATAGCGCTTGACCGGCTCGGACCAGGTCCCGACCCAGGAAAGCGTGACCATCCGGCCATCCTTGTGGATCAGTCTGGAATCAAAGCTATGCGCGGCTCTGCCAAGCCGGGCTGCCCGAAGTTGTTCGCGCGTATCGTCGATGTCGTCATTATGGACAAACAGGTCGGCGCGACGGCCAGTCATTTCGTTGGGCAGGTAGCCGAGGATCGCCAATGCGCTCGGACTGACTTGAACCAGAACGCCCTTCGGATCGGTGATCAGGATCAGATCCTGAGAGGTGTCAAAGATGCGCCGCCGCTCCTCGATCTCCTGGTTCAGCTTCCGCTGGGTTCGCTTGGCCTCGGTGATATCCCGCGCGGTGTTGGATGCACCGATGATCGCGCCCGAGGGCGTCCTAATCGCGGATATGCCGACCGACACATCGATTTGACGGCCGTCCCGGTGCAAATGCACGGTCTCGTGGTGCTCGATCTTTTCTCCACGGCCGACGCGGCGCAGAATGTCGTGCAGCTCAGGCAGGCGCTCAGCCGGCATGATGAGGTCAATGCTTCGGCCGATCACTTCGGAGGCGGCATATCCGAACATGCGTTCCGCGGCCGCATTCCAGCCTGTGATCGTACCATCCAGAGACTTCATGATGATCGCGTCATTGGAGGATTCCACCGCGGCGCTGAACAGACTCTCGCGCTGGGCGTGACGATCCCTGGCCATCTCGGTCCAGCGATGCTCCTGGATCTCCCGCTCCAGCGCGGCGGTCTTGGCGTTGACGTCGCTCATCACGCGCGCGAATGCACGCGCCAGAATCCCGGTCTCGCCAGCCGATTCAAGTGAGATCTTGAAGGTTCCGGTCCTGCCCATGGCTTCGACCGCCGTGGTCAGTTCGCGGATCGGTCGGGTCTGCGACCGCGCGAAGAAGAATGCCGACGCGCCGGCGAAAAAAACCGCGATCAATCCGATCCGTGTCGACGTATTCAGAAGAATCGCCGCCGGCGCTACAAAGAGCTCGTGCGGCATTTTTCCGATGACTCCGACCCACTGCTTGCTCGCCAGCAGCACCGGCACCATGGCCAAGGCGCCGGACTGTCCCGCTTCATCCGGCGAAATAACTTCGTTGCCTTTGGTCGATCTTGAGAAGGGCGCGAGGCTGGGAAAGTCGGCGGCCCAATTGGCCGCCATGCCGGACTTCGAACCGAACTCCCGTTTGGATTCGGAATCGACGAGATAGTCACCCCTGCCGTCTACCAGATAGATCTGGATACCGGCCCGCGCAGCTGAACGGACGCGATCCAGGGCGGGCTGCATATCGATGCTGACCATCACAAAGCCAAAGCGCTTGCCGCCGGGTGTGAAGATCGGCGCCGCGACCCGCATGGTCGGGGTTTGGCCGACGCCGCCATCGTCACGAAGGTCTATGGGCGAAACATAGATGTCATCCTCATTGAGATTGATCGCCTCCTTGAGGCCCGGCATCTGGCCCTGGCTGATCAGTTCCGC
>Ga0302320_10029121_pt1 | contig 10577 bp, 7 predicted proteins | sample Bog_T0_3_FD_202130 | JGI IMG/M metagenome (GOLD analysis project Ga0302320, IMG submission 202130) | Peat permafrost microbial communities from Stordalen Mire near Abisko, Sweden - Bog_T0_3 | ecosystem: Environmental > Terrestrial > Soil > Wetlands > Peat | place: Sweden: Abisko, Stordalen Mire... | reverse complement strand
GCGCCGAGGACCGCATTGAATCATGGCTAGTGCAGCGCCATCAGGAGCGCGTGCTTGCCGGCGAAACGACGCCTGTCGGGCCGTGTCCTGACGAAATCTTCCTTCGAGATCTGGCTCGAAAGGCCACGCGGATCGATCTGCTAGACCCGAGAGTCGACCACGCGGCAAACTGTTCCACTTGCATGAGCAGGCTGCTTGTCTTCCGGCAGGAAAATCGCTCGCGCCGGAGAAAGCGGACACTCGTAACCGTTGTAGTCCTCTGCTCCGTGATCGGCGCGGTCGTCGTCACGGTCGCTCGTTATGAAATGCACCGGCACCTTTCATCTGCGACTGTGGCCGTTGCATTCGAAACGGTAAACCTGTGGGATGCGGGTACGATCCGAGGCAACCAGCCAGGCTCCCTGCAATCTGTTCTTTTACCGGCAGCAGAGGTTAGGGTTACGATCATCCTTCCGCGCTTCAGCCCTCCGGGCCAATACGCTGTGGCCGTTACTCAAGATCAGAACGGAAATGGCGTCTTAGCCCAGAGAAGCGCGCCAGCGACGATCAATGGCGACCACGAATCTGTGTCCGTTGAACTGGACCTGCGGGCAGCCAAGGCGGGAGCGTATTTTTTAGCCACGACCCACGAGCAGGATCAGGCGTCCTACTACTATCCTTTGCAAATCAAGTAGCCTCTACGGCCACTCAATTTCCGACTCCGTGGCTATCCTTGCATTTGTATAGGAAATCGACTCCAACATTCAATGAGTGCGAATCCCAGTTGGCAGCAAATGAGGTTCGTGTGGGAGCAATTCAGGAGACGCTGGCGACTTGCAGGGACCGATCCTGAAGCAGAAACCCGAAACGTTTGGATTCCTCAGGAGAAGGCACTTCCGGCGCGCACCATTCGCGCACCTAGCAACAAATACTAGCACGCGATCGATTCCGGCATGTGGCACGGTCATTCCGGTATCAGGAAATAAATGCGCCCAACTCATGGCGGCGATGTAAAGGCGCGACGAGGGGGCACGGACAACCATATTTGCGAAGTGCGATAGGTGGCGGTTTCGGTGAGTGGCCACCTGACACCCGACTCGGCGAAACTAGAACGCATCAATGCGATGATTGTTGAAGCGCTTCCAAATTGGATTTGAACCTACGCAAGCAACGCCCGACCATGCCGTGTACTCGGCGTCAGGGTTTGCATATTTCCATCGAACACAGAAGCCAACGTGGGATCCGCAACTGTATGTCGCGGACTCCCCCGAAGCAAGCGATCTATTATCGACAAGCTCATTGGAATCGCATTCTTGCCCCGTGCCAGTGCTTCCATCCCGCAACTCGATAACTACGCCGCGTGAATAGTGGTTCTTGAATTCCCATCGTCGCCCTTCACTGTCGGACTTCAGGAAGGGATTAGGGATCTGAATGCAGCTGTCCCTACGATGTTCGTATTGGGTTTCCACAACTATCAGCAGCTTGCCATTTTCAAGGGTGCCAGTGCCGGGCGCTGAGCCTGGGCCGCCTGAGCCAGTTATCCAAGTAACAGTGTTTCCATGGGACCGCCAATGATCTTGCGGAGATGGGTCCAATTTCTCCATCCCCTCGAAATACAGACGATAAACGTGCCCATCGGCATCAAATCCGAATCCTACTCGGTCATGTGCTTCTTGGCAGTCCCACCAGGTGCCGCTGAATGGATTGGGCCCACTGCTGGTGGAGGATGAAGTCTTGCGGCTTTGGGCATTGGGCAGGTTTGAACTATTAGGCGCCTTCGAATTCATTGTGGGCTGCTGCGCTTCTGCCCCGCCGAAGTTTAGGACCAGGCAAAGGAAGCCGGCAATGATCACGAGTCTCTTCATGTGTTCCTCTGGGATCAATATACATTGGGAATTCCCAGCGTTTGCGTGTTAGGGAATTCCTTTCGTCCTCGTGAAGACAGGTGGCCATTCATCACGGAATCGCAACTGCACACTTTCGGGTGTGTGCCCCGCTCATGGATAGCGGTTCATGTCGGGGCATCGGCGGATTGTCACTCAAAGTCAATCAGATTCTCCAGTGCTCTGGGTGAGCGCCTTTGACCTTTATGAATAAATCTAATCGCCTGATTTCTCAGGGACCCGTATCCACTTTCCCTTGGTTCGCGTGACAAACTTGCTGAACTGCACAACTGCGGCCTCATCCATGGCGACAGGCGCTTCGGGGCCTAGCGGGACGGCATTTGCCTTGAATTCATCCAGGGCCTTGATTATTTCCTTAGGATCGCTGCCTGCAGGAGGCACATATAAGGTCTTTCCCTCATATTGTGGTGGCCTTTGTTCATAACCCTTGGGTGGTGCCAAGTGCTTCTTCCATAGTTGTGTCACGAGGTAAGAATCATCATTCGGTGGATACGCCGCAAAGCTGTATATACTTTGCTTCTTTGTCTCCTCCGGCAGCGCGTCATAATGCTCATCCAATCGCTTCAAATCGGCCTTGAGATCATCTCCATGAACAAAACTCTGGTCGGTGCGGAGGAAAAGCGGGACTGAGCGGACATGCAGATCATCGCGTGATGTGAAGACCATGCAGAACGGCAAATAGTAAAGATATGCGATGTCGACTTTGTTGCTTTTGCGCTCACTGCCTATCTGGCTTGCGGCCATTCCTAGACAAAAGAACAAATCCACCGTCAGAACATGTGTAAAGTAAGGTGCGTATTCCCGAATCTTTGGCTGTCCCAGACTCCGCCAGCGGGCGACAATTTGATTTCCCCAGTTCTCATCGCTGATCGTGAATGCCAGGCCCATGCGCAAGACTTTCTCCTGATCGGATTCGTCGACAAACGCGTCAGCAGCGGCCTTGATGTCTTCGAGTTTCGTCGGCCGTCCTGCCGCCTGGTGGATTCCCTTAAAACTTGCGGCCATGGCCTTCAGATCGAGTGATTCCACCTCTTGGCGCCATCTCAGGGCAAATCCTCTCTCGATTTCGAGAAACTCTCCATGCTTCCAGCGGTTGAAGGCTTCTTCTTCGGGAGATTGCTTGTAAATGATGCCGGTGGCACCCTCGTACATCACGGGCTTGCCGCCGCCCACAACCGGGTAGCCTTCCATCACGATCTCGCCTTTCCCCATGAGTTCGCCCCAAATGAGCGTCAGGTGATAGACATTCGGATGGCCCTGCATGTCAGGGGTCTTGTAAGCGATTTCGCCGACAACCTGTTCAGGCGTTTTTCCGGCCTTGACCTCTTTCTCAAGATCAGCCAGCGTCTCAATGTAGAACAGCGGCGTAATGTTGGACATGAAGAAATTGTCCAGCCAGTTTGCCTGATCGGGATTAAGGGCCTGAAGAGTGGACTTATCGAAGATCAGGATGGGGCCTTGGGCCATGGTGCTACCTCTCGACGCCGCTCCTTCGGGCGGGGAAATTCACCGGATAGTGTCGCACCGCCATCGCCACACGTGCAATTCTTGACCGCCACCCGGTCTCCAGAGGTTTTTACGTCCGCATTCAAAGTTGCGCGTCGCCAGAGATGGGAGCCCGGCGTATCCCCAGTGGGTCGCCGTTGGTTGAGAACTCGGCTGGTCTCCACCCCAATCACCACGACGACCCTGAGGAGGGAGCCCTAAACCGCTAAAGGCTCTCATACTCGGCAGCCAGATGCCGAGTATGAGAGCCCTTAGCGGAGAGAAGGGGATTCGAACCCCTGATAGAGCTTTTGGCTCCATGTCGGTTTTGCAGACCGCCGCAATCGACCGCTCTGCCATCTCTGGAGATCCGCCGCGCATGGCGGATCTCCAGAGACGATGCCAACGATTATACTCCTCCGGTCGCGATTTTCCCTGCCTCGCCGCGCGCAGCACGCCCTCACGGTATCATCAACTTTCTGCGCTTTCGACCATATATGGGCAGGAGGGGCATTCCTTGATTATGTGAGCAGACGCGATCGGTCCTTGCAAACGCTGCAGCGCCATGTAATCCGCCCCCCGTGGGCGTATATTGTATGCGGCCCCTCGCGCGGAGTGATCTCTATGGCAAAGTAATTCGACGATGCTGGGCCACAGAGATATCCCGGCAATATTGGGGCTGACAGCACTTAGCGATCAACCGGGGCAACACGTTCAGACATTAACCAAAACGGGAGTGGGGTTCGAATCAATGGGGCGTAAAGACTACTTCGTAAATCGCGAGGCCCAAACCGAAGATGTCAGCCTAGCCTTGGAATTCGCCAAAGGGCTGCTCAAGGACGCAGCTGTGTCTTCGTTTTGGATTGTGTCGTTAACCAAGGCGCAATTGGGTGGCGATCTGGGAACCGCTTTGGGTGACACCGCTGCCTCAGCGCTGAAAAAGGGTGCTTCGTTAAGCGCCGAGAATAAGCCTCTGCATTTCTATACAAAGCTAACGCTACCTCGTTCAGCGCACAACACTGTTATACTCACGGTCCATCCGGACAAAAAGCTCATGACTGCGGTTGATTCGTTGCACGGCGTCTATGCATTACTTGTTGTTCCTTGGAACATGGACGATGTGCAGGAATGGATTGAAGCGTACGGACCAACTGACATTCTATCGTCGACCTCGATGCAGCCAATCTCGCTCTCCGATCCCATAATTGTTGTGGCGCTCAAGTCGCTGTTAACCAGTATTAATCGCTCCACAGGAATCAATCACCCACTCGACAAGTCGCGCGCGATAGACACGTTCAGAGCTCTGCAGGCGGCCCGAATTAAAGTCGATCCTGCCGAGACTCGGGCTTGGCTCATTCAGAATGGGCTTTCCCCCCATCACGCTGACGATATTGCTGCTGTGGCATCGAGACCTGGCTCATTTCGCAAGCCAGGAAGATCATCGCTACGTTCGGATATTGTGAGCTATTGGAAAAGCCAGGCGGGTCTTTGAGTTAGGAGAACTGGTATAGCCATCCGACTAATCATCAGGAGTCGTCCAGCACCCACCAATGTGATGAGTGACCATCTCTCATTTGGCGATCTCAGTCAAATCGCTCATTGAGCGCTTTAGGACGATCGGAACGATCAGTCCCGGAAATCGCCGATGTGGCCACGAGGGATTTTCGATTGTTGCATAATCTCGCTCGCGCCCGCTGAGCACTCTAGCATCCGATTGATGGATGAAGCTCTCCCCGCCTCGTGTTGCTGTTTATCGACGGCCAATCCGGGAATGAGCCCTGCAACGGGTATCAATCGCGTGCTCAACTGACACGTGCTACGTAATGACCTCAAATCGATTTGACTACGTGTTCAAGTTGGCCGTCCACCCGCTCCCGTCGTTCGCGCCAGTTGAACTCGATTAGTTCGTCCGGTTCCATCGGCGTTCCTTCCAGCACCAACCCGTTCCAGGTGTAGTACGCGCCCGTGGGCATCGCCAACCGAAATCCGTTGCCTACTTTGACGGAAGTTGCGGAGAGGAGACGACCAGCCGTTTTCTCTCCGACGATTGTGGCGAGCCGGTTCTCTCGTGCAAAGGCGACAATCATTTCCGCGGCGCTCGCGGTGTGGCGGTTCACGACGAGAGTGACCCTCCCGTGAAATGGTTTCTCGCCCAACCCCTCGGTTTGAAGCACAATGGTTTTTTGGGTCATCATTGCTGGCCCAAACCGCAAAGCGAGCAGCCACAAGGTCTTGGTTGAAGACGGGATTTTTGAGAATCGATGGAAACTGTGTTTCTCTGATTCGAGATTAGCTGTGACACGGCGTCTGTCGAGTGCAAATCCAACCGGGACTCTGCCCGGTGTGATCATGCTCATTACACGAAGCGCGCCGATCCCTCCGCCGGTGTTGCCACGCAGGTCGATGATAAGGCTATCGACCGCACCCAGCTTCTCGACGGCGCGAGAGATCTCGTTGGCAACCTCAACCCCAATCATGCCTGGGAACATTGCAATCTTCAGGTAGCCCAACCCGTCACCGAGCTGCCGCGCCTCGACGAGCGTGGGCTCGATGAAGTGGAGTTTCTTTCCCTTGGGCCGCGCTACTTCGACGGAAACAGTGCGTCGCTGGTCGCTTCTGTCTACAAATTCCACACTTGTCTGCTTGCCCATGGCGAATACGGGATGTTCCGGCGGAGTAATCTCCCTGCCATCGACACTGAGAAGGATGTCCCCAGGTTCAATGCCAGCGATCGCTGCTGCTCCTCCTGCATGGACATCCTGAAAAATCCAACGCTTTCCATAAGGTGTCTCGTCTTCAAGGTAAGTTGCGCTGAGTGCGGCCCGGCTCGACGCTCTGCGGGCACTGCTGTGAAAGAAGCCCAAATGGGAGGTGTGCAGTTCCGCCAACAAATCGCTCATGGCCTTCTCAAATGCTTCCGCGGTGCCTGCGCTCTCGATCAAAGGTCGGTGCCGCTCCACGGCGGCCGGCCAATCGCCAGCTAGCTTTTCGGGCGAATAAAACCTCTTGCGCAGCGCGGCAAGGACGTTTTCGAGGATTGCGTGCCGGTCACGAAGTGAAAGTTGAACAGGCAATGCTGAGCTCGCAGCCGGATTCAATGTCATCGGGTGCTCCTGGATGAATTTGTCGATTTTGTCCCGCTGAACAGACTGCCGCTCGGTTCGCCGTCGAGTTGGAAGCCGGCCCAGTAGTACGGTGGCGCACCCGTCTTGAGCATTTCGAGCTGCGCTTGCCTGAGCGCCTCTGCCTTTCCCTCGTGACGGCCGAGGTGCTCGTAGAAGTTGGCCATCAGTTGGGCGGTCGCGTGATCTTCAAGTTCCCAAAGCGTTGACACGACGCTCTGAGCGCCCGCCGCAACGAATGCATTCACGATGTTCTCCACGCCCTCCTCGCCCACTGGCCCTACGCCGGTGTCACAGGCCGAGAGTGTTACAAGGTCGGCATTGAGGCGGAGGTTTCTGATCTCGCGTACCTTGAGAAGGCCGTCGTTCTTGGCCGGATTCTCCGGAGCGAATACCAGCGCGGAACGATCCGAGATCTCGGGATCGACATACCCGTGAAGAGCCAAGTGAATAACGTTGTATTGGCTCAGCGGAAGCTGCTCGAAGTTTGTCTCCGTCGCTTTCGCGCCCAAAAGAATGGTGCTGGGCTTCGGGAGGTCGGTTGCGATGTTCTCAACCTCGTGCTGGCTCTCGGGCAGCGCGACAAATTCGCGCCGTTCGGGCCCAGAAATGGCCCTGCTAATGCGCGCGAGGAACGTTGTCTGGGGAGCTTTCGATGTCCATGCCGCCACTCCGACATACGGAAGGTCTTCTCGAACCGCCTGATCAGATCGATGCCTCAGCATGTTCAGCACGGTTCCCGATGGTACGACTGTGACCAGATGGGAAGTCAGTAGATACTGCCCTGCATTCACCAAAGCAGAGAATGGTAGAAGGTGAAGCGTGCCATCCGGCACCACGATCAAATCGTGCTTGTCTTTGAGTTCCGGGATTCCGCCGAGAAGTCCGTCGTAGAGCCGTTGCCCCAGAGCAGGGTCAGTCTTCTTTTGCTTGAGAGTGGCGCGATACTGCGTCGCTTCCTGCTCCAGGAGTTCTCTGGGTGGGAGGCTGTACAGATGGACAGCGTTGTGAGTCACGGTGAGCGCGTAGGAGTTTGAATCATCCAGCACATACTCGACAAGCACTTCAGATGCCCGCAGGTCGCGCTGAAGTTCTCGCAGTGCTACGGGCGCTGGCACCGGATCGTTTGACGATCGCTCCGAGCCGAGCTGTTGTTCAGCACTGTAAATCGTTTCAAGAATGTGCGCTCTGGAGGCCGAATCGTCTGTATTCAGCAATTGGATATTGAGCTTGGTGAGGTCCTGTTCGGAGGCGTCGGGCTCATGGGGAAAAATGACCTCGTGATGTGAAAGACCTTGAGCTTCCACCCGGCCGCGGGCCCGCTCAATTGCTCGGAAGGCGTCTTCTGTGCGGCCCTGGTCGCTTAAAGAGACAAAGTATCCCGCATAGACGATGCTGAGATCATTCAGCAATTGGCGCTCAGCGGTCGGCGTGGGAACCTTGCTGAGGAGCGCATCCAAGAGATCCGCGCTCTTCTCATACAGCTCGTTCGATGCCTTTGTGTTGCCAAGGCGGGCCATGATCTCGGCTTTGATTCCGAGATTCCGCGGCACGAAGTACAGTTCGTCGGGGATGTTCTCATTTGCCGCGATCGCATCATTGATGGCGGCCAGCGCTGGCTGCAATTCCTTTTGGTGGATATAAGCCTTTGCGAGCAAGCCATCGACCTGGGTCAGGCCGCGCCAATACGAAAGCTGCCTCGCATATTGGGCGGAAAGGGCGTAGTCGGAAACCGCTTGATCCCATTGCCCCATTCGCTCGTAAACACCGGCTCTCACCTCGTAGAGCTCGTAAAGATGTCCAGCAAGATGGTAGGCGGAAACCTTACGCAACTCCTCTGCGGCGAGTGCCAGCGCGTCATTGTTGTTTCCGAGGCCGCTGAGAGCCTCAATTTTCGCTGTGACGGCAATCGTCGGATACGCCGCCCCGCGAGTCTTCCCGGCAACTTTGATCGCCTCATTGAGCGGTCCTAGGGCCTCTTGGTATTTGTGCAATTCCACCAGGCCCGCGCCATACAGGCTCGCATATCGGATGTGAGCACCTGGATCGGCGACCTTGGCGACCGTCCATGCTCTCACCACATTTTTCTTCGCGGTTGCGATGTCACCAAGCAGGAACGCTGCGACGCCCTGTTCTCCCATCGCGCGCGCTGCCAGCAGGTAGTGATGCTGTCGGTTCGCGAGTGCCGTTACCTCCACCCAGGTCTGGCGCGCCATTCCAGAGTCGTAGTTCACTTCGAGCATCCCAAGAATGGTCAGGATGCGAAGACGTGTTTCAGGATCCTTCGCTTCTGGGAGATCCAGATCCTTGCGAAGCAGAGCAATTTGGCTTGGGATCGAAGTGGAGGATTCGCTGTGCGCCGGGATCTGGCTGACACGCGCGTAGAGGGCCTTTGTGAGCTGATGCCTTTGAGTGAATTTCTGCTCTGCTTGCCGGTAAAGAGGTTCTGCCTCAATCCAGCTGTTGAGCCACGACATCTCATCGGCTTGCTTCAGCAGCGCTTCTGGAGCGTAGAAACTCGACTGTCGGAAAACTTGATACCCGACAACACTCAGAAGAACAGCAAGCAGCAAACCGGCAGCAATGCGAAAGGTGGGGGAGGCGATTCGCATAGCGCCCGATCACTTTGGCCTCTATATTGGCATATCACCGCTTGCGAATCAATATGCATCACCATAAATCACTGAAATAATTTAACTTACTCCCTGTCGACATATCTCAACGATCTGCCTGGGCTCAGCTCTGGAGAAATCCACATTGCAGTTTCGCCTTTTATTCTCCTATACTGGCACTCGTGTTCAACCTTCCCCAAACTCGGCACTGCGACTTCACGATCCGCTGCAAGAAGTGCGGTGAGAACATCCCGGCTCCGGTAGGCACCATGCAGGATTCGTGGATTGCCGTGCAGTGTCCGCTGTGCGGAGAGAAGAGAAACTACCTTCCATCCGAGATATTCCAAGGCAAACTCTCGTACAAACTTGGTCCCAAACCGGTGCGCTCAGTGGTGCTCTAGTGGGCGAAATGAAGCGAGCGATTGCGCGCGAGAGGGAGGCCTGGGCGGAGCAAATGCAAGAGCAGACGCGAATGAAGTCGACACTGGTCATTGCCGCCGCGATCATAGCGGCCGTTCGCCTGGCGCGGGACCCGGACATAAGCCGTCCATCACCTCGACTCACCGCCGTGGTGTCCGACAGCGTGAACCTGGCGCGAATGATTTTGGATCGAGTGGGCAGACTGTAAGGTGGTAGCCTCTGTTCATGTGCGGGCGCTACGGGCGGAGAGCGGACAAGCAGCGGATCGCAGAGTGGTTTCATACCCACAACACCGATGTGTTCAACGATGAGTATTACGAGATCAACAGCACCCGCCTCGTGCCCTCCTACAACATTTCCCCGGAAAGCATTCAGCCGGTTGTGCGGTTCGATCGCGACACTGGCGAACGTATTCTGGCACTCATGAAGTGGGGTCTCGTGCCTTACTGGTCCAAGACACCAAAGGCGAGTTTCAGTTCCATCAATGCGCGCTCTGACAAGCTTGAGAGTAGCGGAGCGTGGCGAGAGCCATGGAAGCACCGTCGTTGCCTCATTCCAGCCGAGTTTTTCTTCGAATGGGAGCCTTTGACCAAGGAAGAGGAAAAGAAGAAGCTTAGCAAGCCATGGGTAGTTTCGCTTACAGATGATGTCAGCTCATCGAGAAAGAGGATGCCCTTGCCTGTGGTGGGAAGAAACTTGGGTGGCACCCATTCGGTCTGGTCTTCGGAGATCCGCGGCAGACCCCGAAGATCGACCGGGTCAAGCTGCACAGCCCGCACGTCGAGAAAGTCGTAGTCGAGATCGTTGGCGACCTGGGAGACGATTTGCGACTTGCCCACGCCGCACGCGCCCCAGATGTGCAGGGGCACACGTTCGCCGATCAGCGCATGTAGCGCTTCATAGAGTTTCGATGGTTTCATGGAGTTTCCGTGAGCGCTCTGTAGACCTCATCTTGTTTTGCGGTGGTTTGTGGGGCACATTGGTGTAATGAGGCAAAGCCGCACGGAGCAGAGGGCGAAGTGGCGAGGGCTATTTTTGGAACAGCTCTCAAGCGG
>Ga0302320_10029119_pt1 | contig 10578 bp, 16 predicted proteins | sample Bog_T0_3_FD_202130 | JGI IMG/M metagenome (GOLD analysis project Ga0302320, IMG submission 202130) | Peat permafrost microbial communities from Stordalen Mire near Abisko, Sweden - Bog_T0_3 | ecosystem: Environmental > Terrestrial > Soil > Wetlands > Peat | place: Sweden: Abisko, Stordalen Mire... | reverse complement strand
GCCGTATTTGTAAACACTGGAAGACTTACTGCGGGTTCTGCAGGTTATGAACAGTGGTTCATGGCTCTTCGGCATACCACCCTGGGCCAAAAACATGGGATCAGGAGCGAAGCGATGACTTCCAAACTATATGTTTCGGCAGAATTTGCCAGGACTTTGAGCTTTCCATTGGCTCGCCTCGCTGATAACTTTCAGGGAAGTCACGAGCTCAATTTCATTCTCCTTTGATTGAAAATCTAACTCGGTGTATAGCGTCAAGTAAACTGGATCATCTGGAGCTCAACATCGAACACAGCTCTAATTATCAACCCAGAGGAAGCAGAGCATCTATTTCCACTCATCTGCGGCGCTAAGCGACCAACCACACACTTACTCACTTACGCCGCGTCAGTGACGCGCAAAATGCTCCATTTCAACAAACTTGATTACTTTGCCGTACCCAATCTCCCTCCAGGATGGGAAGCGCCAACATGGCTCACTGTTGAGCTTGGTTTCTTTGCAGGACGGCTTTACTTTGAATACAATGAGTACGATAATATAAGCCAGTATCTTGGATCCCAGGAGGTTTCACGGAATCAGGGCAGATATTCTGAGGGAATGCGGTCTCCAGTTGAGCTGCGCTCGGCAGAACAGAGCGAAGGAGCACCTCCATGCCACAGTTTCACAACCAAACCCTTAACATTCCTCCAGGAATGGCTGTCGCTGAGACGCAAAGGGCAAGACTTCGTTCACACGCCAATGGGTTATATTTGCCAAGCAAAACCTCTCACAGCGACTCATCCATTTTTCGGCAGATTGGAAGATATCAAAAGAGAGCAAACCAACACGGACAATAATGCAGATGAAATACGAGAATTACGATTATGGGAGGACTAAGGTTGAAAAGATCTCGCGAAAGAACTAGACCGCCAAACAAGAGTCTGGAGATAATAGGTTGAATTTTGAATGAACTCTTCTCCGTATTGACTCGCATTCTGTCACGAAGAATAGTTATGTGATTATCGTTGGAAATTTTTCACTAGACTTTATTGGGACTAGTGACTAGCGATCTCCGAAGCGGGGTTCTTTTCTCTGGTGGCGGCATCCTGACAACTTCAGCCAAGCGAACATAAAAGGCCCCGAAACCGTCCCCAATTTTCCGCAGTTCAGCAAACGAGCATTCCTTCAAAAGTTTGGGAGAAACTGCATTAAGAGGCTGAAAAACGCCATGGCAGTTTTTGATATAAATGCGAGCAGGTTCAATGTACTCTTGAAAGATATCCAGATGTTTGTTTCATTTGTGGCCGGGGTGGCTTTAGTATAACTCGGCAGGACTCCAAGTGGTTCGCAGTCCATCGACTTCCACTGGCTCTTGCTAATGATTGCGAGATGGAATGGATTGTGTTGCGCTCATGATGTGGGAACCTTTGGATGAACTCTGCAGGCGTTGAAGGATACGCATGAGAGGATCGACTTGCCGCCATAATCTGAATGTACTGACTGGAGGATGGGGCGGTGGGCGGCGACCTTTGTAGTAATAAGGTGGGGTCGATGGGATACCTTCAAAGATCACGTGAGAGCGTGTTAGTCAGCGACAAAGCTAGCCTTGGGCAACAGTGGAGAACAACAACATTCGACCATCACCCAACATCCGCAACATCAGCAATCATGTCAAACGACAAACAACTTCGCAGTCGGACGTTTGAGAAAGGATCGCTCTGCGACTTGATTGCCTCAAACCCATCGTGCTTTTCCAGAATCGAAGACTGGGAATCTGAGCAGCTGAAGCGTCTGAATTGCCAAGTCTTGCCCATCTCTGATCACAGCAGCACCACAAAAACCATCATTCCAATCGAAGATGGGCGGGTCGCAGATGCGCTTGATGAACTATACCGCGAGCGAGTAACATCACGCAAAGACGAAACTGCTAGAGAGCTGTTTCGTCTTCTAGTGCCAGTGGATCAGCCTGCTTTTGGAGCAAAAGAGTATGTACTTCCTCAACATTAGTGATAGGAAACTGATTACTTAACTCCAGCACTCCACTGTGTCTTTATTTCAATAGGCGGCCTGTTGCACGAACTCCATCCCCCCTACTTTTCCGATCAAAGGCGAGCCCACGACCGATTTTCGCCTTCGTTGATAAAACTTTGTTACCGGAACAACGATATAGGGTCTTCAAGCACCGTAAAACATGTACTGTGTATAATACAGTTCAGCAGATGAACAAGTTGGAGATTGATCCTTACTTTGCCGGCCTTCTGATTTCGATGGCTCAAAACTCTTGCAAATTCACAACGGGTGATATAATTGAGGTTGGCATGGATTTTCCTGGCGACATTTCTAGAATGCTGATTGTGATCTAGGTTCATCTATTCTCGCCATCCACAAACCGCAAGTCCCTTATACAACACTCTGTGAGATTTCTCCGTCAATATCTCCAAAAGTTCGACGAGCCACAGAAGGTCTTTGATTGCCGATTTACTATTACACGAAAAGAGATTCCCTTTCACCAACCACATCTTATTGCTCAGACATTGCACGACATGGAAAAGGATCCAGAAAATGATTTGGAAAAGGCCTGCAAGAATGCTTTAGAAACTCCGTTGTCTGGTAAACGCAAGGCAATGTCTGATATTACCAACCACTACGATATTTCGCCGCTGGCCAACCTAAACACCAAGACCAAACGTCCGTGCCTACAAGAAAATACTTAATGCCAAAGAGCAGCTTCATCATAATCTTACAGATCCTACGGTAAATATTTAAACGAAGGAGGCTCAAAATCATAACAAAGAGACTCCGCTGAGGTATAGGGGTTCTCTACTCTGCGCTCGGGCTTAGTTGCAATGAATGTTAACACAGGTTAACGCAGGCGAAGGAAACTTAAGTTGATTAGCCTCAGTGTTATGGAGGGAGGAGCACAGGGAATGAATGAGTTAAGGAGGAAAGAAGAAAGAATGCACGCCGCACCAACGGCTGAAGAGAGTACCCTTTATCCTTATCTGGCACCCACTCTGCAATCTGTGAAATCATTTGAGTGAGTGGTAGGAGAAGCCTTTGACAAGGGTTAAAGTCAGGAACAGGTAGCCTGGGGATAAGATGTAAAGGCTAGAATCCTCGGTTTTCAGACAGTTAGTGAAGATTCCGTGCAATATTCTAGGTTCCCCCGTCATACTTTGATAATACTATTCTATTTCATCTGCGAGTTGCCTCACTAGTGACAACTTTGCTGCCATCTCATCCATGGTGAAGCTATTTCCCTTCAAGGCGCTGGCAAAACCACATTGGGGACTCACTCCAATACGTAGCAAAGCTTCCTCTACCTACGAACCGTCTCCTCTGGCTATCACTTCCGCAGCTTCGAGGACCTTTGCTTTTAACTCTTCGGGTTCCTCTAGCGTTGCTAACTTGGTGGTGAGTCCAAGGACCACGTTCTTAGTCGCAGGTAACAATTCAAGGGCATCAAAATTTCCTCCTCGAAGGGTATTATAGTCAAGGTAATAAGTATCGACATTAACATTTTCGAACATTGGCAATCCTATCATAGCTGCTGATGGCGAAGTAACTCGACTCGAAAATTTCGACTAATAGTCAGTCAGGATTCAGCACTGTCTTGAATTGTGACAAGATACCTGGGCTGATATGTAGTCCCATATGAAGGTCAAATGCTGTCTTGGCCACACATTGGTTCAGTACCTCAATATATGTGTGAAGTAGTATGTCCGGATCCTGGCCATCTTCCTCGAAAGCTGCTCTTATGTTGTCATCACAGAAAAAGGACAACTCTGGTGCATCAATTTGGATATTGCGCAAGCCAGCGCTGTATAAGACTGCTATCTCCTCCTGGTATGCCGCCACTAGGTCTGAAGAGTATTCGGAGTCGTTGGTATACGGCGATAGGTCATAAGCCCTGCCCGACCTGTATCTGATGTGATGCCATGTTGGAGATATAATTATCATCTTAATTTCGATGGTTGGGTGATCAACGAGTAATTTCTGGAGCTGGCGCAGTTCCTGTACATACGCACTTTTCACGTGCCTGATATTTCCTTTACAGATCATGCTTCTGTTTCGATGCTCTCCTGGCTCGCTACCGGTTATTTGCGAGTATCTGCCCCCAAGGCAAATACGGACGAAAATGTTGAAGTGGCGGGGGGGATGAAAACTGAAATCCTGTCAAACTTGAATAGAACCCCTCCCAAAAATTGTCTCTGGCATATCTGCAGAGAAAAATCAATAATAGATAGCAGAGATCAGTCCAATTAACTCACTCTCCGTCATTGACACAGGAAAACCCTGCTCTAATTTGTAGCCTAACAGCGCTACTTACTGCACTGCTTTCTACCACTTGATATTCATTCTCGGTGATATAGCCACTAGCTCTTAGCTTTCGAGCATTGATAAGGGAAGGTAGTCGGAAAAGGGATCCGAGATGGTGAGCATAACTTTGCAGGACCATCTTTGAGCAAATGGAAAGTAAAATAATACAACTTTATTTTCTTTTATAATTGCACCGACAACATCGCAGCTCGGTAGAAATGATTAAGTTTTATCTATTCTATTATCCCATTTACAAAACATTAGATCTGATAGGAACAAGAGAAATAATGATGGCCATCATATCAAAATTGTTAGCAAAATACAATCGTCCGCTACCGAAGTTATCCACCGTTTTAAGGGTGTTAATAACATATTGATAAATTTCGAAGTCTGTCATCTGCTCGAATTGAGATGAAAATGCAAAGTTCCACTTTGTTTATGAGAAGATACCAGTAGTGAATTCGATGTCACTCTGCACGGACCATGCGCGACACACAGCCTTTGGCCATTCGGCTCAACCTCGGACCAAGTCTTGTGCCCACCTTACATCTTGTGGGGAAGGGGCGGGGACAACTGCAACACTGCAACGGCTAGGGCCTTTCTTGGTGAGGTAGCACGTTTTCGTCCGCAAAGTGAGCATATACACAATGTCGCTGATTCATCGACGCAAGCTAATCTATTCTCCGTTAAGATGTCCAACGTGCAGTTGAGACAAACTGCGAAAACTACAGATCAGTATCGTCCACTGGACATATCCAAGGGCGAAATCCGCTTGGTCTCCTTCGAAAACGCTGCCGCATATGGCCCACTACGTCTTAATCTACTCTACGCATCTCTAAACGACTGGAAGCCCGATTATATCTCCTTTCGTGACTAGCATTCGTCCATGAGCAGCTCCCAGCTCTTCGAAACCTGGGGTGACCGATTCGCCGCGACCGAACACGAGATCAAAGACACCATTACAAGGTTCACCTGGGGTGACTACATCTGCCTGAGCTATACATGGGGAGACCGCGCGGCAAAGAAGGCCACAATTTTCTTGGATGGCATTTCCACGGTTGTGAGTAAGCATCTAGAGGTGGCTCTGCGAGACTTACAAGAGAGCCCCGAATGTCAACTCGGCATGAAAGTCTGGGTAGACACCCTCTGCATCAACCAAGCCGACATTATTGACCGGAATTCCCACGTCTTACGTATGACAAACATCTATGGCGAACATCTATGGCGAAGCTTTCTCAGGGACAGCCTGGACGAAGGAACGCGACGACCTGCAGGTTCTTGGGCTGAGTCGACATGGAGAACATCTCACTCTCTGCGAGGCGGTCTTGAGACAATATGGGGCGGAAGGTTTTAGAGGAGCTTCTCGGGGTCCGAATGCGCGACTGGAGAGCGGAGTATGATGAAGATGAGAGAAGCTTATGGAATTGGTGGAGGATGTCGATGTCCTAACGTTTGACCAGTATCACTGGGCAGATTCCGACGATGAGGATGAACTCGGATTCGGAGGGCAGCATTTACGCGGACTTAGTCAGCGTTGAGTTGTGGCAGATGTTTCGGAAGGAGTACTGGTCACGATTGTGGATTATCCAGGAAACTGGTGGTCAGCCCCATCACCTCGACGGTATACTGGGGAGAGTCCGTGTTCCAGTTATCGAGACTCTGGAAGGAACGGAAGCCGGAATTGGACCTCTTGGCATTCATTACTCAATGGAGGGCACTAAAGATTAGCCCAGGTGACATGGAGCGTTCGTTGACCGATACATTTATCCAGGAGCTGAAGCTTCTCGCACAACGTGCGGACTGCTTATCTCCTCTTGACAAGGTCTACGGGTTGCCTGGGCTATTTCCCGCTTCTGTCTCATGCGCCATTAAAGTTGACTATAGTCGAGAGCTTGTAGACATGGTTGCTGAGTTTGCTTTAGCGGTTCCGCTGTGGGATGGATGATCAACCTTGAGCTTAACTATACACAAAGAAAGATAGACAAACTGATAGCACATTTTTGTTTCCGGTTAATGGGGACAACGTCAAATTTGGAGTCCACCTTAAATGCTAACAAATCCCCCACAATCCTCCTCGGCTTTACATACGTATACCAACCCCCTTCCCACATTCCATCTGCATCTCCATCCTCCTTCTCATCAGCACCATTCTCCGCCTCTAAACCTCCCACAATAGCGCAATTGATTCCTCTGCCGCTCACTCCCAAGGATTTGGATTCCAGGGGCGGGGTTTTATTCAACACTCCGGTGTCCTTTGCTGGACAATCAATGAGTGACCTGGATAAGTATGGCCACCCTCCTTACTCTTTCAAATCGTTGGCTAAAGATGATACAGAGCCATTGCGCAACTACGGGCATGCAAACCCATCCCGGAAGCAGCAGTTCGAGAGCTATGTCATAAAGCGCGGGAGCTGCTGATTGAGGAGGGAAACATAGTGACAGTTACCGCGCCGGTGACGGTATAAACTTCGAAAAATAACCTGTTGAGGGTGATGCTGATGGAGTCATGGGCAGATATGCGGAGATATCCATGGACAATTTCACGGTCTCATGGAGTTGTTTCGTGTTGGCGGAGAGGTCCCAGATACGAATTACCTTTTTATGGGTAGCTATGCCACCAGGGCACTCGCATGGATCGCAACTGACTCTGCCAGGCGACTTCGTAGATCGAGGCTATTATTCTGTCGAATCCTTCCAACTCCTCCTCTGCCTGAAAGTACGGTATCCAGATCGAATGATATTAATTCGAGGCAACCACGAATCGAGACAACTCACAACAGTATATGGTTTCTACGATGAATGTCTGCGAAAATATGGCAGTGCCAATGTGTGGAGATATTGTTGCGAAGTATTCGATTACCTTCCATTAGGAGCTATTGTAATTGGTGCGTCAAATGCCCTGGAACGGCCGACGCAACACGAGACAGCTCAATCAAATAGCCTACATTCAACACGAGGTTATGTTGATCGGGATATCGAGATCGAAGTATGTAACTCAAAAGGACAGATTGTGCACAGCATTCCTTGGCAGAAAGTAGACAAGACAGTTGTTGGTGAGATAGAATCATTGAAGACCGGATCTCCAGGCACAGGCGCATCAGGATCGAGTACGGGCAGCGTGGGTAATTCCGGTGGAGCAGTACTATGCGTACACGGTGGTTTATCACCACTACTTGACACAGTCGACAAGATCCGCCTTTTAGACCGGAGTCAAGAAGTTCCCACCGAAGGAGCAATGTGCGATCTCCTCTGGTCGGATCCAGATGAAATCGATGGATGGGGTCTCTCCCCCAGAGGAGCAGGCTTCCTCTTTGGCGGCGATATTGTCAAAATATTTAATCACGCCAACAACTTATCTCTTATTGCAAGAAGCCATCAACTTATAATGGAAGGATTTAGGGAGATGTTTGACAACAGTATCGTCACGGTATGGTCTGCACCAAACTACTGCTACCGATGTGGTAACGTAGCAGCAATCCTCGAGCTCGGCGAAGACGGAAGTGGCGAGGGTATCATATTACGCAGTAATGGGGATGCGAATCGAAGTGGCGGAGGTGTAATGGAGAAAGATAAAGGGTCTAGCAATGAACCTGCGAGACGGTATAGAATATTCGAAGCAGCACCGCAGGACTCAAGGGCTATACCGCCGGCGGCGAAGAAACCGGTTGCTGAGTACTTTCTGTAGCTATAATGTTTTTTAGGGGTAGATATTGATATCGTTGAGCTGTATCTGTACGTCTTGGAAGCAGCGTATTGAACCGATAATTCTCAAATCAACAGCACCATTCACCATCGATCTCTAACATGACAAAACGCGGGCATTCAAGCTTTCCGCCCAGCTAGGGTTGTGGGTCGTGCAAGGGAGTCAAGTCTCCAAAGTTGGTTAGGTTCATGGATATTTCCAGAGAACTATCTTAGCCGTGATGCCCTTTTTAAAATACATCTATATTTGGCAAGGCAATTATATCTTCCTCATACTAATTATAAATCACAGGAACTACCTGTATTTGAACTTCTAGTACATATTACTGGGTTCGGCTACTTAGTTTCCCGTCTAAATCAGTGAAAATGAAGGCTGCTCTTTCAACAGTAACCCGTGTTTATGTCTTCTGGCAACTGGCTTCCACGATCCGGGCTCATTCTTGAGTTGAGCAACTTTCAGTAATCTCTTCAGCGGGGACCTTTATTGGCACCCTAGGTTATGCTCGAGGCAATTTCTTGCGCACAGTCCCGGGCTTCGGTGATGATCAGATGGTGAATTTGATACCGCCAAATGGCCGGGCCGCTGGCAACATTATCTTTGCAACAGATCTGATGTGTCGTAGTAGTCAAAGTAAAGGAAATCAAACACCCAACAGTCCTGCTCTCACAGCTTCTCCTGGAGATATGATAGCACTTCGATATCAAGAGAATGGACATGTTACAGAACCCTTCAATCAACCTGACAAGCCCGAAAATCGTGGTACTGTTTATATATACGGTACTGCTGAAGCCAGTGATAGTGATACACTTCTAAGTATTCACGATGTTTGGAATTCTGAGGGAACGGGCGGTGACAAACGCGGTAAACTTCTATCAACACAAAATTTCGATGATGGCCAGTGCTATCAAATTAACACCTCCAACATATCTGAAGCAAGGCAGGAAGAATTTCCGCATACAGCAGATCTTCTGATAGGTGCAGATTTATAGTGTCAAGTTGACATTACGATTCCGTCGAGTATTGCGGCACCGGGAATGTACACTCTGTACTGAGTATGGGACTGGCCCACTGCTATTGGCACTATTGGTCAACCAGATGGTCTGCTAGAGATCTATACTACCTGTATCGATGTTAATCTAGTAGACGGTGTTGGGACATCTGAGGAGATCGTCAATTTTAGCGAAGGGCAAGACTTGAATAGTGCTGCTATCTCTTCCGAGCTTTTTACTCCCTATGTCGCAATTCCAACATTATGAACATTTGATCTAGCTTTCGTGGGATTTCTAGATAGTTTCAAAGATTTGAGGATCTGAGTTCAATTCAATAGACATTCCTATTCTTTGTCGGTACTCATGAACAGAATGACTTCTTCGCAGCTCAGTATATAATTTAGACTCGTAAAATGTGCGCTTTCCACCACTGGTTGCACAGGTACTTTCTCGCTACCCCGGGGGACTCTACCTATTTATCGTCGATTAATTTTCACCGAAAAAAATATGACCTTTTACATCCATAGCGTCGCCACCGCAGATCCTACATCACGTAACAAGTCTTGCGAATCTGACATAACCGCCAGCTGAGGGTTCGTTTCTTCAATTGGAGACGACTCAAAGGTAGTTCTGGAAAGCCCTCTCGCTTTATTTTCCTCTCTTGCTAGCTTCTGAAGCAGGAGCGATTGAACATGCAAGATTCCCATGGCACGCTGCACATCATCAGAGAAGGTGCTTCGTAGTTCCAAGGTCCGTTTTCGTCGGGCTGTTTCAATCAGCTTCTCTTGGCGATAGAATTCTCTGCGACGTTCCCAGTCACGACGAGAGTTTGTTCGCGCTTGAAATCGTTTTCTCGGCTTAGAACCTTGTTGTGATATTAGTATGTACGGGATCACTTCATGGAGGGATATGTGTTGGAGTTCTAGCTCGTCTGGATCATTCTCTTCCTCTGATTTGGTCGGTTTTCCTAAGAGTGAGACATCCAGAAGAGTACTGCGAATCCACTCTTGCCTCGAGGAATCTGGCATGTTATTGTATTGTGCCTGACAGTCGACGGACATAGCTATTGCGGAATCAAACGAATATCTACGTTAAAGCAGATACGCTAGAGGCCTCGAGACATTTGGAGTTTATCTAAATTGCCTAGGTACAGTGACATTCACGCGGTATATGGTTCTATTTGACATTTGGAGTCTTTGCCTTATTTTGGAAGCTCACTTGAAAGTCTGCTTTGGTTTGTATCAAAAATGCAATTCCATTTTTAGATCCTAAGTCCACACTTTCGCAACTATCACTTCAAACTCCTTCAACTTCTAATTTAACTTCTAAATATAGAATTGCTTAGTTAAGTCCAGGAAAGTTGAAGTTTACTGTACATATGTTCGGCCAATCTTAATGCACATAGCAATGTGAGGTCATCATAGCACTTTGATGACTTGATATCATCAGCTAAGATATGATTGCGCACATTGATAGCAAACTAATGCCAGCAATGGTGGAAAATAAAAGTTTATTCAAAGAAACGAACCAGCATCGAATCAAAACAGTACGGAATTGACTCCAGAATGCGGGTGACTATGTTTTCTC
>Ga0302320_10029118_pt1 | contig 10578 bp, 8 predicted proteins | sample Bog_T0_3_FD_202130 | JGI IMG/M metagenome (GOLD analysis project Ga0302320, IMG submission 202130) | Peat permafrost microbial communities from Stordalen Mire near Abisko, Sweden - Bog_T0_3 | ecosystem: Environmental > Terrestrial > Soil > Wetlands > Peat | place: Sweden: Abisko, Stordalen Mire... | reverse complement strand
CCGTTCAAGAAGGTAGACCATTTGATTTCGAATAAGAAAGATTTCAGCAATACCATTCATCATGTCATTAACTGTGCCTACGGGTACTCTAATAAATTCCTGAGTTTGGATGGTGTTTTTGCTGGGAAGGCTAGAGTCAGGTTCAGCTCCCTCTGGAGCTTTACCATTTTCTCCGAGCTTGTCGTGGGCTGTGATTAGTGCTTTAATTTTTTGAGTTTCTTTGTGAATGTAGGTTAAATCAGACGAGGAGATTTTGTCTGGTGTTTCTTTGAGTTTCGAGAGATGGTTTTCTAGTTCGTGTGCAATTTTTTGAGTGTTTGTGAAAGAAAATATCCCACTACTTCCTTTAACCGTGTGAATATTTCTGAAAATCGAGTCAATGACCTTTGTTTTTTCGCTAGCCTCAAGAAAGCCATCGAGGGCTTGAGTTACCTTATCTAGCAGTTCAGTTGCTTCAGCTATGAACTCGGGTATGTATTGGTCATTACTGTTATCCATAAAACAAGTATTTTACCCGCTTCCATTCTTAGATTCTGACGTAGGGGTGGAAGCTGCTGGTGGTTCTACAGGGTTTCCTTCGGTAGTACTATCATCATCAAATATAAGCGTTTGGGTAAAAATGAGAGTCTGAGTTGCATTAATGCCATTATTAATTTGTATCGAGTTTTTTCTCATCCCTGCAAATGAAATTTCAACACTGTCAATCGATTGCTGGATTTTCTCTGAAAGTCTTCCGACTTCGTCAGCAACAATTGAAAATCCTTTTCCAGCCTGGCCAGCTCTAGCCGCCTCAATGGATGCGTTAAGAGCAAGAAGGTCTGTTTTAGCTGCGATGTCTCGAATGGTCCTCAGTAGATTACCAATATCATCTAAGGATCGTGTCAGGGTATCCATTGAAGCATGAGTTTCGAGGATGGATTGTTTGAGTTGATCAACCTTTTTTTGAGTGAGTTTTGACATAAAGTATCCCTGTTTCTACTCCTTTGTTTTTCCGACTTCTAAAGCTTCAAACCAATCAAGAAAAAGCTTGACTTGAACCCCTCTCATGATTGCGCCATGCTGTGGACAAATCATTTCAACATTGAGTTTTCTAATGTGCCTAATCCACTTATTTTTTGCTTCATTTGAAGGCATCCAACGCATATGGAATGGTTCCATAAGAGAAATATGTGACATAAAATCTTCTACAAAAAACGGATAATTCTCTGGCACAATGGCTGACCCAACATCGCCTGAAAAAAGTATTTTTGCTTTGGGATCATAAAGGTGAAAATTTCCTGAGGAATGAAGAAAGTGTGCTGGAATGAGCTGAAGAGTTGTAGAGCCTAATTTGATGTCTAATCCGCTATCGGGAACTGAGATAAACTGATTGACATAGCTACTTCCGAAATGGGCAATAAACCCTCCCCAAAGCCACGAGACATAAATCTTTGCTTCAGGAGTGAGAGACATCCAAAGAGGTAAGGACGACATAATGTCTGGATCTTGATGACTGCAAAGGTATTGCTTGATTTGCTTAATGTCCACTAATCTAGAGACTTCGCTTAAAACGGCAGGAAAGATTTCTGATCCTCCTGGGTCCATCATCATTGCTTGACCGGAACTTATAATTAAGTACTCATTTGTGTCGATTACGGAATTTGGTTTACTGGGATCTCTTCCAAACACGATCCACTCATGAGTTCCGTCATCATAGAGCTTTTTAGAGACCATTTTTAACTCCTTTGATGCACCCACAGCGATTGATTAGTCGAATATCAACAGAGTTATTCAATTTCGCAACATCATCTAAGACAACACTTGTTTCTGTTGCCATGGATTTCATCGCTTCGGCGATGCTAAGGTAGAAAATTTCATCACCAGAGTGGACTGTTGTTGCAGAAACACGTAGACTGATTTCAATGGACCAAACTCGATTGACGAGCTGTTTAAAACGTTCCAGCTCGATTTTCATAAAGACAAGTTCTGCGTGAGTTTCATCTAATGTGACATCTACTTCTAGTCCCAGTGTTTCTTGGACGTTATAAACATGCATGTAGTTTTTTGACGGACCAAGGAAGTTCATGCAGCGAATGAGTTTTCTTTTTCGAGATAGTTTACCAATCACTTGCAGTAAGCTTTTGATCATGATGCTCAAGTGAGAGTCCATTTTCTTGATTTCATCATTCAGTAATACCGATAGCAGTCCAATTTGTTTGGCTATCTCTTTGAAAACTTTAGAGCCGTGTCCTGAGTGGTCAGAGGCAATGGAGGCATTGACTGAAATTTCCTGGAGTGCAACAGAACTTTTTTGAAGCACTGAGCTTATCTTGTGCAGTCTATATAGGTCTTGGAATATTGCTGTAGCGCAACTTCCATTAATACACCAACTGGTTGAACTCGTAAATGCTGCTTGTGATTCCATGCTTATATCAACCTTCGGCAGGTTGATATAAAATCTATAGGTTTTATTACTCAGGACAATATTTTTTATTTATAATGCAGTCTGTCATTTATGGATTGAGAGCGAATTGATCCGAAAGGAGCCTGGCTTTCAAGGTCCGTTGATAAAACTGGCGGTTTTTAAGCAGTTCTCGTCTCATGCCTATATGCATGTTTGGATTGTTCTTTAAAAACTCTTCCACCTTGGTATCAAGTGCTTCACTGCATTCAGAAGGGTACATCATAGAAGCAAAGCTTGAGTTAAATTCATCAGGAAAGTTTTTACCCAATGTTGGCAGGATCTCAAAGAATGATTCAGTCATAAACTCGGTGAGTTTGGGTTGGTCTGAATCATGAAAAACACTCATTAAACTTCGAGCTTTTTCAATTGAGAGTTTTTCAAAATCTTTTTCTTTCTCTAAAATCCGATTCCACCAAAGGCGCTTATTAGCTTCCGCAGGAAAGGATACTTCGGCAATCATAGCAGAAATATCTCCTTTGTCATTTTTGTCCTTAGCTCTTTCCCTCTCTATTATAGGATGTATCTCGTTTAGTCCATTGGCGGCGAGCCTTGAGATAACGGCCCACCTTCTTTCTTGATCCATCGGTAATCCGGGAGCTGCCTCAGGAAGTTCGATCCATTGCTTGAGGGTTAGATTGGCTTGCGAGCTTTTAGCTATTCTTATGTATCGGAAAAAAAGAGATATCTGCATTGCGCTTTCTGGAGTTGCGTTCTGAAAAAGCGTCCAGACAAAGGTTTCACTTTTCTCCTGATAAATCGGCTTTAAGTTGGGACTGAGGTACCAGAAGGTTCCAACAAGATATTCCAGACCTTTTTGAAGAACTGCTAGGTCCTTTTCAAAAGCAAGGTTTTTTATGGCCATGTCTGCAAATTTTTGAGGAGGTAGTTTTGCATGTCGGACCATATTCCAAAGTGTTGACCACAGCATTTGTCTTAAAAGAGGATCTGAAACCTTATCTAAGGATGTCTCTAAGGTTAAAAGACTTTGGGAATCTAAAATCACATGAACAAAATCGTGATCTCCAACATTAGGAAAAATAAACCTGGGTGCCTGCTTTCCAATCGCTTCTTTTACCCAGGTTTCTCTACCTGAATAGGTGACAGGGATAGTCTCGCGCAGCACAATGGCGCCTTGATCATTGAGATCATAGAGACCCACGGTGGTTCGATGAGACCGAAGTTTTTGGTCAGCTTCATCTGGAAACTGTTGAAGAGCCAGGGAGCTAATCTTTCCATCATTTTCAGAAACAACGATTTGAACTGCATTTGTTCCACTGGACTTGAGCCATTCGTTCTCCCAATGGGCTAAGTCCCTGTGTGAAGCTTTTGCCAGAGCTCGAATAAAATCTGAGCGAGTCGCATTTCCAAAAGCAAAGGTTTGAAAGTAAGCTTTCAAACCTTCTAAAAACGCTTCTTCTCCAATGAAGTGAACGAGTTGTTTTAGTACCGAAGCTCCTTTTCCATAGGTGATCCCATCAAAGTTAGCTAGGGCCTCGTTTGTATCTTCTGCTTTGCCAACGATAGGATGGGTGGTTACGGAGTCATCTTCTCGATAAGCCCATTCCTTATTACTCGCGCTAAATTCCTGCCAGACATCAGCGGGTCCTATTTTATCGCTGAACTTACTCATAGCAAGATTACTCACATAAGTTGCAAAGCTTTCGTTCAGCCAGAGGTCATCCCACCATTTCATCGTGACTAAATTTCCAAACCACATGTGGGCCAATTCATGAGTAATGGTTTCAGCACGTCGTAGGATCTGGGTCGGGGTAGCTGGGGTTCGAAAGATATATTTCTCAGTAAACGTGACAGCACCAACATTTTCCATTGCTCCGTGATTGTAGTCTGGAGTTAAGATCTGGTCATATTTTCCAAAAGGGTAGGGATACTGGAAGGCTTGTTCAAAGAATTTAAAACCCTCGCGAGTTACTTGAAACCAATGTTCAACATCTTTTGAGAGGTATTGAGCCATGGATCCCCTAGCAAAAAGACGCAGAGGTATCCCACTATCTGTTGTTGATTCCCACTTTTGAAATGGGCCAGCAATCAGAGCAAAAAGGTAGGTGCTAAATCTAGCGGTTGTCGGAAAAACCCACCGTCTCCAGACCTTATGCCACTTCATAGACTTAGATTCCTGTGTATTAGCGATTACTTGCCAGTGGGGAGGGGCATCGACTACCAAAGTATAGGTCGCTTTTAAGTCAGGTTGATCCAAAACAGGAAACGCCTTGCTTGCGTTGTAGGGTTCAAAATCAGAATACATATAGTACTGGCCATCTGCTTTGTCCTTGGTGCGATGAAATCCAAAGCCAGAACTGCTGTAGGGATGGCTAAATTCAATGGTAAGAAAGTTTTCTTTTCCAAGGTAGAACTTTTCGGTAGGAATAGAAATTTTAGCATTATCATATTCAAAATCAATCCGACGATTGTTCAGATGGATTGAATTGATGTAGCCGCCACCTGCAAAGTCTACAAAAATCTGCTTTGAGATTTCATGAGCATTTTCTGCAACCTTCAGTATGGCTTCGACTCTTCCATTGTAGTTAGGATCTTTTTCAGAAAGCTGGAAATACAGTTTGTAATCCACTTTTTCAATTAGCTGAGCTCGAATCTCAGCCTCATTTTGAGTCAAAACTGAAGTTTCTGCATGAAGAGTCATAGAAGCACCTAAAAATATTTCAGCAAACAGGGAAGAAAAGCCCAAAACACCCATCTGTATTTTCATATGGTGGTGTCGTATCTTTGAAGGAAAAATTATTCAAGAGATACCTGCTATGAATCTTAAAAAATATTTCAAACGGACATTATTATTCTGTTCCAATTTTAGAAAAATGTCGTATATTCAGCCTCAGTGGAAGCTTTAAGAGTAAAGGAGAAGATGGAATTATGAAATCACTAATTTTAATCGCCTCTGTTATGGGTTTAGGCTTTTTTGCTCAAGCATCTGAAAAAGATTTTGGTTTGAAAGATCACCAACAGTACAAATTAAAACAAACAAGTGAGCAAGTAGCTGCGCTACAACCGGAGAGAGACTGCGTTTCCAATGCAGCCGACCATGAAGCCATGCAACGCTGTCCACAAGAGATGGAGAAAGCTCTTAAACAAGCAGTGACTGAGCGGACAGCTCAGCTTAAAGAAGAAAAATTAAAATATTGGGCCTTGATTGATATTAATTCTACTGAATAAGTTCAGTTCATTCAAAAACGAGAAACTCCGGTTTTAGCGCCGGAGTTTCTCTAGTTCTAAATAAATAAAAAATTAATAATACAATTGCACTTATCAAATGATTGTTTATTCTTAATTGAAGTAACTTAAGATTATTTAAGTATTTCACCAAGAAAGGATCATTCTGATGAGTCGTGTCCGACGTGTCATTTTATTGACTTCATTGTCCTCTGGATGCATTGTTCCCATGGGATGTGGACCCTCCTCAGGAGGAACTATTACTCCTTCAATTAAGCTAGCGTCGAACACGTCTAGCGCTGCAGTCAGCCTGGAGGAATCTGCTATGGGTTATGACCTGGTTCGTCATATACAAAGCGGCAACGGAATGAGTATTTTTACCGCTGCCCAGGGAGGATCAGCAGTTTCGTCTATTGGAGGAGGGCTCGCCTCGCTCAAATATTTCTTCACAAGTATTCAAATCTGTCAGAGTATGACAACACAAGGTACATCCTTCTCAAATCAGCAAGGCTGTATCACTCTTTATAGTGGTCCGGCAGATTCAACTTTAAATCCGAACGGAGGTGCATCTGGGAATTACACAGCCCAGGCCAACTACGCAAGAACTTCTACAACTGGATTTATTGACCTAATTAGCCCTACTTCACGGGCGACTTTGGCTTCTGCATATACCATGAAATCGACCGATGTTGGTTCTTATCAATGGGGTCTGGTTAACTGGGCCTATCCCATTAAGGTGACAGCCACGATTTCAACCCCAGGTGTCTCAGGATCAGCATTACTTTATACCCACGATGGAACCACTCAGTCGGACTCAAATGGGAACTATATCAATGTGGCATCTACTTCTCTCAGTTCGAGTCCTGCTCAAGAGGCAGTCATCACCCTACCTAATGGGGGAAGCTGGTTCCGTTTTCAAAATCCATTTGTTATTTCATCCTCCGACATCTCAAATAAAACAGCGTATACTATTGATCTTACCTTCGATCCAGACGGGATTGTCCAGGGTTCGACCGTGGCTCCGACCAATGGGCCATCCATTATCGATGGTTCCATTGCTTCGCCAGGAAACGCGATTAACGCTCCCATGCTCGACCTAACTCCAGTGCCCCGTCAGACGTCGGATAGTACTGTGAAAGAAACTTATACTTGCACTGGCACAGGTTGGACTCAGGATCTGCGTCTTGAGCTATACTATTTATTGAGCGACTCAGCTAAAACGATTTATGGAGTCTCCATTGCTGGTCTCGTTAATACTTCTACTGGTGGAATGGCAGGCGGATTTTCTAAAATTGCTTCTATCAAATCGAATGCAGATGGAAGTATTAATTTGCTCGACTGGCAGGGCAACGCGGTTGTCGCTTCATTAACCCGTAAGTCTACTGTAGGTCAGACTACCACGGCAACTGTTGCAAGCATGTCGCCGACGACGGCGACTTGTACGCTCTCAGGCAAAGCTGCTTTGCAGTAATATTCATGTCAATCTCTTTGAGATCTTGAGTTTTTTCGACGCCTTTGACTTTTTCAGTAATAATGGTCATATTGGCTCTGACCACCGCGATAGCAGCTTCTGTGCTGTGTGTTCGGGATGCAGGAGGAGGGGTATATTTGTACGTTACGTGAGAGGTAGTTAAATGAGAACTTCAAAAGCTGATGAAAAATTAAGTCGCATTCGCTCCACTTCCACTCCGTATACCGTTTGCTATTCTGGAGTTACGGTGTCAGTTTTCAAAAATGTTTATCCTACTTCTGAATTGTCTGAACTCATTGTTGAAGGATTAGATGACAGGCAGTTTGGTATTAAAGAAAATAATTTTGTTCTTGATTATGGGACAGGAACTGGATTTCTTGCTATTCAAGCTGCACTTCGAGGGGCAAACGTTGTGGCAACTGACATTAATCCCAATGCGATCGAGTGTGCTTTATCTAATGCGGCTAGGTTTCAATTGAATACCCCTATAGATATCAGAAAAGGTGACTGTCTCAATACTATTCAAGATCATGAGAAATTCGATATTATTATGGCAGGATTACCATTTGATGATGCGGAGGCTAATGATTATTTGGAGCTCTCAATGTACGATCCAGAATATCATATGCGTCAAACTTTATTCAATCGTGCAATACAATTATTAAATCCTGGTGGACGTATTTTTATGTCATACAGCGAGTCAATTCAAAAAAGGGTAGCTTTAGAAAAAACAGATTCTCGCTATACCTATCAGGTTTTTAAAAATAGAATCATCAAAGGTGAAATGCATTTTATGTTTATGATCAGACCCAATTGCATGGATCCTTCACAAGGCATGGCCAAAGGCTGACTTCCATATGTCATGAAACCGACTCTAACGGGTGACAATCAATTCAGAGTTTTCTGAGAGGCAAAGCCCCACGCTAAACTTCTTCAAACCTTTCCTTCCTTAAAGTTTCGTGTTTTTGAGGTATTTCGCTCACCCCATCTTAAAAAAGAGTCAAAACAGGTTTTAAAAATAAAAGTCGATTTTGAAACAAGTTTCTATCGCGATAATAATAGAAAACTGTACCTTTTCTTAAAAAGAAGCCAAAAATGGCTGGTAGTACGTTGTATATAAATCTACAACGTACGCTCAATCTGAGTGCCTGTTTTTGAGAACACTCAATCGAGCACTTCTGAAAGGGCCGTATTAATGCTTTTCTTGTCGTAGCTGGCAGGATGAATGAACCGTAGACTAATCTTGTGTGGGGATTGGCCTGGGTTTGATTTTCCAAGCTGAATCGTCTCGCTCTCTCCACGGTAGTTCAAAACGATTTCAGAATCTTCTAGCAAGTGGCTCCCACCGTGAGCCTTAGATAGATATTCATCATTTACAAGAGACTTGATGAATTCAAATCGTTCTTTATCCGACTCAAAAAAGTGGTCTAGTATCCTTGCAACCGAGGTAAATTCATTATTATCTTCTCGTTCTGCTTTCTCTATTACTTTTTGTGGCCATCTTGAATTCTGAGCCCTATCGTACATAGCAGGTACAAAGAGAACTAATTCTCCATCGATTTTTTGCCTCGCCCAAGATTCCAAAACAGTACTTGCCGTTCCAGTTGCACAATAGACAAACTGTCCACCTGTCACTACGACACGAGGAGAGGGAATCACTAGGTTTTCGTCAAATGAACCCCCAGTCGCATTACGGGCCCAATACTTCACTTGGAGTGGGTTATACATATAACCATCTGGAGGATTAACGTCTATACGCCAGTTCGATGCGACAACGTCTAAGTTTCTTTCTTCCGCTTTATTTAAGAGCTCCGAAAGGGACTCCTCCAGCACAGTCCCGTAGCTATGATTGGGAAAGCTTTTATTCAAATGCGTAACAAATACTGTAGGTTTTTTGGAATCCAGATGGATTTTCTCATTTTCGGTAATTTCAAATTTTAGAGGCAAATCTTTTTTTTCTGGAATCGATTCCAGAGAGTTGTGAATGGGTTTTTGATGATTTACTTCAGATCTAGCTTCAGCCGTTTCACAATGACCGGCGGGAGATAGAGTTTCCAGTTTTTTAATAACTTCCTCGTAACTATCATGCAAAGCTCCATGAATAAGTTCGCTCTCAGGAGTGGCAGTTCCACCCAAATGGATTGCTTTATAAGTTTGAAAAAAATTTCGTTCTGCTTGAGTCTTGTGGAGAATCTCGAGTATTTCACCTTTTCCTTGGGCAAGATCAAAAGACTTCTGATCAATCGAATCACCTTCATTTAAAATAGCTCTGTCTTCATCAAATTTCCCGAGGCTAATGGCATCATGGAGTCTCCCTGCTTGGGCTGAAGCAGCTACAAATAAGGACAAACTTACGATCGAATAAATTCTTCTCATTTTCATAAGAATTTTCACTCCTTCAAGTGGATTACCGGATTTTAGTGCAACTTATGCGCCGCACAGTTTTTTTCGAAGGAGAAAAGTTCGATAAACAAATCAACAGCATAGTGAACCACTTTGAAAAGATAGCCTTCGTTCAACCTTTCTAACTTCTCTGTTCATGTCGATTTTTTATGCACTCGAAAAGTCTAAATAAGGAGGTCATGAAAGACACATATACCCGTATAAGAGTTATAGCCAATAGCAAATTGAAATGAAAAACAGCTAAAAACTCGAAGAAAAAAACAGAATTATATTTAAATATAAAATATATAATTTGTACTACTAAGTCATGACTTAGTAGTACAAAAAGAGAAAAACCCTTATTATTCGAAGTTTTTGAGGGCTTTCAGTCAACCCATCTTAAAAACTAGCCAAAAACGGCTTTAAAAATGGAAATTGATTTTAGAGCGGAAAGCTTTAGCGATAACTATTATTATCACGAATAAAAAGTTGGCTATATATGCTTATAAGGAGTAGTAGACGTATGGTTCCGGTCAGTTAATATTTAAAGGGTGCATTTCTTGGACCCCATCAGGGAACGGGTCATTTTCTTTCTTTGGGTAGACCCAAGGCCAGTTTTACAATAGATGTGGCCAAGAGGGCCACTCAAACTGGCCTGGGAACAAGCTGGAAGCGCGTTAGTTCCTTGCTTGCCTGAGTGCCTCCGTTGCGAACCCCTTGCCTCTGAAACGAAGGTTTACCCCGTATCCAATGTGCCCACCTCTGACTTTCATGGATTCACTCAGAGTGTGATTAAGTTTTAATCTGCCGACAATGATCTCATTTTCGATCATCCAAAATTCGGTGTTCTGAACTTCTTCGAGGGTAAGATTTCTCCCATCTCTTGCATCTTCTAGTTTTTGGGTACCCCGGCGATAGAGTTGAGAAAGTTTTGACGCATTGAATTGAGTTTTATTTAAAAAGGAGTTCTGAGTCGATTCTTTCAGGAATCAGGAATATCAGGATTCAGAACTTCAAGAATATCAGTTCAGGTATCAGGAACCAAAAAATCAGGGGAATCTTTTCTTTTTAACTACTTATTGTTGATGACCAGATAGCC
>Ga0302320_10029116_pt1 | contig 10578 bp, 11 predicted proteins | sample Bog_T0_3_FD_202130 | JGI IMG/M metagenome (GOLD analysis project Ga0302320, IMG submission 202130) | Peat permafrost microbial communities from Stordalen Mire near Abisko, Sweden - Bog_T0_3 | ecosystem: Environmental > Terrestrial > Soil > Wetlands > Peat | place: Sweden: Abisko, Stordalen Mire... | reverse complement strand
GGGTCCTGGAAGGCCAGCTCATCGGCCGGCCCCGGACGGAGCGGGACGGAGGCGAGGCCGACGATCGCCACCTGCACGCCGCCCACGTCCAGCTTGACGTAGGGGGTGAACACATGCCGGCCGTCGGCGGCGAACACCACGTTGGCCGCGAGCCAGGGGAACTGGGCCTGCTCCTCCATGGCGCGCAGCCGGGTGAGGCCCTGGTCGAATTCAAGGCCGCCCACCACCATGGCGCTGTAGCCCAGGGAATTCATGATGGCCATGGACGGCTCGGGCAGTTTGGGGTTCAGGTGGGACCACACATAGTTGATGGGTTCGCCCTGGGTGGCGTCGCCGCAGTCCACCAGCACCGTGTTGCCGTTGGCCGCGCGCAGGCCGCGGATGGCGGTGGCCAGCCTGGCCCAGCCCTGGTTGGCCGGCTGGAGCGTGAAGCTGTCCTGGGCCAGGATGGTGCCGTGCACATCCGTTGTCGTGAGCACCTGGAGACGGACCTCCTGGGCGTTGAGACCCAAGGCGCACAGCAGAATTGTCAACCAACGGACCACCCTATTCCTCCGGAGAACAGCTTGACCTTTACCATATCCGCCCTGGACCGAAAAGACCCAGGCCCGTCGCACTTTGCTTGGACAGCCCGCACTCAGCAGGTACACTGACCCTTCACCCAGGAGCTCACATGCAAGAAGTGCAGATCAAGGCCCCCAAACACGAGTTCACCCTGCTTTGCGACGACATCCGCCAGGAGATGGGCGGCAAGACTTCCCTCATGGGCCTTTACGACCACCACATCGTGGTGCCCCAGATTCCCTTCGTGCTGCCGAAGGTCTGTTTCTACACCCGCTTCTCGCGCATGGACGGAACGTTCAAGTTCAGCTTCTCGATCGTCTCCCCCAACGGCGAGCGCAAGGACATCATCCGGGACAGCGACGTGGAGATCCCCGACGGCGCCAAGGAAGGCACCTTCAATGTGATCGCCTCGCCCTTCGAGGTCGCCAGCGAAGGCGTGTTCGAAGTCATCATCGGGCTCACCAAGGGCGCCGACCGCTTTGAGTACGTCTACAAGTTCGCCATCTCCGACGGCACCCGGCTCCAGGCCGACTACGAAAAAGCCATGGCAGAGAGCCAGAAGGGCACCGTCAACTAGACTCCATGCCCGGGCTCTGCCCGGGCATGGAGTGGGGGTGTGGGGGGACGGAGAGCGAACGAAGTGAGCGCGCGGTCCCCCCACAGTCATATCAGGCTCAAAGTCCCGCATGCCAAGGAACGGGCCCCGGCCCGTTCCTTGTTGTTATCCTGATGGCATGAGCGACCGCTATGCCAAGCAACGCATCTTCCTCGGCGCCAAGGCCGACGCCCGGCTGCGCTCGCGGCGGGTGGCGGTGGTGGGCCTGGGGGCGACCGGCTCGGTGATCGCCGCCTGGCTGGCCCGGGCCGGCGTGGGGCACCTGACCCTGATCGACCGCGACCTGGTGGAAACCTCCAACCTGCAGCGGCAGATCCTGTTCGGGGAGGCCGACCTGTTCAAGGCCAAGGCGGAGGTCGCCGCCCAGCGCCTGCGGGAGGCCAATTCGTCGATCGACATCCAGGCGGTGGTAGCCGATCTGACCAGCGGAAATGCACGACAGCTGCTGGCCGGGTTCGACCTGATCATGGACGGCACCGACAACTTCGAGGCCCGCTTCCTCATCAACGACTATTCCATCCTCACGGAGACGCCGTGGATCTACGCCGGGGCCATCGGCGGCGAGGGCATGATCTGGCCCCTGGACCCGCCCCGGACCCCCTGCCTGCGCTGCCTCATGGAGGAGCCCCCGGCCGGCGGGGACGTGGACACCTGCGACAGCACCGGCGTGCTGGGCCCGGCGGTGGGGATCGTCGGCAGCTGGGCGGCGCTTGAGGCGATCAAGCTGCTCACCGGGGGGGCCGGTCACCCGGAGCTGGCCCGCTTCGATTTCTGGCGCAACGAGCGGCAGTTCCTCACCGCCCCCGCGACCCGCTGCCGGTTCTGCACCGGCAAGGTCACCGAGTTCCTCAACGCCCGATGGACCATGATGGCCTCCCGGCTATGCGGCATGGACGGCGTGCAGATCCGGGTCAACCCCCCCGGCAACCTGGACCTCGAAGCGCTGCTGCCGCGCCTGGAGCTGCGCACCGGGCTGCCCTGGAAGCTCACTCCGCTGGCCCTGTCCGGCAAGGAGGGCGGCCTGCAGATCATGCTGTTCCGGGACGGCCGGGCGCTGCTGCATGGGGACATCGCTCCGGAACGGGCCAAGGGCTGGTATACCGAAGTCGTCGGCTGCTAGAAATGAAATCCAACGGTGTTAGGCTCGTTGCATGATCACGCTGAACCACGTGGGCAAGCAGTATGGCCGGATCCACACCGCCCTGGCGGACGTGAGCTTCAACATCGATCCGGGCGAGTTCATCTTCCTCACCGGGCCCAGCGGCGCCGGCAAGTCCACCCTGCTCAAGCTGCTGTTCCGGGAACAGGTCCCCACCACCGGGGAACTGCGGATCGCCGGCCACCGGCTGGCCTCCATGCCGCTCCGGGACATCCCGGTGCTGCGGCGCAAGATGGGCATCGTGTTCCAGGACTTCAAGCTGATCCGCACCATGACGGTGTTCGAGAACGTGGCCTTCGTCCTGAAGATCCTCGGGGTGAGCCACGGCGAGCAGAAGCAGCGCGCCTTCCGGGCGCTCAAGATGGTGGGCCTGCAGCACAAGCTGGCCAGCTATCCGCTGCAGCTTTCCGGCGGCGAGCAGCAGCGGGTGGCCATCGCCCGGGCCCTGGTGAACGACCCCCTGGTGCTGATCGCCGACGAACCCACCGGCAACCTGGACCCGGACCTGGCCCAGGAGATCATGGCGCTGTTCGAACGGATCAACGGCCAGGGCACCACCGTCCTGGTGGCCACCCACGACCGCAACCTCATCCAGCGCATGAAGAAGCGGGTGATCGGCCTGGACCACGGCCGGATGGCCTTCGACTACCCCGCTCCGGCCAGCATGGTGGTGCTTCCGCCGCTGGTCTGAACTGACCGGTGCGGCCCGAGGACGGCCCCCACGGCGGGGGCGCTTTCAGCGTGCCGAACTCTGAACTTTATCGCTTTTACGATTTGTAAACAAAAACTTCCAAAAACGACATTTTGCCTGGCAGCGAACCCGTTCCCCAAAAACCCAACCTTACAAAAAGAAAACGCTTTGATTTCAGTCTTAAATCGCCACTGATCCATCGTAAAAAAAGCCAAAAACTTGCCCGGATGGGTTTGTTGATTTGTGTCATCATTTCCAAAGTGATTGGCTTTTTGGATGCCAGGCTGCCCGCTGGTAGGTCTGATCGTTTGATTGACCCATAGAAGGTTTGAACCAGGCCCATTGAGGCCTCCTCTTTCAGGTGTACCCATGAGCAACATTCCCAAAGGAACCTGGGTCGAAGTGGAGCGGATCCTGCTCGGAGGCGGACGGCGCGTGCCGGGGCGGCCGGTGGATCCGACCGTGGTTCCCGCCTATACCGTGCGGGTTTCCGGCTTCCTCCTGGAGGACGCCGAACTGGGCCAGCAGGTGCGCATCCGCACCATCCAGGGCAAGCTGCACGTGGGCAAACTGCGCATCCAGAGCCCCAGCTACGGCCACAGTTTCGCCCACACGGTGCCGGAACTGCTCAAGGTCGGCCGGGCGGGCTGAGCCAGGGCGTGTCGGTGTAAGATAATGCCCATGCTCTACCAGACTCATCTCGTCATCCACCTGGATCATATCCGGGCCAACCTGCTGGCCATCCGGGCCGCGATCGGGGCGAACCGCAAGCTGCTGATCGCCGTCAAGGCCAACGCCTACGGCCACGGGGCGGTGGCGGTTTCGCGCATGGCCGAGGCGGCCGGGGTCGACTGGCTGGGCGTGGCCACGGTCCCGGAAGGGCTGCAATTGCGGGAAGCCGGGATCGGCCTGCCCATCCTCAAGCTGTCCCCGGCCTTCCCGGAGGAGATGGAAGCGGCCGTGGCCGGCACCATCTCCCTCGCGGTCTGCGACCGGGCCAACGCCTTGGCGCTGGAGGCGGTGTGCGCCGCCCGGGACGCCTTCGCCACCGTGCATCTGGTCATCGACACCGGCATGGCCCGGATCGGGGTCCAGCCCCCGGACGCTCCGGCCATGGCGTCGTTCCTGGCGGAACGATGCCCGCATCTGCGGATCCAGGGCGCCTTCACCCACCTGCCGGTGAGCGACGCCGCCGATCCCACCTATACCGAGGACCAGATCCTGCGCTTCCGGAGCGCCGTGGCGGCGGTCGAGGCGGCGCTGGGGCGCAAGCTGGAACTGGTCCACTGCGCCAATTCCGGAGCGGTCCTCGGCCATCCGCAGGGCCTCATGGACCTGGTGCGGCCCGGCATCATGATCTACGGCTTCTACCCGGACCCGGGCACCCCGCGCTCCATCCCGCTGTTGCCGGGCCTGTCCTTCCTCACCCGGGTCTCGTTCCTGAAGAAGGTGCCCGCCGGCACCCGGGTCGGCTACGGCCTCACCTGGAGCGCCCCGGAGGACACCTGGATCGCCACCCTGCCGGTGGGCTACGCCGACGGCTTCAACCGGCTGTTCTCCAACCGGGGCCGGGTGCTGGTGCGGGGCCGCTCCTATCCGGTGGTGGGACGGGTGTGCATGGACCAGACCATGATCGACCTGGGCCCGGAAACCCCGGTCCAGGTGGGCGACGAGGTGGTCCTGATCGGCCGCAGCGGCGACGCCGAGATCACCGTGGACGAATGGGCCGAGGCCCTGGGCACCATCACCTACGAGGTCACCTGCCAGATCAATGGGCGGGTGGAGCGGGTGTACAGCGGGGTCTGACCAGCGTGAATCGTCAGGCGAGACGAAGCCCTCGATAGTCTTTATCCCCAGGATCCCCAAGATCCCCGGCCAATTGCTTTTCCAGGCATGTTGCCCAGACCACGGGTTGCTTACGCGTATGCGCTCGGATTCCTGGCGAGAAGGAAAAAAGAAATTGGCCGGGGATCTTGGGGATCTGGGGGATTCACTCCTCCAGGATTCCACCACAATTGATGGTCATCGGTCAGGTGGCGGCCTCGGCAATGAAACCCCGGAGTTCGGCCAGCAGCCGCTCGATGTCCTCCAGGTTGGTGCCCGGGTTCATCGCCGTGATCCGCAGCCAGCGCCGGCCGCGGAAGCCGGTGGTGGTGAGGTAGTGCCGGCCGCTTTCCAGCAGGCGCCGGCGCAACTCGAGCTGGAGGTCGTCGCTGCCTTCGGTCCGGAAACAGACGATGTTGCTTTCCGGCTCGATCGCCACCTCGAAGCCGGGTTCCCGGCGGATCCGTTCGGCCGCGGCCCGGGCGAAGGCCACCCGCTGCTCGACGTAGCGGCCCAGGGCGGCCTCGCCCTCCGCGGCCAGCACCAGGAACAGGCGCAGGCCGAGCCCCGCCTTGGTGCACTCCACGGTGCGGTGGATGCTGTCGAAGCCGGGCTGGTCCTTGTCGTGGAACAGGTAGCTGGCTTCCTGCCGGAAGGCGCGGTCCAGATCGGCGTGGTCGCGCACCAGCACGGCGGCGCAGACAGTGGGGGTGCGCAGCATCTTGTGCGCGTCCCAGATCATGGAATCCGCCTGGGCCAGGCCGTCCAGGTGATGGCACAGCTGGTCCGAAAGCAGGGCCGAGGCGCCGTGGGCCGCGTCCACGTGCAGCCAGAGTCCGTTCTCCCGGCAGAAGGCGGCGGCTTCCCGCAGCGGGTCGTACAGTCCGGCCGCGGTGCAGCAGCCGTTGGCCACCACGGCCAGCACGGTGCTGCCCTCGTCGCGCAGCCGGGCCAGGGCCTCGGGCAGGCGGTCCGGGGCCAGCCGTTCGTCGGCGTCCACCGGGGCCGCCCGCAGCGCCCGCTGGCCCAGCCCCATGATCCCCACCGCCCGGGCGATGGAGTAGTGGCAGGCCGCCGGGGCCAGCACGACCAGATCCCTGCGCGCCCCCTCCTGCCAGGCCTCCGGATCGACCCGGCCGCGGGCCGCCATCAGGGCGGTGAGGTTGGCCAGGGAGCCGCCATGGGTGAGCACGCCGCCGCCGAACCGGCCCGGCGCCGGCGGCAGCGGCTGCGGGGTCCAGCCCACCTTGCCGAGCATCCAGTTGATCACCGCATACTCGACGGTGGCGGCGCCCGGGCCCATTTCATAGATCGCCATGGGGTTGTTGGTCACCCCGTCGATCAGCGAGCCCAGCGCGCCCATGGGGTGCGGCACGGCCACCTGGTGCGCCATGTAGCCGGGATGGTGCAGCCGGGTGGTGGCGGCCAGATAGCGTTCCAGGAAGACGCTGAAGGCCTTGCCGGTGAGCCCGCCCTGGGCGATGTGTTTCTCGAGTTCAAGGCTTTCCGCCAGGTCGCGCATGGGCGGCTGGCGGATCACCGCGCCTTCCCCCTGGGCTGAATTCCGCAGGTATTCAGCCAAGGCTTCGATGGCGCTCCCGGCATCGGCTGCGAAACTCATGGGGCCTCCTGGTGGCGATGGAACATGATACCGGCCCGCCCAGCAGCCCGCGCATTCGCCAGCTATCCCGCCGGCAAAGCTGCCAAGCTGGATCCTGTCGAATCATCAAGGTACGAGTGAAACCATGGCCCAGCCCCTCAAAGACGCCCACTTCATCACCTCCGCCGCCAGCGTGCAGCAGCTGGGCAGCGCCCACGCCGAGGTGGCCTTCGTCGGACGCTCCAACGTCGGCAAGAGCTCCCTGCTCAACGCCCTGTGCTTCCAGAAGAGCCTGGCCAAGACCAGCAAGACCCCCGGGCGCACCCGGCTGATCAACGTCTTCCTCACCGGCACCGACCGGTGGATCGTCGATCTGCCCGGCTACGGCTTCGCCCTGGGCCCGGCCAAGGAGCGCGCCACCTGGCAGGCCATGATCGAGGGCTACCTCACCGGCCGGCCCACCCTGCGCATGGTCTACGTGCTGGTGGACGCCGAGGTGGGGCCCACCAAGCTGGATCACCAGATGGTGGACTGGCTGCGCTCGGTGGACCTGGCCTACCGCATCGTCGCCACCAAGTGCGACCAGGTGAAACCTTCGCGCCAGCTGGCCCAGCGTCGGGACGTGGCGGCCGACCTGGGCCTGCAGACCGGCGACATCGCCTGGGTGAGCGCGGAGAAGGGCAACGGGATCCCCGAGCTGCGCATGGAAATCGCCGGAATGCTCTCTCTGCTCTGACGCCCTGATGCCCGCCATCGTCCTGTCGCTGTTCACCATCCTGCTGTGGAGCACGCTCACCCTGCTCAGCTCCGGGCTGAACCACCTGCCGGCCTTCTTCTCCGCCGGCGTGGCCCTGTGCATCGGCGGGCTGGTGGGCCTGGCGCGGGTCCGGGAATGGCGGGTGCCGCCCTGGACCTTCGCCCTGGGCCTCGCCGGGATCTTCGGCTATCACGCCCTGTTCTTCCTGGCCCTGCGCCATGCCCCGGCGGTGGAGGTCAACCTCCTGCAGTACCTCTGGCCGCTGCTGATCGTCGTCCTGTCGCCCTTGTACCTCCCGGGCCACCGCCTGGGCGCGCACCATCTGGCCGGCGCCTGCCTGGGCCTGGCCGGGGCGGCCCTGGTGATCTCGGGCGGCAGGCTCAGCCTGGACCCGGGCCATCTCACCGGTTACCTGCTGGCGCTGGGCGCGGCCCTGACCTGGTCCAGCTACTCCCTGCTGACCAAGCGGGTGCGCCCCTTCCCCACCGGCGCCGTGGGCGGCTTCAGTCTGGCCTCGGGGCTGCTGGCGCTCGGCCTGTACGGCCTGGAGCGGCTGGCGGCGCCGGGTGCGCCCCTGGCGCTGGCGAGCCGGGACTGGCTGTTCCTGGCGCTGCTCGGCCTGGGGCCCATGGGCCTGGCCTTCTACACCTGGGACGCGGCCATGAAGCGCGGCGATCCCCGAGTGATCGGGGCGCTGGCCTACCTCACCCCGCTGCTTTCGACCCTGCTGCTGGTGGTGGTGGGCGGGCGGCGCCTCACCGGCCTTTCTGCCTGTGCCATGGGGCTGATCGTGGCCGGGGCGATCCTGGGCTCGCTGGACCTTTTCCTACCCAAGCACGCCGGCGATGCAGCCGGAGACGGCGTTGGCCATGGATCCCGCCAGCATGGCCTTGACCCCCAGCCGGGCCAGGTCGCTCCGGCGTTCCGGAGCCAGGGCGCCGATCCCGCCCACCTGGATGGCGATGCTGGAAAAATTGGCGAAGCCGCAAAGGGCGAACGTCGCGATCAGCCGGGCCTTGGCGCTTAGCTCGCGCATCTGGCCGAGGTCGATGAAGGCCACCAGTTCGTTCACCACCATGCGCTTGCCCAGCAGGGTGCCCACCTGCCCGGTTTCCGCCCACGGCACGCCCATGATCAGGGCGAACGGCCGGAACAGCAGCCCCAGTACGCGCTCCAGGCTGAGGGTGGGATGCGCGGCCCGCAGCAGGCCGTTCACCAGGGCCACCAGGGCGATGAAGGCCACCAGCATGCCGGCCACGTTGAAGGCCAGCAGCAGGCCCTCGGAGGCGCCGCGGGCGGCGGCGTCCAGCAGGTTGGCGTCCTGGCGGGGCAGTTCCACTGTGGGGTTGCCGCCGGTGACCGGCCGGCCGGTTTCCGGCTCCAGCAGCTTGGCCATCATGATCGCTCCGGGCGCCGTCATGATGACGGCGGTGAGCAGGTGCGCCACATCCACCCCGGCCACCTGCACGTAGGCGACCATGATGGCCCCGGAGACGTGGGCCATGCCCGCGGTCATGACCACCATCAGCTCGGAGCGGGTCAGCTGGGCCAGGAACGGCCGGATGGTCAGGGGCGCCTCGGCCTGGCCCATGAGGATGCTGGCGGCCACGTTGACGCTCTCGGCGCCGCTCACCTTCAGGAACCGGCAGATGGTCCGGGCGCTGGCGCCGATCAGCCGCTGCATCACGCCCAGGTGGTAGAGCAGGGCGAAGATGCTGGCCACGAAGATGATGGTCGGCAGCACCGCGAAAGCGAAGATCAGGCCCTGGGGCCCGCGCGGGTCGGCCAGGGGACCGAAGACGAAGGTGGCCCCGGCGCTGGCGTAGGCCATCAGGTTCACCACCCCGAGGCGCAGGGCGTCGAAGGCGGCGCCCACCAGGTTGCCACGCAGCGCCCCCAGCAGCACCAGCCCGAACACCGTCCAGTTCACCCGCTTCCGGATCCGGTCGTCGACGCCGTCCAGGAACACCGGGACGGCCAGGAGCGCCGCCACCGCCCATCCCGTGCCCTTCGGGAAGGGCAGGAACGCCAGGGCCCCGGCCAGCAGGTCGCCCTTGAGCACAATCAGCGCGAACAGCCACTGCAGGGTCAGCGCCCAGGCCACCGTGCGCCAATCGATGGCCTTCCGGTTCCGGGAAAAGGCCCAGCCCAGGGCCACGAAAACAAAAATGCCCAGCAGCCCCATGCAACGACCCATGGAATCTCCATATAAATTTTTTTATTAATAGGTATGGCTCCCGGAACTACAACTCCGAGTTCAAACGTTCCAGCGCCTTCTCCATTTCAAACCGGGCCCGGCCGAGGATCCCGTCGCGCCGCATCACCAGGACCAGGGCGCAGCGTTCCATGGCGCCCATCATGAGGATCCAGTGCTGGCTGGTGCAGAAGGTCACCTGCTCCACTTCGCCCGCGTCGAACTCCTCGATGGCCTGCCGGAGATGGCGGTCCACCACGTTCCGGTAGGCGCCCAGCAGCTGCAGGGCGTCGTTGGGGACCTCGATGGTGCGGGCGCAGATGGGATCGCCGTCCTTGTCGTTGAAGGTGGCGGCGATGGATTCCGGCACGCGTTCAATCAGGTTGTCCAGAATCTCCTGGAAGGGCATCGGACGGCTCCGTTGGAAGGTGCGACCATCTTGACAGGAGTTCCCCCGCGCAAGGAGCGGATTCGCCGTCAGCGGACGGGGCTGGGGCGCCCGGGCCGGGAAAATAAACAAGGACTTATTTCACATTTACTTCTGGTAATCAAAAAAATCCGGGACTGCGGTGGTCTGCCCTGAACAGAGGGTTCTGCCCGGAACACAGAGAATCCGGGAAAGCGGTATCCGTTCAGCGTCCGGCCTGCGTTGCCTACCTATCTGCCGGTGCTAAAATGGCCATGTTCTGCATCTATGGGTTTCTTTACTTCATTTTTCGACATAAGCCCGATTTGTAGACAACCCCAAACGATTGTTCAGAGAAACCGTCCATCACTTTTGTTGGACGTGGATGTTCTATTTCATTGTTATATTTAGGAGAAATCATGAAGTTATCCTTTGTTTCAGCGGCTCTTGCCATCACCATGGCAGGGACCTTCCTGGCATGCGACAAGAACTCCAAGGAAATCAGGATCGGCGGCGTCGGTCCCATGACTGGGGAAGCAGCAACCTTCGGTCTTTCTACCAAGAACGGCTATGACATGGCCGTTGCGGAAACCAACGCCAAGGGCGGTCTCCTCGGCAAGCAGGTCAAGCTGGTGTTCGCCGACGACAAGGGCGATCCCGCGGAAGGGGCCACGGTCTTCACCAAGCTGATCGAGCAGGACAAGGTCAGCGCCATCATCGGCACCGTCATGTCCAAGGTCTGCCTGGCCGGCGCGCCAATCGCCCAG
>Ga0302320_10029115_pt1 | contig 10578 bp, 5 predicted proteins | sample Bog_T0_3_FD_202130 | JGI IMG/M metagenome (GOLD analysis project Ga0302320, IMG submission 202130) | Peat permafrost microbial communities from Stordalen Mire near Abisko, Sweden - Bog_T0_3 | ecosystem: Environmental > Terrestrial > Soil > Wetlands > Peat | place: Sweden: Abisko, Stordalen Mire... | reverse complement strand
CGCCAACGGCCTGATGGGCTACGGCATGGAATACGTTGCCGACGGCGTGACGCTGCAAGGGCGCGAATTCGGCGGCGGTCACGTGGGAGCGGCGCAGTTCCCCGATCCGGATTCAATCCAGGAAGTTCGCGTGGAAACCACGGGAACCAGCGCGCAGTACGCGACGCCGGCCACGGGCGTGATTACAACCAAGTCCGGTGGCAACACTGTACATGGCGCTCTGTTTGAAACCGCGCGCAATAGCTACTGGGGCACTGCCAAGCAGCGGCAGAATCCGTCCAACTACGTTGCGCCTCCTTACATTCGCAATGAATTCGGTGCCAGCGTCGGCGGTCCAATCATTGTGCCGCACCTCTACCACGGGAAGGACAAGTCGTTCTTCTTCTTCGCCTACGAGCGGTATTCGCTGGCCAGCATCGCAGGTGAGACCACATCCGTGCCGCCAGCGGCATGGAGGAACGGCGACTTCAGCACTTTGCTCAGCGGCGGGGTGGTGCAGACACTCTATGATCCCAACACAACACAGTTTAATGCGGCCACGGGTACATGGACTCGCCAGACCTTTACACAGGAGTTTAACGAGGGACCGGGCGGAGGCCCAGCAAACTGCAACGGCGACACCAACTGCATTCCATTGAACCGCGAATCTCCAGCCGCGCAGGTGGTCAATGCAATTTCGCCGTTGCCCAGCCCGCAGTATGCGAACGTCAATCCACTGGTTTCGACCAATATCAGCGCAGACAATCCTACCGAGCTTCGGGCGCCAACCTATACTTTCCGCCTGGACCATGAGTTCAACGAAAACAACCGGGCCTATCTGCGGTTCACGGATACGCCGGAAACACAGAGGGTATTGCGCAACCAGCCGACGGCTCAGCCGGCTACGATTGCAGCCACGGTGAACGGCGTGAACTATCCGGTGAACGCCAGCGGCGTTACATATTACCAGTACGACATGATCAACGCCGCAGCCGGCTATACGCATGTGTTTTCACCCACGTTCTATATTGAGACCATTGCCAGCCAGCAGTGGTTCCAGGAACAGAACAACGCGGGAGGTGCGCCTCTCACCAACTTCGAGTCGGAGATGGGACTGCCCAATAACTTCGGCGAGCCGGGATTCCCTTATTTCGAAAATATCGTCTTCCCGGTTGACGGAACTCAGTTCATTTACGGGGTTACACAGATCATCGACAACCTCGACGAAAACCTGGTCAAGACGATGGGCAAGCATCAATTCCAGTTCGGAGGCCGTTACCGGCACGAGCGGTTCGGCTCACGGCCCGACGAAGCCCAGGACAACATCCAGTTCAACGGTTATGGCACCGGGTTACTGAACGCGTCGACGATCAAAACTGGCACCTATGGCAATACATCGAATGACGGCCAGTTGAATGCCGACTTCTTTATCGGCGCTCCTCAAATCTACAGCATTAACAAGCAAGCATCGTATCAGCACATGCACGACATGGAGTTCGACGGCTACGTGCAGGACAACATCCATGCCGGCAGAAGCCTGACCGTGAACCTCGGCATGCGGTACGAAGCGCATCCGGCGATGTGGGAGAAGTACGGCCTGATGACCAGCTTCGACCTGAAGAATGACGCCATGGTGCTCGGCGCGCCTATCGCGACTTTGATCTCCGAGGGGATGACGACGCAGGCGGCCATCAACAACGACATATTCGACGGAGCAAAGTTCGAGACAGCTCAGCAGGCCGGACTACCGGACAAGCTGATCAACGACGATAACCTGGTCTTCGAGCCCCGGTTCGGCGTTGCATGGCAGCCCTTGCCGCGGTGGGGGACTGTGGTGCGCGGCGGCTATGGCATCTACGCTTTCCCGGTTCCGTTCCGTAGCTCTGTGAAGAACGTTGCCGGTAACAATCCATTCCAGATCAACTATCAAATGCAGTTCAACAATGCCGGGCAGTCGCCGGATTGCATCGCCAGCTATGAGCTGCGGGCGGTCCAAAGCACAGCGGCGGGCGTGTCAACAGCCCAGAGCTGCGCATCCAATACCGTCGGCACGATGCCGGTGATGGGCGTGAACTCGTCGAATGCGGTCAACAGTTCGTCGACCACGTCGATTCTGCCGGGCTTCGGTAACTTCTCGGTCAATTCCGACTATCCTGTCGATCTGGCCAGTAACGCCAACTTCACGATTGAGCAGCCGCTCAAGTGGAACTCGGCGCTGCGCGTCAGCTATGTCTGGTCGCATGGAAGCAACCTCGATCAATACTTCTACTACAACAATCACCCTTCGAACTTCATTTGGGAACTGCAGAACGGCAAAGCGATTCCTAACGGTTCCGCTTCCGTAATTGGTACTGCAGCCGCAAACACCTATGCCAGCACAGCAACCGGCCCTTACGATCAGACGACGTGGGGGGGTAACTCGATGAGCATGAAGACCGGCTGGTCGAACGACAACCAACTGCAAGTCAGCTACCAAAAGCTGTTTCATCGCGGCATTGCCTGGCAGGTGATGTACGACTGGCAAAAGAACCTGCGCAACGGTGGAAACTGGAGCCGGGACAACCAGGTTGACCCGTATGCGGATTACGCCAACTCCGGGATCTCCACGGTGGGATTGGCATTGTGCAGCGTGGCTATTGCCCAACCCCAAGGAAATGGCCTTTGCCCGACAGCCGGCGCCGTCGATTCGACCGCAGGCACGCCCATCACGCCGGCTCTGCCTCCACCTCCGCCCCAAGGCACGCCAAATTGGGCGTACTACAAGGCGCTGAACCGGTTCGAGAACTACGGGACTGTGGATACGGCCACGCCAAAACAGCAGCTCCAGTTCAACTACATCGTCGATTTGCCCTTCGGAACCGGCAAGCGGTTCCTGGGCAACGCCAACCGGCTGCTGAACGAGCTGGTAGGCGGCTACCAGATCGCCGGCGATGGAAACCTGTATTCGTCGGACTTTACCATCACCGCAACCAACTGGGGACCGACCAACCCGCTCAAGGTCTACAAGCACGCAGCGCCCATTACCGACTGCCGCAGCGGCACCTGCCAAAATAATTACCTCTGGTGGAATGGCTATATCCCCCCGACGAACATCTCTGGAAACAAGTGTTCAACAGGTCTGTCAACTGTCGTTTCCGGTCTGCCTTCCGACTACCAGCCTTACCAGACTCCAATGGACACAACCGGCTGCACAACTCCTTACCTTGGGAAGGCGGTCACAACCTCGAACTTCGGAGCGAACAACGTCGGGTTAACGTTCCCCGGCGCTACTTCAGCCGGCACCATCGCTTACGCGCCCAGCCCGAGCACCAGCAGCAGCGGCAGCTGGGCAGGTGCGAATCCATTTTCCCATACCGTTCTCAACGGACCTTTCAACATGGTTACCGATGCGTCCCTGTTCAAGGTCTTCCCAGTCAACGAGAGGATCAACTTCAGGTTTAACATGGACGTGTTCAACCTCTTCAATAACCAGGGTTCTGTAGGCCCAAGCGGAAGTGACGGCATACAGATCCTTTCTACTACGTCCAACAACAGCGCGCGTCAGTTGCAGTTCTCGCTGCGGATGACGTTCTAACAGGGACTATCAACCGTCTCAATCATGGCCAGCCCTGGAGAATGTATTTCCTGGGGCTGGCTTACCTTTTTGGTCCCCATACTGAAATCTCACAATGCACAGGAATGAGAGCGCAGAATCATGATTACTAGAAGAGATGTACTTCTTGGCGCGGCCGCCATGCCATTGGTTGCCGTTGCACGGCCGTTGATTGCAGCAGCCGATGATGTGGTGCCTCCGATCGATGCGGCGAAGATCAAGCCTTCCGACTTTTCAGATGCCGACCTGGATCTGCCCTTTGCGCTGGTCCATTTTGAGCGCGTAGCGAACAGCGTGTTGTTGGATGGGCCCAATCGCGGATATATCAATATTTCGGTCTGGCGCGGAACAAGCAACTTCCATCCGTACAATGCCCGCACCATGGAAAGCATCCTTACGCTGGCGTGGTTCTATTGTGCCCAGCGAAAGTGGAATCAATACCGCGGTCATCCGGCTTTGCGCAAACGCCTGGAACTGGCGCTCGAATACTGGTGCAACATGCAAAGCCCCGACGGCAAGTTCAGCGAGTACGGGCCGCAGCAATGGAATCTTGCCGCCACGGCGTTTGCCGTGAAATTTGTCTCAGAAGCTCTTCGCCTGCTGAAGACCGGGCCGCAGATTTCCGCCGACATTCACAAGCGCGCCATCGATGGCTGCCGCAAGGCGCTGCACGCGGTGCTCTACGATCCCGATCTGATGAGCCACGGGCGCAGCTACTCGAATCAGTACACAAACATCTTCGCCGGAGGAGCCGCGTTTCTGAATCTCTATCCCGACGCAGAACTGGACGCGCGCCTGCGTGAAAAAGCCGAGGTCATCGGCACAGAGTTGCAGAGCCCGGCGGGATATATGTACGAGAAGGATGGTCCCGATCTTGGGTACACGTTGAATACGCATCATGAGAATCTTCAGATGGCGTATCACTACTGGCGCGGCACGCACCTTGGGAATCTGCTGGTGGAAGAGGAGAATCGCTTCAGCAAGTGGCTTTCGTACAACATCATGCCGGAGCCGGGGCAGGATTTCTTTGTTGCGAATCGGAGCATCGAATGCCGTCAAAAGCATGCCATCTTCGATCCGATCGACACGCCGCTGGCGGACCGCTGCCTGCTGATGCGGGCCTACGCGACGCCGCCCAAGCTTCGCGCGGAGCAGATTCGCGCAGCCCGGGAAAAGCTCGAGAAGGAGTGGCCGAAGGTCGATCCGCTGCAGGTGGGCGAATTCAGCGCGCTTTCGCCATACCTATTTCTGCAGCGGGCACACTATGCCTGGCACCCGACTGCGGAACAGATGGCCGAGGCGCGCAAGCATGTGCGTCCGCTGGCCGAGAAGTCGTTTGTGGAGCAACTGAAGGACACGCGCGAACCGATTGTGTTTACCTACGTGCGGCGGGCGAAGTATTACGCGGCCTTCGCAGCGGCGCCGAAGGTGGTCTCAGAGCAGCAGCGGCTTGGGCTGACTTTCGTTTGGACTCCCGACAAAGGCGTCCTGTTGCAGTCGCAGACCGACGGCAGAGAAACGGCGTGGGGAACTTCGACCTCCGGGCCGAAGTCGTTTGAAGCGACGGGCCTCGATGCGGAGTATGTGGATGGTGGCGCGGCCGTTCACTATCCGCTGCCTGGCGGCGGGAAGAAGAGCGTGGTCTTTGGGCCGGAGAGCATTCATGTAACGGTCGAGTCCGGGGGCGAAATTATTGAGCGGCTGCCCGTCTTCGACCCTGCGTGCGTTGTGTCATCGGCACAGACTACGGTTCATGCGGAGGGAAGTTCACCGGTTCCGGGAAAGAGTTTCTCGGTGGTCGAACTGAGAGCGCAGGGAAAGCTGGAGTACGAAATCCGGCCGGTTGGATAGATAGCGGGAAGTACGGCCGGTCAACCGATGGAGAGCTCGAGCTACATCGGTTGACCGGTTAGAGCAGCCGGTTTTTCAGTAGGTGCAGTGGGTTGAGTTGCGGGCAGATTTGGACGAGCGGGCATTTGCATTGGCTCGCCAATGAGATCCGGTCCAAGCTCGACCTGGGTGCGCACGATCTGTTCGGCGACCATGCGTCCGAAGACCTTCTGCCCATAGGGATTCAGATGCGTTCGGTCGAGAGGGGCGCTGGTGGGCTGCGCTCCCGCGTTCTCCGCCTTCGCGTCGGGATGCGCGTTGGCATCGAACTTGTCGGCTTCATCCTGCGTCATCTTCTTCAACATCGCCACAGAAACACCGTTCAGATCGATGACGGTGATGTACTCGTCCGTGCCCACCCGCTTGGTTGCCTCGACATAGGGAGTGAGGTCTTCGACCAGCTTGCCATCCTTGTAGTTGCGCCGCGAAAGAGACGTGACCAGCACCGGAACTGCGCCCATCGCGCGCACATCCGCGATGAAGCGATGCAGATTTGCAGGAAAGGTCGTTTCGGGATCGGTAAATCGAGACGGATCTGTCTTCTGGTCGTTGTGGCCGAATTGAATCAGGTAGTAGTCGCCATGGAGATCGAGCGCCTTCTTCCACGCGCCCTCGTCAATATAGCTCTTCGAACTGCGGCCATTCAACGCCACATCTTCGAAGTCTACATTCTTGGTCATCACCGCACAGAAGCCCGGTCCCCAGCCGCCGCCTAATGCTACCGTCGAGTCGCCGACGAGAACAATCTTCACAGGGCCGCCCTCAATGACGCGCATGGCCTTCTGGCCTTCCAGAGGAAGCTGCGCAGCATCGGGCCGTACGTATTTCGCGAGTTCGGGAACTGACTTGCCGAGATCGACCGCGACCATTCGGCCGAACAAGTAGCTGCCCGCCCAATTCAAGTGGGTCTTGTCAAAAATAGTCGCACCGGTTGGGTCTTTCTTGGTGATCTCAAACTTGTGGCCTGCGGCTTCGCCGAGATGATCGAGAACCGCAATGCTCTCATCCTGCAGTTCAATCAGCGGGACTTTCATATCCGCCGCAACGCGGCGCATTGTCACGCAATGCTCAGTCTGGTCGGAGTGGATTTTGCCATCCGCCTCGAAGTACTGCCGTGTCAGCGGCGTCACCAGCACCGGCTTGATTCCCGCGGCGCGTGCCTCCGTCACATACAGGCGCAGGTTCGCTTCGTAGTCTCCGGGATTGGCAAGTGCCCTAACGTTTACATCCGGGATAGTCCCGCTCCCCTGAGTGACTCCGGGTGCTGCTCCGGTTTGCGGAGGAGGAGGCGGGCGGTTGAACACAACGTCGTTATGACCGAACTGGATGAGCATATAGTCGGGCCTGGTCTGGAGGGACCGCTCCCATAGCCCTTGCGCGCGAAACGACCGGGTGCTTGCGCCGCCTTTGGCCATATTGACGCAATCGACTGCCTCAGTCAGATTTGCGCAGAAGCCGCGGCCGTATCCGGCGTGATCGGTCTGGGTCGAGTCGCCGATGAGGTCGATGCGCACGGTTGTTCCCGGAGCTCGGATCGCAGCTTTGGCCGGGACGAAGGCACGCTGCGGATCGCCTTGCGCGTGCGCGCCCGCTGCCGTCAAAGCGATCAAGAATACGCCCGCTGTACCTTTCAGAATCTCACTACGCGCATTGATCATTGCATTCATCTCCAAACATGGCTGGCGATCTCTTGACGGCGATCCGACTGTGAGTGTATCAAAACGAGGTATGAACAGAGTGATGGAACGATTCTCGAAATTGTGCTTCTCGCGGCGGGGTTTCGCCCTTCAACGAGTTGGCGCGGCTTCAGTGGTTGGGGCAATCATTGTGTATCTAGCCGCAGCCGCTTATGGACAGAATGCGCAGACGACGGCAGCAGCAGCTTCAGCGGCGGTGCAGCATCCAGCGCTATTCCTGGTGGGTGATTCCATCATGAACACTGGAAGCGGCACGGGCGAAGTTGGACCGTGGGGTTGGGGCGCCGAGATCATTCCGATGTTCGATGCGGGGAAGATTCATGTCTACAACGATGGGCGAGGCGGCCGCAGCAGCCGCGGATACATCGAGGAGGGCGCGTGGGCCAACGTGCTCGACCAGATACAGGCCGGCGATTTCGTGATCATTCAATTCGGCCATAACGATGCGACGAATTCGCAGAACTATCCGGATCGCACCACTCTGAAGGGGAGCGGGGACGAGACGCAGGAGATCGATTCTCCCGTGACGCACGCAGAAGAGACGATTCATACTTATGGCTGGTATTTACGGCAATATGTGAAGGATTCAAAGGCAAAAGGAGCAACGATTATTCTCTGCTCGCCGACCCCGCGCAACAGTTGGACAGACGGGAAAATCAAGCGCGGCTTCGACGGATACGCGGAATGGGCTCGGGAGGCTGCCGACCTGAGCGGAGCGCGTTTCATCGATCTGAATACGATCTCGGCAAACCACTTCGATGCGCTTGGACAGGAGAAGGCGGCGACCTATTTCAATGATTTTCAGCATACCCGGAAGATTGGTGCGCACCTGAATGCGGAAGCCGTCGTCGAAGGAATTCGAAGGTTAAGAGATTGTCCGCTGGCGGGCTACCTTGCTCAGTGAAATGCTCCGGCCTTTTCACGCACAGTCGTGAGTATTGTGTGAGTTTTGCATGAGTTTTCGCTAAGCGGCTCTTGGAAGAGTGAAGGATTACAAATACGAGTAACTCGAGAAAAGTACCTTAGTGCGTATCTAAGTTGCGAAATGGAGTTTTTTGGTTTCTTTTCGGCAGAGTTACAGAGAGAAAGCATTCTTTCTTGCCATAGCTCGCATAGATTGTCATTAACTTGTGTGGCTTTAAGTCGGTACCTCGGGCGCGGAGAATTTTTCTTCCATCTTGCAAGTTCACATGATATAAAGCATTACAAGCTCACAACACCGAACGGATGAAGCGCCTTTTCACTGCAAGGTGCTGGCACCTGAACGGTCCGCAAAACGTAGTTTGACTCTTGTCTTCCCCAACTCCGAGTGTCCCGAAGCTTGAGACCGAGCGTCTCTGCTGTGAGGGCGGCCGAGGGGAAGGGTCACAAGCATGGGCAAAGGGGGAAGTCGTGCTCGCTGATTTTATGTATTCGCACCCGATCTGGTTGGTCGGGATGTTGGTTATCGGTCTATGGACGGGCCTTTCGCTCGGAGGAATGGTTATTTTCCACCGCATCGTCCCCGTTCATATCCGTGAGAAAGATGTCGACACCATCGGATTCAACTACAGTATGGTGGCGGTGATCTACGCCGTTCTCATTGCTTTTATCGTTGTGAATGTCTTTGAGGCCGCATCCCATGGCGATGAAGTCGCCACCGTAGAGGCGAACGAACTCAGCAGTCTCCTGCACGATTCGGCAGGGCTGCCTGTTCCGGTGGCCGATGCGATTCGGGCCGATCTGGACAAGTACATCGACCTCGTGGTCAAGACGGAGTGGCCCAGCCAGCAAGCGGGCAAACTTGGCGACGAGGTATTCGAGCCGGGCTGGACGGTGATTGCGCACCTCAGCACGCGCATTGCCAGCTTCGAGCCTGCGACGGCGGGGCAGAATGTGAATAAAGGCGCGATGCTGCACGCCGTGGATGCGCTGATCAAAGCGCGCCGTAACCGAATCGAGGCTGCCGGCGACCATCTCCCAGATGTGGTTTGGCAGATACTGCTGCTCTCAGGTGCAATCACGATCGTCTTCACCTATCTGTTCGGTGCGAACAGTTTCAAAATCCATTTGGCTGTTGTTGCCCTGAGCGCCGCCACCATTGCCCTGGTTTTTGTCCTCATCATCGCTTTGGACTACCCCTTCCGTGGAGAAGTCAGCGTTGGCGACGATGCGTTTGTGAGTGTCAGGGCGACAGCGTCAGGACCGTCCGTAGCGGAACCGGCAAAGGTCCAGCCCGGCCGCTGATAGAGGGAATACGATGAATCGTTTCGTTCGCAACGAAGGGACTTGGTCATGCTGAATAATTGGTTCTACTCCCATTCCACGTGGGCCGTTGCCTTTGCAGTCTGTTTTGCAGTGACTGTGATTCCGGTGATTGGTCTCTTCATTTTTCATCGCCTGGTGCCTTGGGAAGCCCGCGAAAAGGATAACGTGCTGTGCGGGATGACCTACGTTCTCACTGGCGGCGTCTTCGCGGTTGTTCTGGCTTTTGTAGCGATTGGCACCTACGAATCGATGGACAAGAGCTCGACGATTGCGTCCAACGAGGCCAATTCGCTGGGCGGCCTCGCCTTCGATAGCGCCGGCTTGCCTCCTGAACTTGGGGCCCGTGTGCGGGCAGATGTCAACGCATACATTGACATCGTCACCAAGAAGGAATGGCCGAGCCAGCAGGCCTATCACATGGAGGAGAGCAACTACGAGGAAGGATGGGCGCAGGTGCGCCTCATCAGCCTGGATCTGGCCAGCTTTGAACCGACTACCATGGGGCAGACCACTGTCAAGGCGGACATGATGGATCTTACCGACGATCTCTTCAGCGCCCGCCGGGCCCGGTTGCTGGCGGCCAATGCTCATCTGCCGAACGCAGTTTGGCAAATGCTGATCTTCGGCCTCATTATGGTATCCATTTACATCTACCTGTTCGGTCCCTACAACTTCAAAATGCACATTACGTGTACTGCGCTCACGATGATCTCGATCGGGTTGGTCTTCGCATTGACCATCTCGCTCGATTACCCGTTCCGCGGGCAGTTGAGCGTAGACGATGACGCCTATTTGGGAATTAAGGAAGTGGCTGCACGTGCTTTCGAGCCAACTGCGCCCGTAACAGCAGGCGAAGGACATGTCGTAGCGGAACCGAAAACGAGGTAGCCGAAGTCTCCCCAGGCCGGTCGGTCGAGGACTTTTTCGTCATCAGCCCAGCATAAGCTCATCCGGGATCTCTTTTGATTCCAGAGATCCGGATGAGCCAGGGCATTTTTTGGAATACACGTAGACTTTTTGAGTGCGGTGGATGGTGGCTTTTACTTCCACCCCTGGGATGTAGACCTGTCCCCTCACCACATCGACAAAGACCCGCCGCTGGGGGCCCCGTGCTGATGGTCGCGCCGGCGCCGGCTTGAGGGTAGTGCCTCCGACTACTTCCTAATATTACAA
>Ga0302320_10029114_pt1 | contig 10578 bp, 10 predicted proteins | sample Bog_T0_3_FD_202130 | JGI IMG/M metagenome (GOLD analysis project Ga0302320, IMG submission 202130) | Peat permafrost microbial communities from Stordalen Mire near Abisko, Sweden - Bog_T0_3 | ecosystem: Environmental > Terrestrial > Soil > Wetlands > Peat | place: Sweden: Abisko, Stordalen Mire... | reverse complement strand
TTTTGAACGGGTTGGTAGCTCAATGGTAGAGCAGTGCCCTTTTAAGGCATTGGTTGAGGGTTCGAGCCCCTCCCAACCCATGCCAATCAGGAAGGGGGGCGGCGATTTACTGAGATAAAAAAGACGCCCGGTGCAAACGCGGCTAAGGTGACCGGATGCCGTTTAAAGGAATTTTGATTTTAGTGATGGTTGGAGCAATCGTGGGACTGCTGCCCATGTGGCCGTACGCCAGACGGTGGGGATATACTCTTAGCGGGTTGCTCAGCATCAGCTTGCTGGTTTTCATCGGGTTGCTGCTTTGTCACATCGTCTAAATATGAAAAAACGAATCATTACTTCGTGCCCGACCTCCATTGCCCTTGAGGATCGGGTATGGCTTGATCTTGAGAAGATCGCCGAGGTTGAAGTCACTTCCGAAACTCCAGCCAATCCGGTGGACTTCGCATTGGTTGCGGGCACTCACTCCGGCTGGGAAGCTTCACAGTCTGGAAAACAAACACTTCGACTGCTCTTTGACGAGCCGCAAACGCTCAAGCATATCCGCCTGGTCTTTATCGATAACAGTGACGTGCGAACCCAGGAATTCGTGTTGCGCTGGTCGGGAGATGGGGTGGCTTACCATGACATCGTGCGGCAGCAATTTAATTTCAGCCCGCCAAGCAGTGAAATAGAAGAGTACGATGTGAATCTTCAGGGAGTAAAGACTCTCGAATTAAAGATTAATCCAGATATCAGTGGTGGTCCCGCGATCGCATCGCTGGCGGAATTGCGGCTGGCTTGAAGTTTGGGATACGGCCGCGAGGGGAGCAGGCCGGCGACGAGGCAGAAGCGGGTTCCAATCTGCGTTAAGTCTTGGGACGAAATGAACCTGACGTACCGTGACTGCAAACTAAGATAATAGTAACATCAGGGAGATGGAGTCCATTATGGTCTTCGCCGACGGGTTTCAGCGCGGACGCACCAGCCCTCGGCGCTGCCAGATCAGCGGCTACATCATTGTTTAAAATGCTCCAAATAGGGATTTGGAGGCTCTTTTTGGCTTTACCGGTTGCCGGAAACCGCACAAGGATGATGAACTCGTCTGCCGTTGAACCCCCTCGTGCAGTGCCCGGGAATTCATCTGTGGATGTGAAAAGCAAAAACAGGAGAATCATATGAATGTTCCATCACTGTCCAAAGTTGTTAAGGTGGTTGCACTGTTTGGAGGGGCCCTAGCGGCCTTGCTGCCATACCGATTGCAGGCCCAGAATAATACTTATTACGGTGTGGGGGCGCTCCAGAGCGGCACGAAGACAGGACTGGACGACTCGGCGTTCGGGGTCCATGCACTCTATGAGACTACCACCGGAGGGTTCAATACGGGAGTGGGATTCAATGCGCTGGCGCTCGACACAATCGGGGGTTACAACACGGCAACTGGCCAGGGGGCGCTCTATAGCAATTCGCAGGGGACGCAGAATACGGCGACCGGGTTTTGGGCGCTTCATTTGAACACCACCGGAACGGCGAATACCGCCAACGGGTCGCAAGCGCTGTATAGCTGTGTCAATGACTCCGAGGAAACGGCCACGGGTTTTCAAGCCCTCTACAGCGACCAATCCTTGTATGCGGGAGCCTTTCCGTCCGGAAACGTGGCAGACGGGTTCCAGGCGCTGTACAGCAATCGCGGTGGGACTGAAAACACGGCCAGCGGGTACCAGGCACTCTATAGCAATACAGGGGGACCCAGCAACACCGCCACTGGGTATCAGGCTCTATTTGCCAACGTGAATGGAATTTCCAACACAGCGGACGGCGCGGTGGCCCTTACCAGCAGTACATCCGGAGGCTATAATACGGCAATCGGGTGCGCGGCCATGAACGCAAACCTATCGGGAGGCGAAAACACGGCCATAGGTTTCAACGCACTCTCCCAGAATACGGGCGGAAATCAGAATGTTGCGACCGGGTATGAGACGCTTTATGAAAACGAGACAGGGGACAATAACACGGCAGTCGGATATCAGGCGCTATTTTCCAATACTGCGAACGACAATACGGCCATAGGGAATCAGGCACTCCTTAATAACGCCGCGGACGACAATACCGCCGCCGGATTCGATGCGCTTGCGGCCAACGTAAACGGAATCTCCAACGTGGCCATGGGGACCGATTCCCTTCCCGCCAACGAAGGAAGCTATAACACTTCCATCGGCGCCAACGCGGCGCTGAACTCGAGAAGTGTGAGCCAAAACACAGGCGTTGGGTTTGCGGCACTCTATAACTGCACAGGCAATAATAACGTCGCGCTTGGCTACCTGGCCGGGGAGAATGTAAAGAGCGGCGTGAACAATATCGAGATCGGAAATGTAGGTAACATCAGCGACACCTCGACTATCCGGATCGGCTCCGGCCAGAGTTCGGCGATCATTGCCGGCATCTACGGCGTCACAACCGCCTCGTCGGCGGAATATGTAATTGTGGACCCGACCGGCAAGCTTGGCACCGCCTCCACGGGCTCAGTCACGTTCAATGACCAGGCTACGCGGGACGCCATCGCGCGATTGAATGCCCGCAATAGTGACCTGGAAGCAAGCAACGCGATCCTGAAGGCGACCGTGACACAACTGCGGAAGGATTTTCAGGCGACGATTGCCAAGCAGCAACAGAAAAATGAGGAACTGACGGCAAGTTTGAAAGAGCAGGCGTCACTGCTGCAGAGGGTAAGTGCGCAGATGCAGGTTATGCGAGCCGCGCCACAGGTGGTGTCGAATAACTAAGCATATCCATTTCTAAAGCGGAAGATCCGCCGGCGGGCTTAATGCACGATGAGCGGCACCTGGCCATGACAAGATGGCGGTTCCTTTCACCCGGGGGGCGGGGCGAAGGCACAGATGTGGATGTCCGTTTTGCCTTTACGCGTTGGTTAAAATCGGCCAAAAAGATTCGACTCTTCTGCCGTTGATTCGCTCTCGCAGTTCGCGGGAGCTCATCGGTGGATATAAACAGCAAAAACACGAGAATCTCATGAACGTTCCATCCCCATCCAAAATAATTAAGGTCATCGCATTGTTCGGAGGGGCTCTGCTGGCCCTGTTTCCGTGCCTATCGCAAGCCCAGAACAACACCTATTACGGGGTGGGCGCGCTGCAGAGCGGGACAAAGACAGGGCTGGACGACTCGGCGTTCGGGGTCCACGCGCTCTACGAGGATACGACCGGAGGGTTCAATACGGGGGTGGGATTCAATGCGCTGGCGCTCGACACGATCGGGGGTTACAACACGGCGACCGGCCAGGGGGCGCTTTATAGCAATACGCAGGGAGCGCAGAATACGGCAACGGGTTTTTGGGCGCTTCATTTGAACACCACCGGGACGGCGAACACGGCGGTGGGATCCCAAGCGCTTTACAGCTGTACCAATGACTCCGAGGAAACGGCCACGGGTTTTCAAGCCCTTTACAGCGACGGATATGCATCTGCGGGAGGCTCTCCGTCTGGCAACGTGGCGGACGGCTTCCAGGCCCTTTATAGCGATAGTGGTGGGCCGTATAACACGGCCAGCGGGTACCAGGCGCTTTACAAAAATACGGTGGGATCGTCCAATACAGCCGCTGGATATCAGGCTCTCTATTCCAATTTGATTGGAGTCAACAACACAGCCGACGGCACGGTGGCCCTTATCAGCAATACATCCGGAAGCTACAATACGGCGATGGGATGCGCGGCCCTCTATACAAACCAATCGGGAAGCTTGAATACGGCCACAGGATTCAGTTCACTCGGCTTGAATACGAGCGGAGCTAATAATGTTGGGAACGGGTATGAAGCTCTTTATGAGAATGTGACAGGAGGAAATAATACGGCAGTGGGCTATCAGGCACTATACGACAATACCGCGGACGACAATACGGCGATAGGGAGTTTGGCGCTCACCGCGAACACCGCGGTCGGAAATACCGCCGCAGGATACCAGGCGCTCCAGGACAACGTGCACGGCGTGTCGAATGTCGCGGTGGGCAGCGACTCCCTCCCCGCCAACGAAGGAAGTTACAATACTTCCATCGGCGCAAACGCGGCATTCAGATCGGCAAGTGTGAGCCAAAATACGGGCGTAGGGTTTGCGGCACTCTTTAACTGCACAGGCAATAGTAACATTGCACTCGGCTACCTGGCCGGAGAGAACGTAACGAGTGGTTCGAACAATATCGAGATCGGAAATGTAGGCGACAGCGCCGATTCCTCGATCATACGGATCGGCAACGGCCAGAGTTCAGCGATCGTTGCCGGTATCTATGGAGTGGGGGTCGCAACGTCCGCCAAATATGTAATCGTGGATCCGACTGGCAAACTCGGCACCGCGTCCGCGGGCAAAATCGGGCTCAACGACCCGGCTACGGCGGACGCCATCGCGCGGCTGGCTGCTCGCAACGCAAGCCTGAAGGCGACAGTCACTCAACTAAGGACGGAATTCCAGGCGACGATTGCCCAGCAGCAACAGCAAATCAACGAATTGACCGCAAGCTTGAAGGAGCAGAGGTCACTGCTCCAAAGAGTGAGTGCCCAAATGCAGGTTATGCGAGCGGTACCCCAGGAGGTATCGAATAACCAAGCATATCCCTATTGAGTTGGTATCTTATTACGATTATTACTGGAAGTCGCGCCGAACAAACCTAGAAAATAGAGAAAATTATGCCCACCATTCACGCCTACGCTGCCAAGAGTGCCAAAGCTGCACTGGAACCATTCAGCTACGACCCGGGCGAACTGGGTCCGGAGGAGGTTGAAATCAAAGTGACGCACTGCGGCCTGTGCCACTCTGACCTGTCGATGCTGGATAACGAATGGGGGATGTCGCAATATCCGTTTGTGCCGGGCCACGAGGTGGTGGGGGCGGTATCGGCGCTGGGCGATGCGGCGAGGGGGCTGAAGATTGGCCAGAAGGTGGGACTCGGCTGGAGCGCCCATAGCTGCCTTTCGTGCCATGAGTGCCTTTCCGGAGACCATCATTTGTGCGCGAACGCCCAGGGAACGATCGTGGGCCGGCATGGCGGGTTCGCGGATTATGTTCGCGCCCAGTGGACTTGGGTGCGCCCGCTGCCGGAGGGGCTCGACATCGCGAAGACGGGACCGCTGCTCTGCGGCGGGGTGACGGTATTCGCGCCTTTGCTGATCAATGCGGTGCCATCCACGGCGCGCGTGGGTGTGATCGGGATCGGCGGGCTGGGGCACATGGCGTTGCAATTTGCCAATAAGTGGGGATGTGAGGTGCACGCCTTCACGACCAGCGATAGCAAGGAAGCGGAGGCGAGGACGCTTGGGGCGCACTTTGTGCATAATACCAAGGCGCCCGATGTGCTGAAAAAGCTGTCGCGGAGCCTGGACCTGATTATTTCCACGGTGAATGTCCCGCTGGATATCCCCGGGCTTCTCGATATCCTGCGGCCAAAGGGGCACCTGCATAGCGTCGGGGCGATTCTCAAGCCGATGGAAGTACCGGCCTTTGGGCTGATCGCGGGGCAAAAGTCTATTGGTGGCTCACCGACCGGGAGTCCTGTGGTGATCGACGAGATGCTGGAATTCAGTGCGCGGCACTCGATTGCGCCGATCACGGAAACGTTCCCGATGGCGAAGGTGAACGAGGCGCTGGAGCGGCTTCGCTCGGGCAAGGCGCGGTATCGTATTGTGCTGGTCAACGATTAGACCCAGGCGGCGACTGGTCAGCACCGGCCAAAAGGGGGATGGCGAAGCATCGGCCACGGAGGCGTCGCGGCGGCGGTTGATGCGTTCGTTTGACAGAACCGGCGGATGGGTTGGAGAATCGCGCATTAGAGCGCCGAACCAGCACGGGCAAATGAATCATGCGAAACACCGGATCATGACAGATGGGAATTCTTCCGAAAAGGGGGGGAGTGAGCGAGATGCTTTCCCGGCTGAGGCGGTGGTGCGGGCGTTTTACCAGAAGATCCTGGGTCGGGAGGCGGATACGGAGGGGCTGAGGGTTCACACGCGAAGGCTAATGGAGGAGGGCGATGTGGGAAAGGTGCTGGGGGTGTTTCTGCAGTGTGCGGAGTTTCGGGGGAGGTGCATTGAGGTGCTGGCGCCGGAGGTGGTGGAGGCGGGTTACCGTGCGCTATTGCGACGGGATGCGGATGCGGGGGGGCTGGCGACGCATGGCGAACAATTGAAAAAAAATCATGATATATTCGCGTTTTTGATGGGTATGGTGGAGAGCCCCGAGTTTCGGGATAGGTTCAGGAAGCGATTAGATGGAGAACAGCCGGTAGCCGGGGGATATCGGGTAAGAGACATGGAAGCCGGGGAGGAGGCGCCGGCGATCGTTTTTACCCACCATAAATGTGCGAGCACCTGGCTGTTGCAAATCCTGAAACGGTATTGCGCGACTTACAACAAGAGGCTGTATTTTACCGAACTTACCGCGGCGCCGCCTCCGCCAGGAGAGAAGTTTGACGCAGTGTTGTTTCTCAACAGTGACTATGACGTTAGTGCGCAATGTTATCAGCCGTGGCTGGACTCCGGGTCGAGGCCGGCGCTGCATGTGATCCGTAACCCATTGGATATCGTGGTCTCGGCGTACTATTCGCATCTCTCCTCGCATCCGACTGAGGGGTGGCCGGAGCTGATTCGGCAAAGGGAGGTGCTTCGGGGGCTGGACAAGGCGGCGGGGATGCTTGCGACGTGGGTGTTCCTGGAGCGGATCGACTTTGACACGGGGGTGGCGGGTCCGCTCCATGCGATGCGGCGGTGGAAGTATGACGACGTCCGAATCCGAACGGTGCGGATGGAGGACCTGGTGGGGAATGCGGAATTCGCGAGGGCGGAGATGCAGGCTGTGCTGGGGGAGGACGCAGGAGGAATAATATCGGAACTTACATTTGAGAGACTCAGTGGGGGGCGACCGCCGGGGATCAAGGATGACCGGAGCCATTACCGGGTAGGATTGCCCCATCAGTGGGCGGATGAGATGGAGGGATCGCTCGCGCGGGCAATATACCAGAAATACAAGAGGATATTTGATGCATACTATCCGGAAGTGGAGGCCCTCCTACGCTAAAGCTTCGCAGGGCGGGGGAGAGGGGTTCATGTTCAAGTTAAAGTGTAGGTTCAAGTATACGTTGGCGCCCCTCCCTCGACGTGTGGGCTACAGTTCCAATTAAACTGCTCCAGGGATATGCGCAAAAAAGTATGGAAACGCCGGGGAGATGCGCCGCGTGCCTTTGCGCTTACGCTTTCTCTGACCGGTCGGCGTAGCGCTCGAAGCGGTTTGAAAGGATGAAGAAGGTGGGGGACCAGAGGCCGATGAAGATGCCGAGACGCTCGGCTTTTGCATCGTCGTCGGTGCCTTTCTTAAGTCCCCATGCGAGGATGGACCCGATGATGCTGGCAAAGCCGCAGATAAAGCAGACATCGCCAAAGACACGGAGGGTCTTGGGATCGGTTTGTTTCAGGGATTCGTTGGCGGCGGAGGCGATTTCTTTGATGGGCATAATGAGATGGGGTGTGGGGTTTTCAAACGAGCAATCGGTTCTGGGGGCACGCATGGCCGTCCCTGACGGATGCGAGGTCGGAATGAGGGTTATCCCCCGGTGGCTTGTCGGGTCGTTCCTACGGGACTCGGCAGAAGGTATTTGGTGATCAATGTCTTATACACTATCTAAGTGCCATTACCCCTCCGGGGCGTCCCGCGCCGGACCGGATCCGGGGCTTTCGCCCCCGTCTAATTTCTGGCAAACTCTCCGGGTTTCATCGATCGGGTCGACATGCGATGAAGAAGTTGTAATACGGCGAATGCCACAACTGGCAGGACGATTGTAATGAGGGAGCGATAATCGTAAAGCCACTCGAGGCGGGTATTGCAGTAACTCTGGAGGGGATAAAAAAGGATGAGGCCGGCGGATAACAGGAGGGCGAGCCGGGTGGCGGCGCTACGCGGGGTGAGTGCGCCCAGGGCGAGAGGCCAGATGATGTACCATGGCCATAGCCGGGTGAACACGAGGAGCAGGGCGGCGAGGAAGAATGAGGTTCCCCAGGTGAGGAAGGTTTCGAGGTCGCGCGTCTTCCACGCGGCGAGGAGGCCGAATGCGGCAAGGAGGGTCCAAGTGGTGACGCGGATCCAGCGATTGGCGGTGACGACGGTGGGCCAGTCCTGGGGGGAGACGGCAAGCTGGCGCACGACGGGATCGGCCTGAGCATTGGGAGGTGTGGGGATTCGAACGAGGCGGCGGCGGTCCACGAAGCCGATCTTGCGCTGGGAGGGGTCGTAAACGCGGAGCCATTGTTCCGAGTCCTTATCGGAGAGGGCGAGCAATGGCTGGCCGGGCTGAAGGAGGGCGAGGGTGGGGGATTGTTTGAGGATATCGGCGTGGAGCGGGGTGCGCGCATTGGTGGCGACCCACCAGACGCGGAAATCCATGGGGGCGTCGAGGGTATTGGCGGGCTCGCCCAACAGGTGACGCAGTTCCTTGAAGATGAGTTCGTGGTAATTGTTCTTGTAGAATCCGGCCGAGCCGGCGGTGTGTGCGACGAGGCCCGTGGGGCTCATGCGAGCGGCAAACATGGCCAGTGCGATGGCGGCAATGGCGCCGAGGGCGGAACGGATGGCAAACGATATGCGAGCCCGCCAATCCGGGCAGCCGCGCAAGATCATGAGGATATAAAGGGGAACCAGGGGGAGGGTGATGACCTTGACCAGGGCGGAGAGGATCAATGCGATGACGGCGCCGCTTTTCCAGCCGCGGAGGTGCAGCCACACGGCGAGGAGGGCCAGCGCCATCATACAGGTGTCATTGTGGCCGCCGAGGGCGGTCTCCAGGATGACAACGGGATTCCAAAGGAAGAGGAGGGTGCCCGCGGTGGCGAGTGCCGGGCGGAGCCGGGACAGGATGAGCCAGATGAGTGCGGCGCAGGCCAGGGCGGCGGCGGCTTCCAGTACGCGGAAGAGAAGCAGGGCGAGGCCGACATTTTCACCCCCAGTCCATGTGACGCCGGCGGAAAGCACTGTCCAGAGCGGGCCGTACACAGAGGGGACAAAGTCGTATAATCCATTTGCCAGGAATGGGTCGGCGAGGCTGGCCGCCGGCGAGGCGGCGTGGGCATCCGCACCATAAACGGCAAGCAGTCGCCCGTAATAAGCATACGCGTAGGTGTCGCTGGAGAACATGACCGGGGCGCAGAGGAGCATGGCCATGCAAATGGCGGGGCCGGCCGCCGCAGCCAGCGCGAATCGGCCGGAGCAAACGCCGCGGGACACGCAAAGCATCGCGCCATAGAGTGCGAGGAGGCCGGCGCAGCACGCGATGAATGTGTGCAGGTGGGGGAATTCCTGGGTCCGCTGGTGAATCGCGAGGATGGAGTGATGGGTGAACGGCTTGACCCATGGGAAGACCTGGCACGCATCTGTGGGCTCCGCGGAGGCGATGACGGGGGCCAGGCGGATCAGCGTGCGATAGAGGAGCGCGGAGCCGATGGTGCACCCAAGGGCGCCGGCCCATCGCGCCCAGCCCACCGCCGATGGTCGCGGCCGGGTCGCATCTTGAATCATGGCTCTGGAATGCAGCGTGGGGGGAGGGGGTTGGCAAATCAATAGTGGGGGGCGCCCGGGAGAAAGTCTTTGCGCGGGCGGAGCGGCACCCGGTATCTTGTACGGATGCGCAATGGCTTACTCACTTTAATAGCGGCAATTCTCCTTGCGGGCATCCCGGCACGGCCCGTGCGCGCGGCGGCGACCAGCAGCGGGGATTTGCAGAAGGAATACGAGCAGGTGCGCAAGATTGCACTGAAGGATCCGCGGGTGCAGGAGGCGTTTCAGAAGGCGCAGGACCGGCTGGATGACCGGATCCTGCAAATCGACCCGTCGCTGAAACCGATTGTGGACCGGGAAAAGAACCCGCCGGCGGCGGCAATTGTGGCGCCGAGGCAACGATTTGAAGACAGGGCGGCGGTGGCTTCCACCCCGGAAGGGCGGCAGCACATCGTGGTGAAGGGAGAGACGGTTAGTTCCATCGCCGCGCATTACAAGGTGAAGGTGGCGGCCTTGGAGAAAATCAACCACATCACGGACGACCGGAAGCTGCAGGTGGGGCAAAAGCTTGCCATCCCGGGATCGGAAGTGAGGGAGACGCAGCCGGCTGCCACAGCTACGCCGGCAGAGACGAGGGCGCCCGCGGCGGAGGCGGCATCCTCGCCGGGCGGCGAGGAGGCGCAGGGGAAGGATAACGGGGGATTGTGGGACCGGGTGAAGAGTGCGCTTCAGTAGCGGGTGTTTGACGGGTGTTTAACGGGGTGGACGGGTCGGAACTTTAGAGGCACATGCGAGAGCGGGGGGGGGGGCGCAGGATCGCAAAAAATGGGTAAGTCCATTAGGTTCAGCAGGTCCGAATCAGCCATCAGAAACCGTGAAGCACTACTTAAATCTTCTATTTGGCGGAGCGCTTGTTACATGTTCGGCCAGTTATGCCAGGGCGGATCACGCCCTGGGGCGTGAGGATTTGGAACCCGGCACGGAGCCGCATGTATTCGATGTAGCTAAAAATGACCACGCGATGAAGCAGGCTGTGCACCAGGCGCGGCGGACGGTGGG
>Ga0302320_10029112_pt1 | contig 10579 bp, 5 predicted proteins | sample Bog_T0_3_FD_202130 | JGI IMG/M metagenome (GOLD analysis project Ga0302320, IMG submission 202130) | Peat permafrost microbial communities from Stordalen Mire near Abisko, Sweden - Bog_T0_3 | ecosystem: Environmental > Terrestrial > Soil > Wetlands > Peat | place: Sweden: Abisko, Stordalen Mire... | reverse complement strand
TAACTGTGCTCGGAAATCTCGACGGGGAGAGCATTCTCGGCGATGACGCGGAAGATGCGTTCGAAGGCCAGCCAGGAGCGCTGCTGCTCCAGCGGCGTGAGCTTTTCCGCAGGCGGCGCGGGGGCGCGCGCAATCAGAGTCAGCGAGGCGATCTCATCCGCGGGACGAAGGCGCCGGTGGTAGAAATCGGCCAGGGACCACTGGGCCTGAACGCTGTCCGGCGAGGCCTCCGCGTATTTCTTCCAGTCTGCCTCGGCTGCCGAGAAGTCCAGTGTAGCCTCTTCGTTGAGGGCGCGCAGAGAATACAGTTCCGCGCTGGGTTGGCGGCGGATGAGATCGGTCAGAAGCGGCGTGGCTTCGCGCGGCGGGCGCAGTCCGAACACTTTGCTGACCGGCATGGGCATCCAGCGATAGAGCGCGGCTTCGATGGCGGAGCCGGATTCGGCGTTGCGCCACGGTGCGGTGGCCCGCGCTCCGCTGACGATTGCCGGAACCAGCAGAAGGGCCGCACAGCAGGGCCAGAGAATGCGTGCGAAGACGGCAAGCGATCGATTACGGAAGCACTTCAATTCGCACCTCCCCGGTTCCTATGTTGTGGGCGACATCTTCGGCGATGACGGTGAGCGCGTAGGTGCCCGCCGCAAGGTCGGAGGGAATCTGCAGATCTCCGGTATTGGAATTTGCCTTCGGATTCCAGCGCAATGGAACCGGGGCTGTGCCCTCGAGGCGCGCGACGAGAGTGCGCGTGCTGGCGGTGGCATTGACCTTGAGCGGAATGGTGTCGCCACGGTGATAGCGGCGGCTGTCGAGGCGGATGTTGACCACGGGCGGCTTGCTGGCGATGACGAACGTCTTCGATTCGCGATAGGTGTGTCCGGCGTCGTCACGCAGCACGAGACCGACGCTGTAGGTTCCGTCCTGCATGTCGTCGGGCGCGAGGAAGCGGGTCTGCCAAACGTCTTCGGCCTCGAGATGTCGCAGGCGCTTGGTTAATCCGAAGGGGAAAATGGCCACCACGGAATGAATCGAGGGGTCGGTGTGGACGCGCAGAACCGGATCGCCGGGACGAATCACGCGCGGACGCAGGAGCGCGCGCGGTACCGCCAGAAACGACGTGTACGGGGTAACGAATTTATACTTGCGCGACAGTAGGATGATTTCCTCAATGGTTTTGGCGTCCTCGCCGTCGCGCTCGATCTTTTCCAGCAGGGCATCGACGCGGGCGCGCGCCCAGAGCCGCGGTAATTGCGGGTGCTCGAGAGATTGCGCCGGAAGCGGAGCGGCACTGTTGATCGCAAAGGGAGTGCCGTCGCGCACGCCGCGCACCGACATCGCGACTTGTCCGGCAGGCGTGCGGTACTCGCCGACCCACGATGCGATGGAGCCGCCGAACGCGCTGTCCTGCAGCGGATAAACCATCTGCACGGAGTCTTCGGGCAAGACTTTGAGGGCGAGCTCCGCGACGGGATTGCGCCCGATCTTGGAGACGAACGCGTTCAACTTGAAATCGACCGGCTCGGTGGACAACACGTTTTCCAGCGCGCCGTCATTGCGCGCCAGCATGCGCAACAGGGGAAGATTCGCATCATCGCCGACGGCGAAGACATAGGTGCGCGGCCGGGCTGAGGACGGCAACTGCTTCCAATGTTCGCCATACCAAGCGGCGAGGCTGGCGTTGCGGATGAGCCCCCTGGTCGCGCCTCCATCACTCAACAGAAGGATGTAGGCGTTGCCGTGGACGGTGGTGAATTGCGCGAGTCCCGCGCCGAGGGCCTGCTGCAGGTCCGTGCCTCCACGCAGGCGGCTGGCGCGCACAAAGTCCAGGGCTTTCTGAATGTTGTCGCGACCGGCGGAGATGAGTTCCGGTTGGAAGAGAGCGACCCTGGTGTTGAAAAGCAGGAGATTGAAATGATCGTCCGGGCGCAGAGAACGGAGAACGGTTTCCATGGCGGCGTAGCTGCGCTCGAGTTTTTCCCACTGCATGGAGAGCGAGTTGTCAAAGAGAATGACGAGGTTTCGAGGCGCGCCAGCACTGCCCGGAACTGGAGCGCCGGAGCCGATGAGTGCCTGGGCCTCGAAGAATCCCGGCTCGAGGCGGCCATGCGCGGGAGAGTTTCCGGCGGCGTCGGGATGGATGGACTCGGGGGTGGAATCGGCGTCGCGATAGGTGAGGATGTCGAGCGTGTCGGCGTGGCTGGAATCGAGCTGGTACTCGAGGGCGAAGTCTTCGGCGAGGCTGATGTTCCGGGCCTCAAAGCTGGCCTTGACCGAGTGGCCATCCTTGGCCGTCACCTTCATGGGATAGGTGGAACCGACGAACTGGAAGCCGGCCAGCGGATGTGCCGAGCGCAGTTCGAATTCGATGCTGAGGCGGCCCGCGGACTGCGCCTGGTAGGCGTCGGGATGAATCGGAATGGCGAAGAACGACTTCAGGTTTTCGACGGGAATGGTCTCGTGGTATTCGAACTCGAGGCGCTTGGTGCCGTAGGGCGGAATGGGAACGATGCGGGCGCTGAAGGCCGCACTGCGCCGCGCCTCTTCGACGCCGCGCTCGCCCATCTGCAACAGGCCGGGGTCGATGGCCTGCAGACGGGCCTGGTCGTAGATCTGGCTGGCGCGCTTGCGTTCGAGAATCACGGCGGGGATGCGGGTGGGACCGTCCCAGACGGCGAAATCGCTGACGGTGGCGCGGCTGGGCAGAGCGAAAACGTAGTTTCCCTCTTCGATGCGCGCGGTATGGTTGGCGAAGATCTGGCGGACGTAGACGCGCGCCACGCCGTTGTCGATGGTGACGTGAACCTCCATCTCATCGAGGGAGAGAATCGCGGGGTCAGGCTGGCTCTTGTCGCGCGGAATCAGCACACCCGCGTCGGCCAGGGCCGCTCCGAGCGCGCAGAGCATCAGCAACAGCAATTGCAGCAGGCGCTTCATCGTTCGAGCCTTTGCTCGGGAATCCGCAACAGCCCGTTGTCGGTTCCCACGTAGATAAAACCGTTCGCGGCGGCCAGCGCCGTGACGTTGAGCGAAGGCAAGCCTTCGGTGACGGCAAACCAGCGTCCCGAGTTGCGATCCATGACATAGAGTCCGCGTCCCAGGGTGCCGGCAAGGAGCAGGCGATCGGTTGCGAGCATGGCGTTGGGATTGATTACGAGGTCTCCGCTGGCGCCGTCAGAGGACTCGAACTTGCCGGAGGAATCCATGCGCGCGATGCCGGCGCCGTAGGTGCCGATCCACCAATCGCCGCCGAGCGGAATGGCGGCGGTAATCCAGTTGTGCTTCAGGGCGGAGGTCGCGGTGGTGTAGCTGGCGCGGACCTGATCGCCCTCCAGCAGACTGGCTCCGCCGAGGGTGCCGGCCAGCACTTGCGTGCCGTTGGTTGCCACGGTGTAAACGTGGTTGTTCACCAGGCCATGAAAGGCGTAGAGGCTGCGCATGCCGGCCGAATCCATGAAGGTGAGCCCGGCGGGAGTTGCGACCACGATGCCATCGCGATAGGCCGCGATATCGGTGACGTGATCGGCGATGAGACCTTCGGCTTTTCCGATTACCTGCTTGCGGTTTCCCTGGGCGTCAAACAGAACCAGGCCGTTGGCGGTGGCCACGGCGGTTGCCCCGCGCAGCAGGTTGGGACGGATGCGGTTGACACAGAAGACATGGTCGTCTTCGACGTGGCGGGCGTGCGGAGTGGCGCCTTCGACGATGTCGAGACCGCGGTCGAAATAGCCCACCCAGAGGCGTCCGGCGGCATCGACCGCGAGCGCGGAAACGTTGCGATCCGTCAGCAGTCCACCGGACGGCTCCAGCACGCGCTTCCAGCCGCCGGTTTTGCGGGGCGAATAAACGCCGGACTCGGTGACGGCGTAGAGCGCATCGCCCGCGCGGAACAATTGCGTAACGCCGGGGAGCGAGCCAAGCGGGGAAAGGCCGCGGGAATCGCGCGGCTGGCGCTCGGTGGGGATGGAGAGCACGCCATCGTCCATGGTTCCGGCAAGCAGTGTTTTTTCCTCGACGAGCAGAGTGCGGACGAACGCTCCGGGCGCCAGGAGGCGCACAAAGCGGCCGGAGTCGAATTCACTGATGCCAGCCGGACCTCCGACGTAGGCATGGGTTCCGGAGACTGCGATGGAGTAAACGCGAGGGTCGGGCAATCCGTTGGTCTCGTTGAACCATTGGGCGCTGCCGCCGTGCCAGTGGGCGACGCCGCGGTCGAGGGTGCCGATCCACAGATCGGATTCGGCGCCGGCGAGTTCGGTGACGTAGAGGCGATCAAGAGTTGGATGGAACGGGGCGAGGCGAAGGCCATCGTACAGCAGGAGTCCGCGCTTGGCGGTGCCAATGAGCAGGTGGCCGGAGGCGGTTGGGAGAATGGCGGTGACGTGCCGCAGGTCGCGATCGTCGGGCAGGAGCTGGCGGAAGCCGGAGCCGTTGAATGCGAGGATGCCGGCGCCATCGGTGGCAATGAGCAATTCAGGTTCGCGGGAGCCCGCGAGGATGGCGGGCGCAATGCGCACGAGCGGCGCCGGAGGAAGCTCACGGCCGACGCGAAATTCGCGCAGCGGCTGGCCGCCGGCGTCGAACTCGAATAATCCGGCGGAGCCCGCGACATAGAGATGGCCGTTCAACTCCGCCGCCTGGGTGAACGCGGCGGGGGCGCTGACCCACTCGAAGCCACTATCGGCGGCAGGCAGCAAGGGGTGCAGAGTGAAGCGGAGATTCGCTTGCGCGCGCTCGGCGTCGCTGGCGGAGCGAAGAACAGTCTCGGCTCGCCAGAAGACAACTGCGGCGAAGACGATGGCCGCAGCAAGCAGAGCGGCTGCTGCCAACAACCACTGCTTCCGTGCGTCGATCAGGCCCGTCATTGCAATGTGCTCACCACTATAACCGACGGAAAAGCGTGTTGCGGAATCTTTCCGGGTGCGGAGGGCTCTTTTGTGGCGTGCTTCCCAAGGGGGAGAACGATTGGCGAGGCGGGTAATCGTTTGGAAGGCAAAGATTACTGGTTCGGCAATCCTTTTGTCTGGTTGGGAAGGATTGACTGAGTGGGTATGGAGGCGGCTGGCTGTGATGGCTACTTAGTAAACATGTGCGGGAACGGGAGCGACTGCACGATGCAGAGAAATTCCAGACCGATGAGGGAGCGCGTCAGGTTGCCGGCAAACGAGAAAGGCACGGCTCGAGGGTGGGCGCCCGGCTGGCTGATTGAAAAGACTTTGAGACCGCGCGGGAGATTTGCGCGGTGCGGGGATTCCTCGCTTCGCTCGGAATGACAGCCGAAAAAAACATAAATACTCACAAACTCAAACACTCATACACTCACAAGCGCAGACGCCGAGGCCCTCAGGAGCTAACGCACGCAGACGCTCGGGCGCTCAGTAGCTCAAGAACGCAGGCGCACGGGGGCTCAAGCATTCAGACGCATGGGCAGCCGGATACGCAGGCGTGGCGATACTCACACACTCCTATGAGCGGAGAGATGGGGAATCACGAATCGGAACGGGGCTAGGGATTCGAGTGTAGTTCGATCTGATTCTGCACCTGGCGGCGGAACTCGAGGGGATTGTCGACATGGGGGAAGGGCTCGTTGGTGCCGCCGGTGCCGCGCACGGCGACGCTGCCGAAGCCCATCATTCTGCCGACGAGGGTCTGCTCGACGTCGACGCTCTCGACCTTATCGAGGAAGAGCTCGACGGTGCGCTTGGTGAGGAATCCGACCTTGATGATGACGCGCTTGTTGGTCACGGCCATCTCGGTGGCCTTGCGGCGGACGACGGCGATGACGAGGATCATGTTGCCGAACAGAAGCAGCATCAGGGCGCAGACGCCGACAATCCGGGCCTCGCCGGGTTCGGCGTGCTGGCCGGCGACGGACCAGACGAGCAGGGCGATGGCGGTGGCGGAGAAGAGCGCGTCCACGAGGATGGAACGGAAGAGCACGACCCAGTGCAAGTGCGTAGTGTAGAGAACGCGCTCGCCGGGATTCAGGTTCTGTTCGACATAGCCCACGCGTGGACCTCCGGATCAGCTTCCCCTAGATGGTAACGCCGATGGCAAGAACGTGCCGCTGGGAAAAGCGCGGCGCGGAGTTGGGGCGCTCGCGACCCACATCTGCTGACTGCGGCAGATATGGGGCACCAATGGGGCAACGGGTCAGGCTCGCATGGCGGCAAAGACCTGGCGGGCGGCGGCGATAGTGGTTTCGATGTCTTCGGCGGTGTGGGCCGTGCTGAGGAAAGCGGCCTCGAACTGCGAGGGCGGGAGCCAGACGCCGGCATCGAGCATGCCGCGGTGGAAGCGTCCGAACAGCTCCGTATTGCAGGGCGCGGCGGTGTCCCAGTCGAAGACCTTGTGATCGGTGAAGAACCAGGTGAACATGCTGCCGACCTGGTTGGCGGTGACACTGATACCGGCCTGGTGGGCGGCGTCGGTGACGCTGGTGACCAGATGAGAGGCGAGGGCGTCGAGTGCGGGATAGATGGTGTTGCGGCCCGCGCCGAGGGTTTTGAGCATGGCGAGTCCGGCGGCCATGGCGAGGGGATTTCCGCTGAGGGTTCCGGCCTGGTAGACGGGGCCGAGCGGCGAGATCTGATTCATGAGCGCGGCGGGACCGCCGTAGGCGCCGACGGGGAGTCCGCCGCCGATGACCTTGCCCAGGGTGGTGAGATCCGGCTTGATGTTGTAGAGCTGCTGGGCGCCGCCGTAGCTGACGCGGAAGCCGGTCATGACCTCGTCGAAGATCAACAGGGACTGGTGGCGCGCGGTCAGGGAGCGTACGGCTTCGAGGTATCCGGGCTGGGGCGGAACGCAACCCATGTTGCCGACGACCGGCTCGATGATGACGCAGGCGATCTGGTCCTTGAACTTTGCGAAGGCCTCTTCCAGGGCGGGGACGTTGTTGTAGGGAAGAGCCAGGGTGAACTTGACGAACTCCTCAGGCACGCCAGCCGAGCCGGGGATGCCGAAGGTGGCGACGCCGGAGCCGGCTTTGACCAGCAGCGCGTCACTGTGTCCGTGGTAGCAGCCTTCGAACTTGACGATGTACTTGCGGTTGGTGGCGGCACGCGCCAGCCGGATGGCCGACATGGTGGCTTCGGTGCCGCTGGAGACGAAGCGCAGCTTTTCGATGGAGGGAAAAGCCTCGATGACCTTTTCGGCGAGGTCGGCTTCGGACGGGGTGGAGGCTCCGAAGCTGGTGCCCTTGCGGGCACTCTCGATGACGGCTTCGACGACCTCGGGGGCGCAATGGCCGAGCATGAGGGGGCCCCAGGAGAGGACGTAATCGAGGTAGCGGTTGCCATCGGCGTCGGTCATGTGGGCGCCGGAGCCGCTGACGATGATGGGCGGCTCGCCGCCGACGGCGCGGAAGGCGCGGACCGGAGAGTTTACGCCGCCGGGAAAGAACGCTTCGGCACGCTGCTGCAGGGAGTGCGAGAGATTAAGTTTTCTGGACACAGAGACCAATCGGCGCGGGGCGGTTTTATAATAAAGAAGCTCGGCGCAATGGAATTTCGCGACTCTCCAACATAGCAAAAACCCGGAATGAGGGTGTGTGAGCGGCGTCACAGACCGGATGGGGCGGAAAGCGCGTCCAATGGGGGAGCGCGGAAGGCAGGACGGAAGCCGGCATTTTCGAGCATTTGGGGACAGACTGGGCGCCTGGGTGAGGCGTTGAATGGGAGCTGGGGCCGACCGGTTGATTTTATGGGTAAGGCGGCTTGCCGGGTCGAGAGACCCATCCGGCAGGTTACGGGCAATCTGTGCTGGGTCTTGGAAGGCACACTGAAAACTTGAAAACTATGCACAAATTGAGGAAATCCTTTTTGCGTCTGGCCGGACTTGCCGGGCTGCTTGCGATGCTGTGCCCGGCCATGCAGGCCGGCGTAGGCCTGATGCTGGACGAGGCCCTGCGGGAAGGCGCATCGAAGTGGACGGGCGCGGGACACTCGGCGGTGTATCTGTCTGGCGTGTGCATGGCGACGCCGGTAGTGCTGCGGGCGTGCGAGCCGGGGGAGAATGGCATCGTCCTGACCAACTACAGCAGCTTTGGCGAAGACCAGCCGTTTGAGTGGAACGCAATTCCGCTGAACGTGTACTTGTACGGCGTGGAAGACGAGGCGGCACGGCCAATGTACGCCAGCCCGACGGTGCGCTGGATGCTGCAGGAGCGGTATCGCGAGAAGTTCCTGGGGGGCTTGTGCGCGGGGACCTGCGAGACGGACCCGAATGCGCTGTGGCGCGAGAGCGTGGCCGCGTCGTTTATCCGCGACATCTATGCGTTCACCTTGAAGACGACCGCGGAGCAGGACAACGCGCTGATCGAGCAGTTCAACCGCGAGGCCAACGTGAACCACTTCCGCGGGATCACGTACAACTGCGCGGACTTTGCCGCCAAGGTGGTGAACACGTATTTTCCGGGCGCGGCCAAGGCGGATCACATCAATGACTTCGGGATGACGAGTCCGAAGGCGATCGCAAAGTCTTTTGCGCACTATGGGAAGAAGCATCCCGAGCTGGAGTTTCACGTGGTGCGCTTCTCGCAGATTCCGGGCGAGTACAAGCCGAGCAAGGACAATCGCAAGGGAACCGAGGAGTTGTTCCGGGCGAACCGGTGGCGGGTGCCGATGGCGGTGCTGACTCCGTACGAGCTGGGAGTGTTCGCCGGGAGCTACCTGATTCTGGGGAAATTCAATCCGGAGCTGGAACTGGACCGGCGGCCGACGGGCGAAGTGATTGGCCTGGAAAACGCGCGGCACGAGGCTCACGCGGAGGGGAACCGGGAGCTGGAGCTTGCGGATAAGCAGAGAATCCTGGCGGCGCGCGCCAATGCGCTGGGAACTAAGGAAGAATGGTCCGGATACGGGTTGACGATCGGACGCTACGAGACCGAAGCGGTGGAGCAGGGGTACGCGAAAGACGTGAAGAGTCTGCGCAGCCTGGAGCGCCGGACGGTCGCCGATAGCTGGGTCACGATGGATACGAAGGGCGGCCTGTGGCTGGATGCGCGCGACGGGACATCGCACCCGAGGGTGGGATTGAGCGCGAACACACTGATGGAGCCGGGCTCGGATGCGAAGACGGGCTACCTGGTGGCGCTGGCGCGGGTGGACGCCGAGCTGCGCAAGACGCCGAAGAACCGGGAGACGCTGGGATTTTTCCGCAAGGATTGGGAACTGATGGAGCGGCTGCGGGGGCAGGTGGTTCCGGTGGCGGCGGAGCCGCATGCGGCGGAACCGCACGCGGCGGGACTGGGCGGGGGTGCGCTGCCGTAGGGAGCGGGGCTCACATGGAGGCGTGACGGCGGTCACAGGGGAGTCTGGTGGGGCGATGTATTCTGGAATTGAAATTCGAGTTCATTTACCAATTCATCAGATTTTCATCCTTGCCGCCGTTGGGTTCGACCAGAGTTGGATGAGAAAAGAAAGTAGCGCCCGTTTTGACCTTCTCCGCATTCTTCATGCCCAAGAGGCTGTGGTTTTCCGCGATGGTAGTTTTCCTGCTGGCTAGTGTGACGTGGCCGGCGCCGTGCGCGGCCCAGACGGTTGCGCCGGTTTCGCAGGCGACACCGGCCGTGACACAGCCTGCAACGTCATCCGTGACACCGCCTGCAACGTCACCCGCAACCCAGACACAGGCTGCGCCTGAGACGCCGGTTGCGCCCGAGGCCGCCGAGGCGGCGGTCAGCATGTTCCCGCACTCGCAAAGCGCCCGCTGGTGGGTGAGCGGACAGTTCAACACCATATTCCAGGCGCATCCGGGGTTTCACGCGGCTTACAGCGGGGCGAACAGCTTTCGCGCCCAAGGCGAGCACGACACCTCGCTGCTGGGGACCTTGTATCTTGGCTACCTGCTGGGACACGGCGCCGAGGCGCTGCTGGACATTGAATCGACAGGCGGGCACGGGCTGAGCGAGGCGCTGGGGATCGCGGGATTCACCAACCTGGACGTGGTGCGCAATCCCGCGCTTGGTTCGGCGCCGTACATTGCAAAAGTGCAGTTTCACCAGACGGTGCGACTGTCGAAGCAGGACGTGGCGGTGGAGCGCGGGACGCTGGGACTGGCCACCAAGGCGCCGGCGCGGCGGCTGGAACTGCGCTTCGGCAAGATGAGCACGGTGGACTTCTTTGACGTTAACGGAGTGGGCAGCGACAGCCATCTGCAGTTTGAAAACTGGGCGGTGGACAACAACGGCGCCTACGACTACGCGGCGGACACGCGCGGCTACACCTACGGATTCCTGGCCGAGTACCAGAGCGTGAGTTGGGCGTTTCGGTTTGGCGAGATGCTGATGCCGAAGGTGGCTAACGGGATCGAACTGGACTGGGACGTGCGACGGGCGCGGGGAGAAAACTACGAACTGGAGTTGCGGCCGCAGTTGCTGGCGGCGCGCAAGAGCGTGGTGCGCCTGCTGGCCTATGAGAACCACGCCGACATGGGCGATTACCGGGAGGCGGTGGCGCGCTACAAGGCGGGGCTGGACCCGCGTCCGATCATCCAACACACGGAGCGCCAGGGCACGGTGAAGTATGGCTTCGGCGTGAATGTGGAGCAGGAGTTGCCGAGGGATCTGCGGGCGTTTGCGCGG
>Ga0302320_10029109_pt1 | contig 10579 bp, 10 predicted proteins | sample Bog_T0_3_FD_202130 | JGI IMG/M metagenome (GOLD analysis project Ga0302320, IMG submission 202130) | Peat permafrost microbial communities from Stordalen Mire near Abisko, Sweden - Bog_T0_3 | ecosystem: Environmental > Terrestrial > Soil > Wetlands > Peat | place: Sweden: Abisko, Stordalen Mire... | reverse complement strand
AGCTTCGAGGAGTCGCATGGCCCTGACCCATGCGACAAACTTGCCGGATGGCTCGCCGGCTCGAATTCGTAACTTCAGATCAGGGGAAAGCTGATTGATCACCTCGAGGCGCCGAATCAATGCCGCGCTACATTCAGCCATGCGCGAAAGCGTCGTCACAGAAACGTTCGCATGGCGTAACTCGGCGACAGCTTCAGCGCGGGTCAAGATATCCCAGTTGTTCCAATTCGCGCGCAGGTTGCGAACGGCGATGTAGAGGTCAATGCGTACAACATTATTCATTTGGGTTCCTTTCAATTGTGACTCGCCATCTCTTTACCGGGGGAGGCAGCGGTCACGGGAGCGCGCAGTCTTCGATACGAATTTCCTGATGCGACGCAATCGCGTTAGTTCTGGAGTAGAAGTGACTGAATTAGTTTTGGTGTTTGCGGTGAGCGGCGGTGGATCGATAGGGAAGGTAGATGGAGGGATCGCGAAGGGCCGTCCCGGGGGACTAGGGACGAATTTCAGAATCGAGCGGTGCGTCGTCGCTCGATTGCGGTGGGACTTGCGGGCCTAAAATTGCATCGAGCACCATAGACTGGGCTGCAAGCAGTTCGTCCATATCCGTCTGGGTATACAGGCGAAGCGTCAAGGTCGGGTCGCTTTGCCGCAACATCCGTTGCGCGGTTTTTGGGTCAGTTTTCTTTTTGGTGGTGAGGAAACTTGCCAGGCTGTGGCGGAAGTTGTGAAACCCGAAGCGGGTCACGCGTTTTCCCTTGCAGTCGAAGTAATCCAGTTTAAACACCTTTTCTCCTTTCTTGTTGAAGACGGTTGTCTTCTTGACGGTCAGAACACCGGCGTGAACTGCCGCCGGATAGAGATAGTCAGCGACGATCATGTTCCCGACGCGAGGCGTCCGCCCCTTAGTTTTCTTCGAGGCAAAGACCCAGTCGCTGGGCTTTGCGTACCGCGTTGTGTTTTGCCAATCACGCAGACACGATGCCAATACGGGCGTCATTGGCATGGAAGCTTCCGAATCGGGAGACTTCGGTCTCCCGATTTTTCCCTTGATCCAGGTGCGCAGGATTTCGATCTGCTGGTGCTCCCAGTCGATGTCGCGCCACTGGAGCCCGGCAATTTCAGAAGCGCGCAAGCCGGTGCTGGCATCGAGGATGACCTGCGTTCGTTCGAGGGGTGGAAGTGAAAGCAGCATTGCGAGGGTCTGCGGGGGAGTAAGAATGATCGGGCGAAAGCCGGTACCCGACTTGCAGCGCACGCCGCCCTGGTCCGCCGGACGAAACGGATTTGATTCAAGGCCCTTCGGAATGAGCTTCTCGCGTTGGGCGTGAGCATAGATCTGCTTCATGACGCTGCGAGTTTTGTTGAGCGTGTCCCATTGCAATCCCTCAGCACCTTTCTTGTCGACACTCAGCCCAGCGAGCCATTTCTCGATGTCGCGCGGCTCTATCTCCTCTGCAACGCACTCACCCCATTCCGGAATGAGGTAATCGTTGGCGATGTGCTGGTAGCAGTACAAGGTCGTGTGTGCCTTGTGTTTTACAACGATGGGATGGAGCAACTCGCGCTCGATCCAGTCGGCGGCAATGAAAGCGAAAGTCGGACGGCTGTCGGCTGGTTTGGCTACTTCTTGCACGTTGCGGCGATTGGCGGGAACAAGGCGGTGATGGATCCGCGGATGACTCTCGGCACCCGTGTTCTTGACTGAAGTCGTAGTATTCTTTTTGGGAGTGCTCATCTGTTCTCCTTTCGAGAAAACAAAAAAAAGACCTGCCGCAGCTGTCTAGGCCGTTGCAGGTCTTCGTGTGATTTGGGTTGCGAGTGGTGTTCTTATGCGTACATCACAATCAGATGTGCAGTGTCGATTACGCGCCTTAGGTGCGCACGTGTCGCCTTACTGCCCAGATTCCACATTACAACGCCGGAGGCTGAATCACTGTAAGGGGATCATGGTATGGAGCAGGATGCACCCGAGACGCAAGCACCCGCCGTAGAGGCTACCTGCACCCCAGTCAGAGCTTCTGTCTTGCACCTCTAGCGTGGCCGGTTTTGCGGTGACCCCCGAGGATCTTGAGCCGAAGTGCTGGGTTGCAAACAGCGTGGCAAAAGGAAAGCCTAGCTGTGATTCGGCCACAGCTAGGTAGGTAAGGAAGATTCAAACTGCAATTACTTTCTTAATCGGTGATTTCGAATAGAACATTAGCTTCCATTCGTAGGGCGCGCTGACCGCAGCCAGGATCCAGAGTGCTTCCGAGTGCGGCACCGCCACTCAGGCCTTTCATTCACCATCGCGTGGAGTTGCACTGCGCTCGCTTATACCGAACCCGCATGCCACTCCGACATCCAGATGAAAGCGGGCAACGCGTCCCATCCACCCGCGCTTCGATGGTTATCGCGCGTCTCCATCTCCAGCATGCGCGTTCCTCCTTAGGTTGTGCCCGAGCATGACGCCGAAAAATGCTGGTTTGTGTCGCAGTGCACTCACGGCAGAGGTTTATCGCCGTTCACTTTCTCATCTACCAACCACGGCCAAGCGATCCACGCCATGAGCATGAAGAACCGGAAGCCCGAGCTGCCCTCCATTAGTCGTGTTGGAGCAGCACCCAAGTGCACCAATATCCCTATGCCCTGAGGTGAACAAATGGGCTCACCCTTTGTGTAAACAACATCATCACGTGACTTCGCTGGTATTGCCTTTTCCCAGCGTTGCCGAATCGCCGGACTGTACGACACGAACCGCATGTCGCTGGGCTCGGCAATTTCTTTCGTGCCTCTCTTTTCAACATACAGGCGTCGAACCCGCAGATGCTTTAGAAAGTTTAAGTAGTCTATTGCTCTGTCGGGGTGATCGAGGTCTTCGAAGTACAATGGGCCAACCCGGCCAAAGCCGTTTTGGTTTTCTACAAAATATTCGAGAACCCGTTTCGCGCGCTCATGACTGTTGGCAACGGTTTGATAAAAAGAACTTTCAAGGCTCGCGATAATTCTCTGATCCTGTTCGCTTCCGGGTTTATCCGGACAATTTAATTCTCGTTGTTGCCGTGGCGATCTTCGATCCGGAGTCCAGTGCGTCATGCTATGCAGCCGTTTTCCTTTTAGCTCCCGCGCTCGCTTAAGGAGAATATCGATTACGGATGCTTCGAGGTTGTACTCGACACTTAGTTCGGTCGCCGAAAGTTGCTCTGTATCGGCCTGAAACAACATGCTCCAAATCCTCTCTACCCATTGGCCAGTTCCATTCTTGGTCTGAATACCAGAGACTTTATTTGGTGGTTTGGGCGGTTCCTTTTCCTGAGCAGAGGGAAGTTGTCGCCAAACCAAAGCCGGAAGATCATCAATGTCATGTGAACGACCACTGTTATCCACGTAGCCGCTTGCATGGGTCACACGTTCCGGCTCCAAGGGGAAGAATTGTCTGGTGCGCCTGTACATTGGCACCACAAGGTCGAGGAAGTGAATGTAATGCTCAAGGGTTGTACCCGGGGAAGCATGTCCGAGCAGGCGGGCGATCGCAAACGCGTGCTGCCTGATGGGGCCATCTACCGCATACAAGGTTTGGCTCTTCGGTTTATACCCAAGCTTACTTCCATCAGGGGGAAGCGCGTAATACACCGCTGCTCGGAAACGTGCTGAATCGTTCAGCAGTTCCGTCGTTTTAGTAAGCATCGGAAAAGGATTCTGAGCTTTCTGGAAATCTGAGAGGCACAGTCGGAGAAAAGACCAGCTAGCTGCCGAGTGCCTAAGATGGTGATAGCGGAGTGTGGCATCCCCCGTCACCGCACGCATCGATTGTTGCACGATGTCGAAGACCTCGATTGTAACGACATCCTGAGCGAGCCTGGGAACGCCAAACAGATGCTGGTCGTCGCTCAATTCGCCTTGGATGCCGCGGTCGTCATCTTGGCGACGCTTCCGCGTCCAATCGATCAATTTGAAAAGTTCCTTTTCCGGCAATAAGTTTAGTGGCAAAACCCGCGAGCAAGATTTAGTCTTCAGTCGTCGCCCCTCCCACGGGCGTACGATGAGCATTGGGACGCCTAATTCACAGACGTCGATCGTACGCAGCCCCCTCGCTTCAGTTCGGCGCAGGCCAAGCCAGAAACCAAGACTTAACAAGCAGAGCGCGATATCTCCAATTTCCTTACGCATGTTCTTTTGTCGAACGAGCCGAACAACTGTATCGCGCACATCGAAGTACTCGTCAGGCGTCAGAAGATTGGCATCAACCGGGACAAGGTCGCTCCCTATGCCGAAGACGGAGGGAGCAACTCCTTGGATTCGGTACTTACGGACCAAGTAGTGATGGAATTCTCTGAGCGCCCGCCCAAGGCGTCTCCTTATCGACGTCGCGTTTTGGCCTTGGTCAACTAAATCCAGGGCCTCACCATAAAGAGCAACCAGCTCAGGGTGGGGGATTGAGGACGGGTCTTCCCCTTGCAGGCATCCTCCGAAGTGTCGAGCGACAAGCGATGCGTAATCGCGGACCGTCGAGACTGCCAACGTTTTTCCCGCAGCAGAGCCGTTGGCAATAAGAAAGGAGGGAAAATCCACAAAGCTTCGAACTGAGGACTGGGCAGTAAGGAACTCGGTTGAGAGGCTCTTAACGCGACCCTTGACTTCGCGGCTGGTTTTGCCCTTCAAGGCGTGGAGAAGCTCACTGTACCAGCTAGACGTGTTTACCTCATCGGCCCGCTTCAACACCAGTGTCTGTGGCCCCGTGCGACCTAAGTCGCTGCCGGAATCAATCTGTTCATCCGAGAGCCTATTCCCCATCAAGCGGGGCAGGACCGAACTGCGGATAGAGTGGCTGACGAACCGGCGTTCACAATAGCCGATCACAAGTGGGGAGTAGTTGTCTGCGAGAAGCGCTAACCTTACGGCGTTGAGGACTGAATCAAGCGTGCGGGGAAGGATGTTGTTTTCCTTGCCGTGATCCCTGATTCCTTTCTCGATCTCAATCCATAACACGCGCAAGACAGTTTTCCCGGTATCGTCTGGCGCGACCGAGCGTCCGGGAGCCAAGAACGCACGTGCGATTAACGAAGCCGTTTGAGGGTCCGGGAACCAACGGTGCAGCTCTGCGTCCTCAGTTGTACCCCAACGAAGCGGAAGATCGATGAACGGTCGGCTAGACTTTCCTTCAGGTCGCTTGCAATCTGGAGCGGACATTTTGCCCCACCAACGCATCGGACATTCTTGCTGATTCAGTAGCAAGCCGAGAGCTTCCACAGAACTTCGGTGAAGGAGGTCGCCCTCCAAAATTGCTGAGAGAATGATCAGACCGATGGGAATTTCAATTTTGGCAGTGATGTGAGGGAGAACCTCGCTGCCCTCAGTGGAGTCAGTGCATCTCTTCCGCGGGGCGATTCTTTCGAGCCAGGCTTGATGCACCTGTCGAAGCGATCGCATAGTGCGGACGGCATGCACGGCCTTACCTTTCTCAAATGGGTTGATTTCTCGAGCTAAGCGACGAGGTACTTTCGGAATCGGCAGTGAGAGTCCAAAGCGGTTCGCAGCTTCGATTACGCGGGCGACAATGATCAGTACATTTCGGCCCTTGTCAAGACGTCCGAAGCCTCTCACAACGGCTGCCTCCAACTGCCTCATGCGCTCTTTGTCCGAACTCTTGCTACTTGGTGCATCCAACTGCTCCGACCATGTCATGTACTTGGATTGAGCCCCATCGCGGCGCTCTGCATCGGGCTGCAATGCTTGAAGTATCTCGACGTTATTTTGGCTTGCAGCCCATTGCTGGACCTGACCCACTGTGTCGCGGAGCGCCGGCGAGAGACCCGCTCTGGCAATTTCCCAGAAGTCTATCCGCTTTTTTAACGGGGTGGACATGTAGCTGGCCCCCAGGGAACGAATTCCAAGTCATTGAGTATAGGAACGAGATAGTGCTGGAGCGCTTGGCGATGGGCTCCCATTGAGAACTGTGAGTACTTGTGGTAGATCTCCTCTCCTCGAGAGGCATGAGAGAGCCATGCTTCAGCTACTTGGCCGGGACATCCGCTTTCACGAAGTTCATTCCTGATGAAGCGCCGAAAGATACTCGCTGCGTAATTGAACTCGGCATAGAGCTGGAGATATCTGATGCCTTTCGGCCAGCGTTGACGCGCGATCTTGACTCGCGCAGCCTCAGCCTTCGTGAGGGGAATGTCTCCGGGGTTTCCACCGTATGCGTCCACAGGATGCATATCGGCAAATCGGGTCCGTTCCGAGAGGACAATTCGCTCTAGTTGAGCGAAACCAAGTGCGGTCGGCGGGAAGGGAAGAGGGCTGCGAGCAGCGCGATCCCTCGATGTTGGTGAGCATTGCGACTAGCCGTGAGCCGTGGTGAGCATCGCAACTTCATACTGGTGAGCATTGCGCTCACCGGTGGAGGCAGGTGAGCATAGCGGCCAAATTGAAAAGTAGAACTTCGAGTTTTACTCTCGAAACATTCGATTTGCGGAAATTCTTCGATTTTCTAGGGTTCCCAAATGTGGCTTTGGTGAAATCGTCCTTTGAACGCCTAACGGACGTCGACGCGGGAGCGCCGGCACCCGCGGAACGCGAGTGCCGCTTCGAGCACATCGAGACCTCACCCCGGCTCAATCGATTTAAGTCGCTGAAAGTAAGAGAGATGCACGTTTCCAACAGTCATCGTCTGAGGACGGTTGCGTTGAATTGTGATCACTGGTAAGCTACATGTAATCAGTGATGTAGGCGCGTAGCTCAGTTGGTTAGAGCGCTACCTTGACACGGTAGAGGTCAGGAGTTCGAGTCTCCTCGTGCCTACCATATTTTTCAACCAGTTACGAACGCGACGCAAAAAACGCGATACGCTTTCGATACGTTGGTTCTCAAGCAGCACCTTCCGCACCGGTTTCCGGCTTCTCCCGCGAGCGATCCAAAAGCACATCGACCACCCGGCTCTGAGCTTCGCGTTTGGCTGGCGTCAGGGCTCGTGTGTAAATGTTCATCGTCGTGGTCACGTTAGCGTGCCGCATCAGTTCCTGTACAACTTTGATGTCCGCGCCGTTTGCTTTGAGCAGCGTCGAGTAGGTGTGCCGGAACGTGTGGAAGCCCACGCGTTTGGTGATTCCCGCACGCTTTGCGGCAGGTTGCAGGAAGCGATCCAGTAGAGTGTCCGACCAGGGTGGCATTCTCCCCTCTACCTTTTCACTGGCAAATACCCAGTCCTCGGGACGGACGTAGCAGCTTCCTTGCTTCCAGCCGAGTAGCTCGTCCGCTGTGAACTGATCAATGGGCACGGGCCTGCGGGATGCTTCTGTCTTGCACTTTCCCACAATCCCATCGACGACCGACCGCACGACATCCATTTGCAGTGTTCTCCAGTCGATGTCCCGCCATTGCAATCCAAGCACCTCGCTGATGCGGAGTCCTGTCGTGGCGCAGACCACGCCAATCACTCGCATCTTGTGAGGCAGTTGAAGTATGAGCGCCCGGAATTCTTCTGCTTCCAGAGGTTCCGGCACGCGCTCGCGTTTCTGGCTCTGGCGCACGGCAAGCAGAGGATTCTCCTCATTCGTGAGCCATCCATAGCGGATCGCGTGTTGATAGACATCGCTCATGACATATTTCAACTTGGACTTGGTACTATTCGCCAACTTCAGCGAAGCAAGCCAACGTTCGACTGCCACCGCTGAAATTTCCCGAAGCCTACATTCTCCCCAACGTGGAAGAATGCGCGTGCGCAGGTAAATGTCATACACCTGCTTGGTCTGGTAGCCCTTCCGCTCCGATGGCTTTGTCAAATCCAACTCGATCATTCGGTAGTGCTCCACCAATTGAATAAGCCGTTCGGGCAAAGAGTCCGGGCGCGGAGTTTGATGGTTGATATCGAGGCGCAGTGTTTCAACAGCTCTCCATGCTGCAGTTTCCGTTGCATACTGCTTCACTGTGCCAATTACGAGGGCTCGTATCTTGGCTTCACCGGATGGCCCAATTTCACGCCACCGATAAACCCAGACCGGAGGTCCCTTCTTGCGAACATGCTGGCTGAAAAAGCCATGCTGATACCGTGGCCGGTTCAAGAAATCTTCCTCTCATTCCGACCCCGATGGCTGGCTGATAGTACCTCAGTTTTCATCCATGAATCGAGTTCAGAGAGGCGAAATTTCCAAACCTTGCGAGGGCCTTCGCCGACCCCGTATGCAGGGATGGTGCCACGCCGAGCGAGGGAGAGGACGGTCTTGCGCTGCATCGCGAGAAACGAAGCCGCGCATGCGGCATCTACGAACGGCTCCGGCACAGCAACCTGACGTGTGTTGGGCGAAGGTTCCATACGCACCCCTGTCGAATTGCGCGGCCAGCAGAGCTGTGCTGCGCCTCTCGGGGCTTAGTGTAGGAGGAGAATGTGCGGGTGATTTATTCCTTTTCGAGATCACCTATTCCTAAATGGAATAGATCGAGGTAGAGGGTTTCTCGCGAGGAGTTCTTGCCGATCAACAAAAACACACTACCGCAACGGTGACAGAAAGCCAGAGCTTCTCTAGCCGCCACGCTTCTTGGGTGACTCGACGACCTGCTTTGCGGCGATCCGAGCTAATCCGAGCAGAATGCCTGAATTGCTCAGTACAGCATCCGGCCAAAGCTTTGCGGCGGCTTGGTTGACGAGCCGAAAGTCCTCATCGCTGAGGCGAACGTTTACTTGCACCGATCTTTTGCTTGTTTCTGTCATTATTATCTTTTTACACTTGCGACAGAAAGTCGCAATGCTATAATTGCTACACTATGTAGCGCCGCAGAGATGCGGCAGCACCTGGTAACATCTTGACGCTCCCATTCAGGGTTCCAGGTGCCCGACACACACAACTGAAACAGCGGGACATGCCGATGCTGAAACATCAGCATGCCCCTGACCAACGTCGCCTACAAGGAGGCAGCGATGGCTACCATTGAAGTTATCTTTTCTCCACCTCTGGCGCAATCCCAACGCGCCATCCCGATCCACCACGTGCCAGCCCGGCTGTCCAGTTCCTCCAGTTTCCACGACAGGAGGGGCATCCGATGACACGCAAGAAACCTTTCCAACACACGACAGCAAGGCCAGAACGCGAAGGCGTGATTCGCTGCACCAGCGAAGTGCGCGGCAAGCAGGTGCGATCCATCTATGTGAGCGGCATCGATGAGTTCAACGTCGTCAACATCGACTTCACCGATGGCACGGCTCTGACCGTCCAGATCGTCCCCGTTGCAAAACTGAAAGTGGAGCTAAACGACTGGACCAGTGGCGACGGCAGGCTGCTCAAGAAATGGCCGATCATCACCACCCGTTGAGGAGAGAGGGGGATTCTTATGGGCGAGGAAAACACCGGGAAGTACACAGGCCCAAAACGCTACGTTGAGTATCAGGTGGCAGAGGGGCGCACGGTCCAATACGTACGTTATTGGCACTCGCCGCGCGACGGACAGGCGGTGGTCATTCAGTTCAGCGACGGCGTGCGAATCCGTATCGGAGTCGAGCCTATGCTTTGCGTCGAGACCGAGGTTGCTGTTCTCCGTGACGGGGATCTGCAAGACGTCGAGAAATTTCCTCCGATTTATGGGCCGTTTGTTTTATGAACTCACAGAAGCGCAACTTGAGTAGCAGCAATGCAAGAACATAAGCCATGAGCGAGGAGGGTGCGATGGCCAAAGATGAGAAAAAGGATTACACGAGCAAATTCCGTCCAGGAACTCATGGCGGCTGCGAAGCATTGCTGTATGAGTTCCGCGAGGGATCACCATTAGACTCCATCGATGGCGCACGTATGCCATCGGCTCGTTCTCGCGTAACGCTGATTGCGGCGGAGAGCTTTGAAGAAGCCGTCGCGTATCTACGCTACGACTCCCCCGATTTCAAGGTTCAGACCGTAAACTGCCTTGGACTGATGATTATGGTTTCCGGCTCGCCGGCAGATTGATAGCACGCATGCCTAATGCCTAACTGGCGGATTCTGGTCTGGAAGAATCTGTACCCGACCTATATCTTTTTGAGGCGACTTATTCCATTTCGATATAGATACGCGGGAGCCGCATATTTAGCGGCTACAAATGATGTTTGTGCTTTGAAATCGACTCCAAGATGAATATGCATGTACAGTGCTCCGTTGAAAATCAATAAGTTACGGACAGGGTCAAACCGGATCTATGCCTATTTGGAATATATCGGCTCAAGAAGGAATAAATCACTCTCTCCGTTCTGCCTTACGTTGTCTGAGTGCAGGCCGAGATCGAGTTGCGGAAGATGTGGTTTGTCGTGGCGGTTGCCGAGGAGCGTAACTTCTCGCGTGCCGCCAGCCGCTGCAACATCACGCAACCTGCCCTCTCCAGACGAGTCCAGGAGGTTGAAGAAGCGCTCGGAGCAAAACTGTTCGAACGTCAGACCCGATGCGTTCGCGTGACAAAGGCAGGAAAGCTCTTCGTTCGCGAGGCGCGGCGGACACTGGAGCAGAGCCGTCGTACTGTATCGCTTGTTCAGTCGTTTGCGGGGCAGCAGGCGAGTCCGGCTGTAGTTGGGTTGTCATCACTGTCCGACCTGCCGCGTCTTTATATACTGGCAGAGCGTGCGCAACGATCCACTTCCGCAGTT
>Ga0302320_10029108_pt1 | contig 10580 bp, 2 predicted proteins | sample Bog_T0_3_FD_202130 | JGI IMG/M metagenome (GOLD analysis project Ga0302320, IMG submission 202130) | Peat permafrost microbial communities from Stordalen Mire near Abisko, Sweden - Bog_T0_3 | ecosystem: Environmental > Terrestrial > Soil > Wetlands > Peat | place: Sweden: Abisko, Stordalen Mire... | reverse complement strand
TCGAACAGAGAGCAAATGCGGTTGAAGATGGACCGGTGGCGGCGAGGGGGATTCCTCTTGCCGCCGTTTTTTTGCGAGAAAAGCGGGGGATAAGCGAGGGGGAAGCGAGCAACTGCGGGGAGGCCGGCGCGCCGGCTGTAGCGAAGCGAGACAAAAATGTGGAGCACATCGAGACAGTGTTTGGATCGGTTTGAAACAGTGAGTGGAGCGAAGCTGGACAGGTTGACCGGAAGCGCGACAAACGAGGTCATAAATAATTTTTCGGCAGATGACTAAAGTTATTCTGGGCCAGACCGATGAAGGGAGTGGATGCAGAGACGCCTAACCGGAGGAACCGGAAGGCCAGGCGAAACGAAAGACGTATCGCCGGTCGGGGCGCGACATTGAGCATCAAAAAGGAGTACCTCCCATGGCCCTCGGTGTTTTGAACAATCTGTCAGCAATCTACGCAGAGAACAACCTGAACAACACCAACAGCAGCTTGCAGACGGTACTGCAGCAGTTGTCGTCGGGGTCGAAGATCAACTCCGGAGCGGACGACGCGGCGGGCCTCTCACTGGTCAACGGCTTGCAAGCCAACCAGGCAGCTCTCACGCAGTCGGAGACAAATGCGACTGAAGGCGTTGGCCTGTTGCAAGTGGCCGACGGCGCGCTATCACAGGTGACGAGCCTGCTCGACCGCGCGATTACGCTTGCGACCGAAGCCTCGAACGGCACGCTGAATGCGAACCAGGAAGGCGCAGCCAACCAGGAATATCAGTCGATTTTGTCGGAAGTCAACAATATTGGACAGACGACGACGTATAACCAACAGCAGGTTTTCACCGGCCAGGCGGTTGCCATCTATACCGGCGACTCCTCGGCGGCGGGTTCGTCGATCGACGAACTGAATATTCGCACGCTCTCTGAATCGAGCATCGGCGACACGGGCGGCAAGATGGCCTATAGCGATGGCGCCAACAACGTGTTCATCAACTTGTCCGGTACCCAGAATGCGCAGGCGACCGATACGTTGAACGAGAACGGCGTTACGACGATTGGTATCAACTATCTGGTGAAGGGCGCCAACGGCGCCGAAACCGTGGCGACAACATCGATCACGGTCGGAACGGGTACCAGCTATTCCAATACGGCCAACGGGTTGATGTCGGCGATCAACGGCGCGGGACTCGGCCTGACGGCCAGCTTTGGCACGCAGACCGCAGCAGGCGTCCAGGGCGGCGGAACTCAGACCGGAATTATCATCTCCGGCGGCTTGGTCTCGGTCGGTATCAACCCCGGCACAGACAGCACAAGCGGCATTGTGAACTTGACCGGAACCGCGGCCAGCGAGCTGTTGACACAGGGACAGTCGATCACGCTACAAACAGGAACCGACGCGGCGGTAACCATCGCCATCGACTCGAGCATCGACTCACTGTCGACACTCGCGCAGGCCATCGACAGACAGGATGCCGACGTCAATGCAACGGTCATCACTAACGGAGACGGCACGCAGAGCCTATCGATCGCCGACAAGAACCCGGCCGGCGGGGCCCTGGTAGTCAACACAACCACGGCGCCATCGACGCCGATCAGCGTTGCCTTCAGTTCGGGAGGAACGGGCGTGACGGGCGGTTATGCGACCGGAACGCTTGGATTCGGCGGCTCCGTTACCAGCAGCGCCAATGAAGTGATCGCGGGCAGCATCGTTCTATCGAACAATGCCACTCCGGGTGCAGCGCCGGTCACATTTGTGATGGGAGCGAACCCGGCTCAGGGAACAGTTGCCGGCACGCTCACCGGTGGATCGACCTATACCGTCAATGGCAACACGCTCGGCAACCTTGCAACCGCGATCACGGCCGAACTGGGACTAAGCACCTCGGTCAGCTCTTCGGGCATTGCCATGACGTCAATCAACTCAGGTACCACTTTGGAAGAAGTTGGTACGAGTTCGCTGACAGCGACACCTTCTCTATCCCAGACCGGCAATGTGGCTGGGGTTGCATCGACCAACGGATCGGATGGAGCGACAACGCTGGCGATGAGTGGAAGCTCGGGCCTGGGATTTGCTTTGGGAGACGCGCTGAACGGCAACATCGTAATTACAAATGGAAATGCCGATGCCCCGGGCACCGCGATGACTTTTGCGATGGGAACGGGAGCCCTCAGTTACGCCCCCGCCACGAATACCTGGACCACCGCCACAAAAACAGTTGATGGTTTGGTGGACGCAATCAACGACGCCGTAAACGGCACCGGAATGAGCGCGTCGTTAAATCCATCCGGTCAGATTGTGATGTCATCGACCACGGTGGGTACGACGATTGCCGTCAGCAGTGGGGCCATGAACAACACTCTGGTAGACTCGGCCGACACTCTGACTGTCAGCGCCAATCCATCCACGCCTTCCGCGGCGGCTCAGAGTACGGCCACCATGAATTCGGGAGTGAGCGAAATCAACGGGAATCCTGTCGTCGCCAACGGCAACGATATGCTGAACGGCAGCATTATTGTGACGAACGGGACGACGAATTATACCTTTGGCATGGCCGGTTCGGGACTCGTTGCGGGCGCCGATAAATTCCTGGCGGCAGGCAATACTCTCAGCGATCTGGCCAATGCCATCACCGCGCAGGATGGCGCAACCGACATATCCGCTGCCGTGAATTCTTCAGGCACGGGACTGATCTTCACTTCGGTCAACCCCGGAATCAGCATCGGCGTGACCTCGTCGGCACTGACCGATGTTTCAGGAACGAGCTTCACGACGCCAGCTTCGGGCAGCACGCCTCAGCATCAGTCCGGCGTCATCGATTTGACCGATGGCGGACTCCTGCCTGGATCGGGCGGTGCAGCAGCCGGCACACTCAGCGGAACGGTGACCATCACCAACGATAATGTCACCGATACCTTTGTGATGGGCGGGTCGTCTCTGTCTCTTGCCGCCGATGGCGGAACGATCACTGTGAACGGAAACACGGTCAACGACCTGATCGCAGCAGTGGCGGCTGAGAGCTCTAAGACCGGAAGCAACCTCGACTTGTCTGCTTCGCTGGATGTCGCGACGGGTGGCGCCTTCTTGCAATCGACCATTTCTGGATCGACCGGACTTGCCGTAGACACATCTGCCCTGACAGACACCCTCGCCGAAGGATCGGTAAACGGTGCGAACGGCGAGGCCGGGGCCACGGTCATTGCTCCGAATCTCATCTACGCCAATGCCGGTGTGAACTCCGGAGCCGATCCGGTCGCCGGAGATGTCGTCCTTACCAATACACCGACCAGCGGCGGAGCCTACGGTGGCGGCGCGATAACCTTTGCCATCGGTTCGGGAGCCGCGGCCAACACAATTTATACCGGAACCACGGCCGCCGATGAGACTCTACAGGGATTGGCCAACATAATCAATTCCTACAGCAGCACATACAACGTCACGGCGGGTGTAGGAGCAAATGGGCTGACCATCACTTCGCTCGACCCGACCAGCACGCTCACAGATGGCGGTGGCGCATTGAACGACATGTTCGGCGCGCTGCAAACCGGCCAACTTGGAGGAACGAACGCCGCGGCAGCCACATATGCAACCGCAACGGTGGGAACGACGGGGACGATCGGCGCGAACGATGTGCTCAGCAACAATATCGTGCTCAGTAACACTTACGGCGGCACCACTGTTACCGATACCTTTACGATGGGTTCGACGGCTGGCTCTCCAGGAGCGCACAGCTTTACCACTGGCGGCACCTCGCTGCAAGATCTGGCGACGGCCATCAATCAAGCCAGTATTGCCGACAACCTCGACCTGAATGCCACAGTGGCCAACGGCGTCCTCGATCTGCAATCGACCCAGGCCGCAGGCAGCATCATGGTCGGCAACGGCACGCCCGCAGGCGATACGCTCACAGACACGCTTGCTGTGAGTGCTTCAGCTCCCAGCACAGGCGGCCCCGGTGCAAAATCCACGGCCACGCTGAATCTGGCCGGAGGACTGTCGACGGCCAATGCCGGCGATACGATGTCGGGAAGCATTAAGCTGACGGGCAGTACGGGAACTGAGGTATTCACCATGGGCGGCTCGTCAAGCGCGGGCACAATCGCGGTGGGCAATTCCGCAGCCACCGAGACGCTCGAAGCGCTTGCCGACGCTATCAGCGGCAGCGGCATCGGCATCAACGCAACCGTTACTTCAACGGGGCTTTCGTTGACGATGAGCAGCCAGAGCAGCACTCCCATTGTCGAATCCAACGATTCGCTGCACGACACCGCGGCCACCGCAACGCTGACTTACAACCCGATTGGCGCGTACAGCGTCGGAATCAGCAACTCGACCGGAGCCAATTCCCTCTACGATTCGTCGACCGGGCAGACGGCAACGGACACTGACGTGAACTTCGTGTCGAATGAGACGGGGCCGGCGGGCGTGGCGACGATCAGCTATTCGGATGGAGCCGGCGCATCGCTGGCAGCCACCGACCTGCTCAACCAGACCGATGCGCAGAATGCCCTGACGGCTTTGAACATCGCGATCACCGACGTGGCGGCGCAGGACGGCTACATCGGCGCACAGATCAACACGCTGAACTCGATCAGCCAGGTCATGAGCACGCAGCAGGAGAACGTCGTCTCGGCACAGAACGCAATTCAGGCCACAGACTACGCCTCGGCCACTTCGAATATGTCGAAGTACGAGATTCTCTCGCAGACCGGCATCGCGGCATTAGCGCAAGCTAACAGTGTGCAGCAGGAAGTTACCAAGCTCTTGCAATAAACGTTCTGGCATCATTGCAGTGACTTCAAGACAACCCAGGGACGGGCGGCGGCAAGAGGAAACTCTTGCCGCCCACTTTTGTGTGCGCCGAGTCAGCCAGCTTTCCCGCCAACTCTGATATTCTTTTTGCCGGGCTTAATCCATACAATTTTCGGGACGGAGCTGCCAAATGGGAAGCTGGAAGAGACTTTGTGTGATCGCGATCGCGGCCGCGGCATTCTTTTACGTCGAGGGCTGCGGCGGGGGTGCTAGTCCAACCGTTACTGTCCCCCCAGCAACCACATACACGATTGGCGGAACAGTATCCGGTCTCGCCGGCGCAGGACTTGTGTTGCAGGATAATGGTGGCAACAATCTGGCGATCAGCGCTAGCGGCAGCTTTACATTCAGCACGGCAATTGCCAGCGGCAGCACTTACGCCGTCACGGTTCTCACGCAGCCCAGTTCTCCAGCGCAGACTTGCGCCGTGACGAGCGGCAGCGGCTCGGCGAACGCCAATGTAACGAGTGTGCTGGTCACCTGCACTACCACCTTTGTCCCACCGCCCACTTACACCATCGGCGGTACCGTTTCCGGACTTGCGGGTTCCGGGCTGGTTTTGCAGGATAACGGCGGCGACAATCTGGCGGTCACTGCCAACGGCAGCTTTACCTTTGCCACTGCGATTGCCAGCGGCAGTGCTTACGCCGTCACGGTTCTCACGCAGCCGCCTGCACCCGTACAGTCATGCATCGTGACGAACGGGCGCGGAACGGCCAATGCAATTGTGACCAATATGCAGATTTCGTGCCTCAAGAGCGGCGAGTGGACTTGGATCGGCGGGTCGAACACGGCAAATAGCGCGGGGACGTATGGAACCCCTGGATCAACTTCCGCTAGCAATGTTCCTTCAGCACGGTGTTGCGCCGTGACTTGGACCGACGAATCAGGGAATTTCTGGCTTTTCGGCGGCATAGGACAAACCCTGGGCGGAAATGACTACGCACTCAATGATTTCTGGGAATATAGCGAGGGCGAGTGGACGCTGGTGAGCGGATCGAACGGGCCAACGAGTCAGCAGCCTTCCTACGGGACCCTGGGAGTTGCTGCGCATGACAACCTACCAACCTGGCGGCAGGGTTCTGGTAGCTGGACGGATTCTGAAGGGAGTCTTTGGCTTTTTGGTGGACAAGGGTTCGATCTTACAAATAGTTGGGGAACCTTAAATGATCTATGGAAATACAGCGGAGGAGAATGGACCTGGATGGGCGGTTCAAACTTGGTGAGTCAACCAGGAACATACGGAACATTGGGCAGCGCTGCCGCCTCGAACATTCCGAGTTCGCGAGCAGGCGCTGCCTCTTGGACCGACCTTGCCGGAAATTTTTGGCTCTTTGGTGGCTTCACTATGTCATTAACCGGAGGGCCGGACGGCCAGATGAACGACCTATGGGAATATAGCAAGGGCCAATGGACCTGGAAAGGAGGCTCGAATCTTGTCAATCAGAAAGGGAGCTACGGAACCCTAAACATGGCTGCCAGTTCCAATATTCCGGGTGCACGAACGAATTCCTCTTACTGGAAAGACAAATCCGGTAACTTCTGGCTTTTTGGTGGGCAGGGCTATGACTCGACCGGAGTAAAGCAGAGCTATGGCAGTGGCGAAGGCAATGGCCTTAACGACCTGTGGGAATACAGTGGAGGTCAATGGATTTGGAAGGGTGGATCGAATCTGGCCGACCAGCAAGGAAGTTACGGAACCTTGCGTATGGCTTCAGCTTCAAACGTCCCTAGCGAGCGATATTTTGCCTCAGCCTGGACCGACGCCTCTGGCAACTTCTGGCTTTTTGGTGGCAGCTATGAGGTCCCGGTGACCGGAACGCTGAATGATCTTTGGAAATATAGCGGAGGAGAGTGGACTTGGGTAAGTGGGGCAAATACGGGCGACCAAGCGGGCGTATACGGCACTCTGGGTGCCCCTGCCGCGAGTGATGTACCCGGATCGAGAGAGAGTTCCATGACCTTCACCGACGGAATGGGGAACCTATGGCTTTTCGGCGGCGCGACGACAAATGGCCCGTTAGTTGATAGCTCGGGGACGATGGTTTTCCCGACAGAAAACGACCTCTGGGTGTATCAGCCGTAATGAAGCCGCTTCAAGAGTCTTAGTCGGACGGCCCGCTTACTCGCGCAGTTTGGCGAGTGGCGGGCTGCTTGGAGTTCCAAAATTACGCCTTTTGAATTGGCGTAAAACCTGCTGTTAGCACATTCCCCCTGTGCAAAAACCTACCAAAACCCTTAAAAAGCCCTTGTTTTGCACCAGTTTTTTGGGAAATTAAAAGAAGAAGAATTGCGGCCTGCCTTATCCACAAAAACCCCGGTTCTGACGGTTGACCCTGCTCATCGGGGTCCGTAGAGTCTGTAATTGGAGGGTTAATTTTCCGCTTGGCCGGAGGAGGCCGGGCGGTCGCCCCGAATGAAAGATGTAGGCAAGATGAGTGCGTTCCTTCCCGCCCTTCCGCGATAAAGCCGCGGAAGGATGGGGCACCCGATTTTTTTGAAGTTGTTGAAATAGTAGAAGCAAGGCACCAATAACCCGGAGTGAATATGCTGAAATTAAAGAAGATACACATCCTCGGATTCAAGAGCTTTTGCGACCGCACGGAGTTGACCGTCGGGGGTACGGGGATTGCCGCGATTGTTGGGCCAAATGGCTGCGGCAAGAGCAACATTCTCGATGGGATCAGTTGGGTGCTCGGCGAGCAAAGCGCCAAAACGCTGCGCGGCGCCAACATGCAGGACGTGATTTTTGCCGGAACCCGGGACCGCAAAGCGCTGGGAATGGCCGAAGTCACGCTAACGTTGGTCGATCCCGAGGCCTACGAAGGGCCGATTCCGGTCGAGCCACTGGTCGTTGTGGAGCATAATGGGCCGACCGACTGGGACGAAGACGCAGCGCGCCGTCAGCGAGCCTCCGAGGCCGAGGAGATTATCGCCGAAGAGCAGCCCGGACAGGTCATTGACGAAGATGGAGCGGATTCCGGCCAACCGCAGACCATGACGACTGGCGAAGGTCCGCAAGCCGTCGTGCTCAGAATTCGCCGACGCAAGTTTCAGCGGACGCCGCAAAAGGGCGAGATCGTCATCACGCGGCGGCTGTTTCGGACCGGCGAAAGCGAGTACCTTCTGAATGGAAAACTCTGCCGCCTGCGCGACATTCAAGACATATTCATGGGCACGGGACTGGGGCCGGAAAGCTACGCGATCATCGGACAGGAGCGGATCGGGCAACTGCTGAGTTCGAAGCCGCACGACCGGCGCGCGATTATCGAAGAGGCCGCCGGCATCACGCGATTCAAAACGAAGAAGCGGTTGGCCGAGTTGCGGCTTGAGAGCGCAAAGCAAAACCTGGCGCGTGTCGACGATATTTTTGAAGAGATCACGCGGCAGATGAACAGCCTGAAACGGCAAGCAGCCAAGGCCGAGCGGTTCGCTGCCGTGCGCGATGAATTGCGCGACCGGTTGCGCGTCGTGCTCTCGAGCCGCATGGCGCTGATGGATGCCGATCAGGCGCGGCTCGACGCGGAAATCGCCGCTCTGACAGCGCAGATTAACGCATCGGCAACAGAGATTGAAGCGGCCGAAGCCAATCAACATACGCTGACCGAGCGCGGCTACGCACTCGATAGCGAAGGCCAGGAAGCGCAGAATCGCGCCAACACTGCTGCCGTCGAGCGCGAGCGAGCGGCGGCGCGCGAGCGTTCCAACACGGAGCGCGTCAGTGAACTTGAAGCGCGCATCACTTCGGCCGGAGCGGAGCTAGAACAGACTCGTACGCAGTTAGCCGGCATCGCCGAAGAACGAACACAGCAGAAGTCATTTTTGGAATCGGCGGCCGGCGAAGCGCAGGCCTTTCGCCAACAGGTCGAGTCGCGACAGAAGGAGGCACGCGGCGCTGCTGAAGAGGTTTTTGGTGCCGAGCGGCAATTGGAATCGAGCCGTCGCCACGTCATGCATCTGCTGACGTTGGCCGGTAACGCACGGAACCAAGTGGCGCAGAGTGAAGAGAGCTTGGCTGCGCTTGAACGCGAAGCCGCGCGACTCGAAACCGAAATGAGTCAGGCGCAGAGTGAGTTGGAAAATCTCGGTGCGCAAAGTGGAGAAGCCAAGCAGCGCTATGAGTCGGCGGCTGAAACGCTGAAACGGCTTGAGGCGGAAATCACTGCACTGCGCGAGGCATTGCAAGCTCGCCGAGCCGAAGAATCCGCAAAGCGCGCGCGCGCCAATCAACTGCGCGGTGAACTGGCGAAGGTGACTGGACGCCGCGATTCCCTGCAATCGCTGATTCGCAGTCATAGCTATTCAACTGAAACAGTGCGGCGGTTGCTGAAGCCGGGTGCGTTAGCCGAAGGCATGGCGCCGGTCGGAACGCTGGCGGATTTTCTCGAGGTCAGCGGCGAGCACGAAGGCGTGGTCGACGAGTTCCTGCGCGAAGAACTGAATTATGTTGTCGTGAAAAGTTGGGTGGCCGCCGAACAAGGCGTGCAGCTACTCAAATCGGGCGTGGACGGACGCGCGACATTTTTAATTCATCTGCCGGAAGGTGAAGCGGCGAGTGAAAGGGTTGCGAACATCAGCGGGCCAGGTCTGACCCCGCTGAAAGATTCGATCAAGGTGCTGAATGGCTTCGGGCATTCGCTGGAAACGATTCTGCCCAAGCTCGGTCATGGTTATCTTGTCGAAGATCCTTCGGAGGCGCAGCGACTAGCGGGACATCATCCGCACGCTTATTTTCTTACTCCCGAAGGCGAATGCTTTCACAATGCAACGGTAACCGGCGGCAAGCCCGCCAGCGAAGGACCGCTGGCATTGAAGCGCGAGTTACGCGAGGCGGAAGGCCGGCTCGGAAAACTGGAAGTCGAGTTAACGCAGGCAGAGACGCAAGCTGCGGAGTTAGTGCAAGCCATCGAAGAAATGGCCGCGCAACTCGAAACGCGCAGCGAAGAACGACGGCTCGCCGAACGCGATACGGCCAATCAGGGCGCGGCTTTAAAGCAGATGGATTCTGAAACGCAGCGCGTTGACCGGCGACTGCAAGAATGGAAGGCGCAGGCCGCTCGCAACAAGGATGCACGCGAGGCAAAGCAAGGCGCCATCGAAGAAAAGCGCGCCGAGATGCTGCGACTGGAAGAAGAACATCGCATGGCCGAAGCGGCCCTCGATGAGTTACAGGCGCAGTTAGCGTTATCGCGGCAAAAGCGCGAAAGCTTGCAGCAAGAAGCGGCTCAAGTTACAGCCGAATTAGCCGGTCTTGAAGAGCGTCGTCGCGGCGCCGAGACGGCTTTTCAGCGCATCGACCGGCTACATGCCGACCTCGAACGGCGCGTGCTCTCAATCGATCAGCAACGGACCGCAGCCACGGCAGAGCGCGAGCAGAGAGTTGCCGAAAGTTCGGAGCTTGCGCAGCGCGAACAGCAGTTAGCCGCCGTGCGCGCAGAGGCTCTTGCATTGGCGCAAAAGGTTGTCGCCGAGGCGCAGGCACTGCGTCAGCAACTGGCCGCGATGGAAACACAACTGAAGACCGGCCGCGCAGCACTCGATGAATTACGCGAGAGTCGCGCCGCACGTTCAAGCGAAGTGGCCAAGTTGCGCGCCGACCTTGAGCACTTGGAAGCAAGCTGCGTGGCCGAGGTCAACATCGAAGCCGCCGCGTTACGCGCCGATGAACAAACTGCGCGCCTGACCGGCGATGAGTTGACGGCCGAAGAGGAAACCTGCCGTACCTTGCGGCAACGCATTGAGCAGATGGGCCCCGTCAACATGATGGCCCTCGATGAGTACAAAGAGA
>Ga0302320_10029107_pt1 | contig 10580 bp, 7 predicted proteins | sample Bog_T0_3_FD_202130 | JGI IMG/M metagenome (GOLD analysis project Ga0302320, IMG submission 202130) | Peat permafrost microbial communities from Stordalen Mire near Abisko, Sweden - Bog_T0_3 | ecosystem: Environmental > Terrestrial > Soil > Wetlands > Peat | place: Sweden: Abisko, Stordalen Mire... | reverse complement strand
GGGCCGGAGCTGCGTGCCGGACGGGCACTGACGGCGGCGCCGGGCGGTGGCCGGCCGAATCGTTAGCTATTTGGCAAGACGAGCTGCGGGGGCGGCATTCCCGCCCCTACCGGGTTACCCATTGCGCCTGCCAGGGCACCTTCCCTGTCCGCCGCCCGCCAGAAGGCTTGGACCATGTCCGTCACCGTGACCTACATCTCTCCCACCGTCACCATCGGCTCGGCCATCGCCACACTGATTGGCGGCCCGCCCGTACAGGACGTGATTTTCACGGGCGCGCAGAACGGAGCGTTGGTCGAGGACGTCGCCACGGTTTCCCTCGGAGCGGCGAGCAGCATAACGCTGAGCGGCGTATCCACCATTATCGGCAGCTCCGGCACCGATGTCGTCACCCTGTCCGGCGGCAGCAACACAATCAATGTGAGCGGCGTCGAGACTTTGAGCGACACGTCAACCGACGTCGTGACGCTCTCCGGCACCAGCAACAGCATTGCCGTGACCGGCACAGGCTCCCTGATCGGCGGGGCCGGCAACGACAGCGTCACGCTTGAGTCTGCCTGGACATCAGGCTCCATCAATCTTGGCGGGGGCACCAACTCGCTGAAGCTCACGACCCAGAGCACCCTGACTGTTGCCGGCGTGCAGACGCTGACGGGGGACGGCAAGGATGTGGTCACCCTGGCTGCTGGCACCGCCAGCCAGGGCACCAGTGGCGCCGCCAGCCCGGTCAACACCATCACGGTCACGGGCGTCGCAACGCTGATCGGTGACGGCGCGGATGTGGTCAGGATGGGCGCGGCAGGTTCGTTGACGGTGAGCAAGGTCACGTCGTTTGTCGGCGCGACGGGCACCAATGTTCTGACCCTGGCCGACACGACCGCCGACTCGATCATGGTAGGCGGGGTTCAGACCATCATCGGTCTCAATGGCGTTGACGCCGTCACGCTCGGCGCGGCAAGCACCGTCACCGTCAGCGGTATCGCGTCCCTCACCGGCACCACCGGCAACGACAGCGTCACGCTGGGGTCTGCCTGGACGGCAGGCACCATCGACCTCGGCACCGGCACGAACACGCTGAACCTCTCCACGTTCGCCAGCACGCTGACGATCAAGGACGTGCAGTCGCTGGTGGACACCAGCCTCGACGTGGTCACGCTCGGCGGCACCGCCGCCAACACCATCACCGTGACCGGCACGGGTTCGCTGGTCGGCGGGGCGGCCAGCGAGAACGTCACGCTCGCGTCCGCCTGGAGCGGCGGGACGCTCGACCTCGGCAGCAGCGGCGCCAATTCGCTCAAGCTGGGCACGCTCAGCACGCTGACCGTGAAGGACGTGCAGACGCTGGTGGGCGACGGCAAGGACCTGGTGACGCTGGCTGGAGCCAGCACCGCGGCCGACACCATCACCGTGAGCAACATCGCCTCGCTGACGGGCAGCGCCGGGACTGACACCGTCAAGTTCGGCGCCGCGGGCTCGCTCACCGTGAGCGCGGTCGAGACCGTCATCGGCGGAGCTGGCGTTGACGCGCTCACCCTGGCCAACGGCTCCAACACCGTCACCGTCAGCGGCGTCGCCACCGTGACCGGCGGAAAGACCGACTCCGTTACGCTGGGTGCACCTCTTGGCACCGCGACGGCCACCACCATCACCGTGGACGGTGTTGGGACAGTCACCGGCAACAGCGGTGGCAACGACAACATTACCATCGGCGCGGCGCAGACCGCGGGCACGGTCAACCTCAGCGGCACAAAGAACACGCTGACGCTGGCGGCCGCGAGCACGCTCTCGGTGCAGGGTGTGCAGGTGCTGACGGGCGACGGCAAGGACGTGATCACCCTGACCGGGAGCAGCAACAGCATCACCGTCGGGAATATTGCCTCGCTCAACGACAGCGCAACCGACACCGTGACCCTGGCCGGCAGCGGCGTGACCCTCACCGTCAACGGCATGGGTTCCCTGACCGGTGGCACCGGCAATGACAGCGTCACGCTGGGGTCTGCCTGGACGGCAGGCACCATCGACCTCGGCGGCGGCACGAACACGCTGAACCTCTCAACGTTCGCCAGCACGCTGACCATCAAGGACGTGCAGTCGCTGGTGGACACCGGCCTCGACGTGGTCACGCTCGGCGGCAGCACCAGCAACACCATCACCGTCACTGGCACGGGCTCGCTGGTTGGCGGGGCAGGCAGCGAGAATGTCACCCTCGCATCCGCCTGGAGCGGCGGCACGCTCGACCTCGGCAGCAGCGGCGCCAATTCGCTCAAGCTGGGCACGCTCAGCACGCTGACCGTGAAGGACGTGCAGACGCTGGTGGGCGACGGCAAGGACCTGGTGACGCTGGCTGGCGCCAGCACCGCGGCCGACACCATCACCGTCAGCAACATTGCCTCGCTGACGGGCAGCGCCGGGACTGACACCGTCAAGTTCGGCGCCGCGGGCTCCCTGACCGTGAACGCGGTTGAGACCGTCATCGGCGGAACGGGCGTTGACGCGCTCACCCTGGCCAACGGCTCCAACACCGTCACCGTCAGCGGTGTCGCCACCGTGACCGGCGGAAAGACCGACTCCATTACGCTCGGTGCCCCTCTCGGCACCGCGACGGCCACCACCATCACCGTGGACGGTGTTGGCTCCCTGGCTGGCGGCGGCAACGACATCGTCACCATCGGCGCGGCGCAGACCGCGGGCACGGTCAACCTCAGCGGCAGCGCAAATACGCTGACCGTGGCGGCTGCCAGCACGCTCTCGGTTCACGGCGTGCAGGTGCTGACGGGCGACGGCAAGGACGTGATCGCCGTGACCGGGAGCAGCAACAGCATCACCGTCGGGAATATCGCCTCGCTGAACGACAGCGCCACCGATACCGTGACCCTGGCCAACAGCGCCAACACCCTCACCGTCAGCGGCATGGGCTCCCTGACGGGAGGCACCGGCAACGACAGCGTCACGCTGGGGTCTGCCTGGACGGCGAGCACCCTTGTCCCCGGTGGCGGCACCATCGACCTCGGCGGTGGCACGAACACGCTGAACCTCTCCACCTTCGCCGACACGCTGACCATCAAGGACGTGCAGTCCCTGGTGGACACCAGCCTCGACGTGGTCACGCTCGGCGGCACCGCCGCCAACACGATCACCGTGACCGGCACGGGTTCGCTGGTCGGCGGGTCGGCGAGCGAGAATGTCACGCTCGCATCCGCCTGGAGCGGCGGAACGCTAGACCTGGGCAGCAGTGGCGCCAACTCGCTCAAGCTGGGCACGCTCAGCACGCTGACCGTGAAGGACGTGCAGACGCTGGTGGACACCAGCCTCGATGTGGTCACGCTCGGCGGCACCGCCGCCAGCACGATCACCGTCACTGGCACGGGTTCGCTGGTCGGCGGGTCGGCCAGCGAGAACGTCACCCTCGCGTCCGCCTGGAGCGGCGGGACGCTCGACCTCGGCAGCAGCGGCGCCAACTCGCTCAAGCTGACCACGCTCAGCACGCTGACCGTGAAGGACGTGCAGACGCTCGTGGGCGACGGCAAGGACGTGGTGACGCTGGCTGGGGCCAGCGGCCTGACCGACACCATCACCGTCAGCAATATCGCTTCCCTGACGGGCAGCGCCGGGACCGACACCGTCAAGCTCGGCGCCGCAGGCTCGTTGATCGTGAGCGGCGTGGAGTCCGTATATGGCTCCGCGTCAGGAACGGACAGCTTCACGCTGGCCGGGGGCACTCCCGTCACCGTCTACGGCGGAGGTGGGCAGAACTTCGTCACCGCCAACGCGGTGTCCGGCAACGAAATTGCGCTGGATCAGACGCCCTCATCCGGCAGCCTGACGACGGCCTACAGCCTCGCCGCCGGAGATCTAATCGGGCTCGGGGCGTCGGCGTTCAACATCACAAGCGCCACCGTGTCGATCACCGGGTGCGCCAACGCCACGGCTGTCGCGGCGGCGACCACGAATTTCGCCTACGAGGAGGACAACGGCTTCCTCTACTACTCGGCGACGGGCAGCTTCGTCGGCAGCAGCGCGGTCCACGTCGCCACTCTCGACAGCGGGAGCGCCTCCACCAAGACGCCGTGGACCTATACCGCGGCCGATTTCGTCGTGAACGGCACCGTGACGCCGACCAGCACCGCCACGTTGACCACGCTTGTCAACTTCAACGACAGCAATGGGTGTACTCCGTTTGCCGGTCTGGCGGCCGACGCCGCCGGCAACCTGTTCGGCACGACAGATTTCGGCGGGGCGTGCAGCACGACAGATTTCAGTGGGGCGACCCCCGACGGGACGGTATTCGAGATCGCAAAAACCGCTGGCGGATACGCCAATGCACCAACCACACTGGCCAGTTTCAACGGCACGAACGGAGGACTCCTGGATTCCGGTCTAATCGTCGACGCTGCCGGGAATCTCTTTGCCGGTTCGGTGGATGGCGGAACGAACGGTGCTGGAACGGTATTCGAGATCGCAAAGACGGCTGGCGGCTACACCGACCCGACAACACTGGTCAATTTCAGCTTCGCCGACACAAACGGGAGCGCCCCGTCGGGTCTGTTCGAGGACGCCGCCGGTGATCTTTTCGGCACGACGGCGGCTGGCGGCTCCGGCACGACGCCGCCTAGCGGCTATGGCGCGGTGTTCGAGATCGCCAAGACACCGGGCGGCTACGCCAGCACGCCCACTACTCTGGCCGACTTCAATGGCACAAACGGGGCAGAGCCGTACGGCACTTTGATCAGCGACGCTGCCGGTGACCTCTTTGGCACGACGCCGGGCGGTGGCAGCAATGGCACGGTGTTCGAGATCGCCAAGACCTCGGGCGGCTATGCCAGCACGCTGACGACACTGGTCAGCTTCAACGGCGCAGACGGGGCGTACCCGTTGGCGGGTCTGATCGCCGACGCCGCCGGGAATCTCTTCGGGACGACATGTTTGGGCGGCGCGAACGGCGATGGCACGGTGTTCGAGATCGCCAAGACCTCGGGCGGATACGCCAGCACGCCAACCACACTTGTCAGCTTCAACGGCACCAACGGAGCAGGCCCGCAAGCTGGTCTGATCGCCGACGCCGCCGGGGATCTCTTCGGCGCAACAACGTATGGAGGGGCGACCAGCGATGGCACAACGTTCGATAGCGGCGATGGTACGGTGTTCGAGATCGCCAAGACGAGCACTGGCTACGCCAATACGGCGACGACGCTGATCAGCTTCAACGGCAGCAATGGGGCCGCCGTCAACGGCACCTTGATCAGCGACGCAGCCGGAGACCTCTTCGGCACCACCACCTTTGGGGGGGCTTACACCTTTGGGACGGTGTTTGAGTTGACCAACACGGGTTTCGTCACCTCCACCACGCCAGCGACCAGCGCGCCATCGCCATCGGCGGTGATAACGAATGCGGTTGGCGCAGGCGTGCTGGTCGCTGGCACCCTGGCCGCGCCGAAGACGCTCGAGATCGCAGGTGGCGGAACGGCGGCGCTGAATGCCGCCGACACCTACGCGACCGTCCAACTCGACGGGGCGACCAATCTGTCGCTCGGCCAGATGGGCTTCATCTCGGCTGTGGGCGACGTCTCCGGCAACACGATCACGGCCGCTGCCGCCAACCAGACGCTCGGCGGGCTGGCGGGCGGCGACACTCTCGTCGGCTATGCCGGCTTCGGCGACACGTTCCGGGGGACGGCGGCGGGACTCAACGGCGACATCATCAAGGGCTTCGGCGGCAGCGACGTTATCGACCTGACCGACATGGCGTTCGCCTCCGCCAGCCGAACATGGACCGGGTCGGCGACCTCCGGGACCCTGGCCGTCACTGGCGGCGGGCACTCGTCCTCGATCACGCTCAACGGCGGCACCAGATTCGCCAGCTCCATATTCACCATCGCCAGCGATGGGCACAGCGGGACGCAGGTGGTGTTCGCCTGAACCTGCGATATGGCTGTCCAGCGTCTGGTGCTGATGCCATCGGGCTCTGGATGGCGTTTTCCGAGCCAGGTGCCGGTCTGTCACCATCAGAAGCGGCTGCTGTTGCCGGGGACCGCGACGCCATCCGGCGCAGGGAATGCGGAACGGATTGGACGGCAAAGAAGGGGCCGGATGGCCCTTTCCGCATCACCCGGCATCCGTCAGCTCAGGCTCCTTGCCAGGCAGCACCGTGATCAGTTCCCGCTGTGGTGGAGGGGATCGTCGCCCGCCCATGGCGATATGACCCAGGACGGCGCAGCCGATGCTCCAAATCCGCACGTGGCCGGCAACCCTGCGCATGTCGGTCGCGTAGGCCGACCCTGCGATGGCGATCAGCACTATGCCGGCAAGCAAACGGAGCGCGAAATGGCGGACGGATGCCAGATCACTGGCGGGCTGGTCCTCCATGACGACTGCCGCCAGGCGGGGAGTGACCCTGGACATGATGGCGACACTTCTGTCGGCCGCCGCCGCATTGGTGCCGGAAAGTTCCGAGACGGCCCGGCTAGCCGACTTTCTGATGACGGCGGGCACCAGCCCGTCCAGCCTTTCTGCGCGCAGCCATGCCACGGTCCGGGCGAGGTCAGCGCGCTCAACCTTCAGGGCGGCCATGGCGCTCAGGGGGGCCGCTTGCCGCCCTGCAAACGCCATGGCCGTCCTCGGCATTGTGGTCGTCCAAAGGAGTGACCACCAAGCGGCGATACGGGCGGTCAGCCAAGCGCGGGCACTGGAGGCCGTCGCCGCCAGCATCCCGCTTACTGTCGCCAGGCATCACGCCACGGTCGCTAAGATCTCACTTTGGCGGCAGCTCGCATCCTGGCCGTGGGGCCTGCAAGGATTCGTTTGCCAGGGCTGCCGACATGTGGCATTGCAGTCCTCAAGCCCAACTTTGACACCTCTTCCCGAAAAACTATTCTGTATCAATGAGTTGCGAGTTAACGGCAGGGTCTTAGCAGTACGCCGCTGCCCTGGCGGCGGAACGATCAGGCCGCGGCGGCGGGACCGACGTCGCGGATGTTCGGCGGCAGCGCCACGCCGACCGCCTGGGAGGGTCAGCCGGCTGGGGGCCGTTGTGCCGTCCGGTCCAGGCCGACATCCACCGCCGCCGCCTCGCTGGCCACCGTCCACTCGGAATCCCGCCACGCAGCCGCAGCCAGCAGGCCACCCGCCGTCTCCCATGCGGGCACCGACGCCACGGCTGCCGTCACCGCACGGGCTACGGAAGCACAGCCGTCCGTTGCCCGTGCGGTGAAATCGCCAACCATGACCCCGATGTCCGTCATCCATCCTTCCGGTGCCCAATCAGCGGCGGATGCTGTATGCGTAGCCGATGTCGACATCCGCCGTGTTCTGCTCCTCGTAAGCCTCGTCGAGGTTGCTCGACATCCCGAAGGTGCGCGCAAGGGCACCCAGAAAGCTGGACGCCTGGACGCTGATCGGGCCGAAGCTGACCCTGTGCGCCTTCGGCCCGCCGCTCCTGATGCGGCGGATCGAAGACTTGGCGGCATGCAGGTTGGCGTAGGCGGCGCCCAGCATTGCATCGGCCGCGGCGAAGTTGCGGTTCCGGGTTGTGTCGTCCATCCACCGCTTCTTTTCGCCGTCGGCCCGCAGGGCGTCCTTGCGGCGGTCGAAGTCGTCCGGAGACTTGAACCGTGTGCGGTCCAACTCCCTGCGCGCCGTCTCCAGCGCCGCGTCCAGCGAGTCCAAGTTCACGCTCACCGTGCCGGCGGGCAGGCGCAGCGTGCCGTCTTGACCAAGCGCCTCGGCGATAAGGGCAGCCGCAAGCGCCTTGCCATCCAGGACATTCTGCCTGCCAAACCCGTGTTCGTCGGCCGTGACCTTTCCGCCGTCAAGGAAGAACCCAGGTTCGCCAACAACCTTTCCCGTGCCGTCGACAAACGCCATGCTGGGCGCCGCGGAGTGGCCGAGCTTGCCTCCCTCGTAGGACAGCACGACAGCCTCCCGGTCACCACGCGGCGACGCGGAAACCGAGTGGACGCGGTGGACAGCGCTGCGGAAGTCGGCGACGCCTGAGCGCGGAAGGATGCCAAGCCGCACGCCGCTGCTGTCGGCCATCAACACGCCGACGGCGCCCAGCGGCGCGAAGGTCTGGTTGGCCCGCGCAATCCGGTCTCCGATGGCCTCCTTGATGCGCCAGCCGCTGCCCAGCCCGACCGCGCCGAGGACGGCGTCGAAATCGGCGGGGGTCCTGGCGTCCAGAACCAGCGGGCCGTCAGCCGCGGCCACCTGGGCGGGGGCGAGATTCAGGGGCTCGACGCCGCTCCAGCGCTGTGCGCGCAGATACTGCTCGGCCTGCTCGTTCGGCGACTTGTCCCGGGCAAGCTCCATGGCTGCCTTCCTCCCGTTTGTGGTTCACTTTGGCAAGGATGCCGCACATTTTGGCATGGCGGTGTTCCCGGTGGTGCCAGTTATGTTGATACACCCCTGTGCGTTGCCTCCGCCGTCAGGCGGCGGTGGGTTTCTTCGCCGCCCACTGCCGGATCGATGCTGCTGGATGCTTTCACGCTTCCAGCGCCCTGCATCCAGAAAAAACCAAACGAGCGCCGATGCTGGACCAAGGGGAAATTATCTCCATCCGCCTCCAGATGTGGCACGCCTTTCCATCCCGAGAACGGCTGCGCTAGGACCGCCAGGATGGAATTCCTTGTTGGTATCGTTTCCCACTGCTAGCCTGGAGGCTGGTTAGGCGGCGTGGTTGACGGGGCTGGACATGGGTAGAGACTCGGTTAGCAAATTTGGGTTCACTCCGAGGAACGCGGAATCGGTCAGTAAGTTTGGGGACCTTGACCACAAACAACGCCTCATGGATTCGGTTTGGTCCGATCAATCCGGCCAGGACGCAAAGCGCCAGCAAGACGATGAGGCAGAGCGGCGTCGTGCGGACATCGAAATCGCGGCAGCAACGGCCATATTTGAGGCGAAATGCCGGGATGACCAGGCGCGGGCAGACGCCGCGTACAGGCTGGACCAGGCGCGCGCTGACGCTGCATTCCGGATAGACCAAGCCCGGGCCGACGCGCATGCACGCCTTGACGGTGTTAGGGCGGTTACCCTGACCAGAGGCTCGTATGGGCAGGCTCCGCCACGACAAGCGCGCGCGGCTTCGGCTGGCAAGGCCATCACTGCAGATGCGCACCGGGCCAATGCCATAGCCAGGTCTATTGCTAAAGCGGCCCCCGTTGTCCAGAACCCCGCGGGTAGCCAGACCCCGGGTAGTGGCATAGGCGGTGGCCAGGGCTCAGGCGGCAATCAGAGCCTGTTTACAAAAATGTGGAGCCGCATCAGGTAAGGCGCGCCCGAGTCACCGCGGCGGCTTCTGGCATTGCGCAGCGCGCCGCGCCGCTTCTTGGCGGCGGTGGATGCCCCGTAGGCCATCACCAGCACCGAAAGGGCGCCAAAGCAGAGGAATGTCGTCATGGCTATTCGTCCCGTCATCGCTTCGCTCCGAAGACGATAGCGGTGGCGCTGCCAAAGAATCGTAACCGCCGCCACTGTTTGTTCTTCCGGTGCCAGGACATGGAAAGGGCGCCGACCCTGCGGTGCGGCGCCCTCCGGAGTTGCGTGATACGGCCTGGCCGTTATGCGAACGCGGTGGCCGACATCTTCAGGATCGACGCCGCCGCGATGTTGGCGAAGTCGAGGTGCGTGCCGTCCGACAGCGTCAGCAGCGAACCGGCATGGCCGTCTGTGACCGCCTTCGTCAGGTCGGTCGCCAGTTCGTTCGCGGCGTAGCCGACCAGCTTCAGGTGATCCGACCCCGACGTGAAGTCGGTGATGATGTCGGTCCGCGCAGCCGCCTTCAGGAAGTCGAATTCGAAGGTGTCACTGCCCGTGCCCGCCGTCATCGAGAGCGACCCGGTGCCCGCCAGGAAGTAGTCGTTGGCGTTTCCGCCGACCAGCGTTGCCGCAACCATTTCGCGGTGGTGGCCGTGGTTGTCGGGGCGGCGTTCAGGGCGATCGTCGGGCATGGTGCAGGCAGGGGCCGGCTGGCCACCAGCGGGGAAGCCGCAGACGGCGGCCAACGCCTGCTCAGACTGCCGCCCCCCATGTCCTGGTTTGGCTGCCATCAGAGACGCGCCCGAGGTTGCCAGCCACCGGCTTGCTGAAGGAGTGCAGCGGGCGCGCCGCCAAACATCTGCGGCGGTGTGCGGAAAAGGCAGGTTGCCCAGGATCTGTTTCCCGCGCAGGGCCGTCCCGCCCGACTGCGGGAAAACACTTACAAAAGCCGATGAGCGCCACATCAGGCAGTGTCGGTTGGCCGCGGCGCTGCGGTAAAACCGAGGCCATCGCCATTAGTGGTTCGGCGCCACCCAGGAAGTCCCGGTCGGCCAGTTCTGTCCTGTCCTCTGGCGGCCAAGAACCGCCGTCTGCGGCTTGGACGCCGATGGCCGCGGCGAACAAGCCCGACCGGCTTAGTCTGCATGACGCCGCTCAACTGACGTGATCAAAGCTGATCACGCCCACCCGCGAGCAAGATGCGGGCCGCCTCCGAGCAGCAGTGGGGGCTTCGGGCCGGGTCTCCCCGGCCTGGACGCGCTGGCGGGTTGAGACCCGCACTTGTCACATCGCGCCAGGGCCGGGCCCGTATCCGGGGGCCTCGCCCT
>Ga0302320_10029106_pt1 | contig 10580 bp, 7 predicted proteins | sample Bog_T0_3_FD_202130 | JGI IMG/M metagenome (GOLD analysis project Ga0302320, IMG submission 202130) | Peat permafrost microbial communities from Stordalen Mire near Abisko, Sweden - Bog_T0_3 | ecosystem: Environmental > Terrestrial > Soil > Wetlands > Peat | place: Sweden: Abisko, Stordalen Mire... | reverse complement strand
TCGGTCTGCGCGAAATGCCGCATCAGGGCGAACCAGGCCGCCAAAGCAGCGACGGCAGCCACCCATTGACTTGGCGGATTCAAGTTCCGGAGCGAACACCCCCGGACGGTTTCATTCATTAGCCGGCCAGTCCGGCTAACAGTGTCCTGAAGTGCTCCCCCGGCGTCGCGAAGTCCAGCGTCTTGCGCGGCCGGGCGTTCAGGCTGTCCGCGACGGCGTCGAGGTCGGCCTGGTCGAACTCCGCCAGGGGCGTCCCCTTCGGGAAGTACTGCCGCAACAGGCCGTTGGTGTTCTCGTTCGCGCCGCGCTGCCAGGGCGAGTGCGGGTCGGCGAAGAAGATGCGCATGCCGGTCGCCTCCGCCAGGCCCGCGTGACCGGCCATCTCCTTGCCCTGGTCATAAGTCAGGGTCTTGCGCAGGGACTCGGGGATCGCGTTCAGCGCGCCCGCGAACGCGCTGGCCGCGACGTCGGCCCTGCGCGCGGGCATGTGCACCAGCACGACGAAGCGGGTCGTCCGTTCGACCAGCGTGCCGATGGCGCTCGCACCCCTGGCGCCGAGGATGAGGTCGCCCTCCCAGTGGCCGGGGACCAGGCGGCCTTCGATTTCTTCAGGCCGCTCCTTGATGTTCGTCATGCCGCAGAGCTTGCCGCGCAGCTCGCTGCCTTTCGGCTTGCGGCCGCGGGCGGGCTTGGCGTGGCGCAGGCAGCCGATCAGCTCCCGCCTCAGCTCGCCGCGCGGCAGGGCGTAGATCGCGGCGTAGATCGCCTCGTGCGACAGGCGAAGGCCCGATGGACGCTCCATTCCCGCCTCCTCCCGCTTGCGTCTGCCCGAGATCTGCTCCGGCGACCACCCCAGCCCCAGCAGGCGGGCCGCCTCGGTGAAAAGCCCGCCGTCGCGGGACATCCTTGGCTTGCGCCCCGTCAGCTCCCGCTTGGCTGCCGCCTGGCCCTCGGCCGCGCCCGCCTCGTACGCGACCGAGCCTCCGTTGCGGTTGACCTCGTCCGAGATCGTGCCCGGGGAGCGGCCTAGCCCACAAGCGATCCGGCGGATGCCCCAGCCATCGCGCAAGCGGAGCGCTATCGTGGTCCGGTCGACCACGGTGAACTTGCGTCTTTGAGCTGCCATCGCGCCACCCTAACCTATCCGGTCAAACCGGGGGTGTTCGCTCCGGAACTTGAATCCGCCAACATTTTCTTATTGCTAACTGCCATGACATGCACACCCAAACATTTGGCCAGGGAGCCATAGGTTACCAGTTCGACTGGATGCGCCTTTGCTCGCTTCAACAGTTCGTCTCGCACGCGCTCCCTAATTGAAGTTCCGCCGGCCACAAACGCCTCCAAACGAATGATTCGTTTCTCCGTACTTAAAATCCATGGCCGAGTCAAGCCCGGCCATGACATATCAGTATCGATCACACGCTATGTCGAATAATCCGAGAACGCCACGCCGGAGAACCGCGCCCGGTAATCCGTGCGCACATTCACCAGAGCGACCATCCCCTCATCGACTTTCTTCTGCGCGCGTTCCAAAGCCGGGCGGATGTCCTCCACCTTGGTGATGTATTCGCCGTAGCCGCCCAGCGCCTCGCAGATTTTGTCGTAACGCATGTAACCAAGGTCACGGCCGGGCTTTTCGCGCTTCGGATCGCCGGTCCAGCCGCCGTTCAGGCTGATGACGATCAGCAACGGAATTTTGTGGCGGATCGCGGTATCCATCTCCATCGCGTTCATGCCCATCGAGCCGTCGCCGTGCACCACGATCACCTGCTTGTCCGGGCACGCGACCTTGGCGCCGACGCCGAACGGCAGGCCGACGCCCATCGTGCCGAACGGTCCGGAGTTCAAACGATGGCCCGGCGCGAAGGTCGGCATGGTCTGGCGGCCGAAGTTCAGTGTCTCCTGCCCGTCGACGCACAGGATGGCGTCGCGCTTCATGAAGTCGCGGACGGCTTCCAGCATGCGGACAGGATGGATGTCGCCGTCCTCCTGCAGCTTGTTGGCACCGGCGGAGGATCGTTTCGCCTGCTCACCATCCGCCAGTTGCTTGCGCCAGCCGGCGTACTGGTCAGGGTTGATGCGGCCCTTGATGCCTTGCAGCAACTGCCCGAGCACGGCCTTGCAGTCGCCGACAATGGGGATGTCGACGTAGCGGGCAGCGGTGGCGATTTCCGCAGCATCCACGTCGATGCGGGCGATCTTGGCGGTGGGCCCGAAGCGCGGCGGCGATGCGTGCCCAATAATGTAGTTCATCCGGGTGCCGAGCACGATGATCAGGTCGGCATCCTTAAAAGCGCCGGACCGCATCGACAGGAACGAGTACGGGTGGTCGTCAGGCACGACGCCGCGGCCTTGCGGGGTGGTGTAGAACGGGATGCCGGCGGCCTCCACGAAGGCCTGCATCTCCGCCCAGGCGCGTGACCAGATCACCCCGGATCCAGAAACGATCAGCGGGTTCTTCGCCTCCGCCAGCGCACCGATCAGCGCGTCGATCTGGCGCGGATCGCCCATCGGGCGACTGTCCAGGATCGGGCGGCCGGCGAACGACCAATCGACAAGATTCTCATCGATTTTCTGGTAGAGCATGTCGCCGGGGCAATCCAGATACACCGGACCCGGCTTGCCGCTGATGGCTTTCTGCAGGGCGAAGTTGATCTGTTGCGGGATGCGCTTCAAGTTGATCAGCCGGTCGACGTATTTACAGCAGCCGCGCATCAATTCGACCTGGTCGATCTCCTGGAACACCTGCCGCCCGAACTGCGACAGCGGGCTGGAGCCGCCGAGGGCTACCACCGGGCAGCAGTCGATGAGGGCGTTGGCCATGCCGGTGATCAGATTGGTCACGCCGGGGCCGGATGCGGCCATGCAGACCGACGGCACCTGTTTCAGCCGGCTGTAGGCCTGGCAGGCGAAGGCGGCCGCCTGCTCATGGCGGACGTCGATCATGCGGATGCCTTCCTTGATGCAGGTGGCCTCCGCCAGCAGCATCGGTCCGCCCATGATGTAGAAGAGGTCTTTCACACCCTCTTTCTGCAGGCATCTTGCGATGATCTCTGAACCGGTGATTTCCGCCATAGTGTCTGGTCTCCCTTGATGTGTGGGCCGATTCGCCCGGCGCCTGGACGCAGGCGGCGGGATCGGACCACGCGGTTAGCCGATGATGTGCTGGCCGTGCAGATCGCTGACCTGGTCCGGGCTGAGGCCGAGCCAGTGGCTCAGCACGTCGCTGTTGTTTGCCCCGAGTAATGGTGCCGGCTTCACCGGCGGCGGCCGGCCGGAGAAGCGCGCAGGCCAGGCGACCATCTTGAACGGACCCAGCACCGGATGCTCGATCGTCTGCATGATGCCGCGCTGTTCGAAGCTGGGGTCGTCGGTCAGTTCCTGGGTGTCGAGCACCGCCCCGGCGGGGATGCCGGCGGCGCCGATGATCTCCATCGCCTCGTGCTTGGTGTGGTTGCGGGTCCAGGCGGCGACCATCTCATTCACCTCGGCGGCGCGTTCGGCGCGGGCGGCGGGGGTGGCGTAGTCCGGGTTGCCGATCAGGTCCTCGCGGCCGATGACGCCGAGCAGGCGGCGCCAGTGTTCAGGGTTGGCGCGTGAGGTGAAAACATAGACGTAATCGTTCGGCGCGCCGCCTTTGGTGGGGAAGATGCCCATCGGCGGATTGGTGCCCGCCGCGCCGCCGTCGCCGACGCGCGGGGCCGCGGCGCCGGTGCGCGCCTGGACGGAAAAGCCGACGCGCAGGTAGTGCATCATCGCGTCCTGCATGGCGATCTGCACATGCTCCCCCTGCCCGGTGCCTTTGCGGCGGTACAGCGCGCCCAGGATGGAGATCGACAGCAGCATGCCGGTGCCGGTGTCGCCCAGGGTCGGTCCGGGTTTCAGCGGCCGGCCGTCGGGTTCGCCGGTGGTGCTCATGATGCCGCCGCAGGCCTGCGCGATCATGTCGAAGGCGAGATTCTTCTCGTACGGGCTGCCTTCGCCGAACCCCTTCACCTGGCAATAGATAATCGATGGGTTCAGCACTCGGATCACGTCAGCGCCGAGACCCAGGCGCTCGATCGCGCCGGGGGCGAAGTTTTCCACCATCACGTCGGCCTTGGCGGCAAGGTCCTTGACCAGTTGCAGGCCGCGTGGGTCCTTGAGGTTGACGGTGATCGACTTTTTGTTGGCATTGAAGTTCAGGAAATAGGGGTCGTCATGTCCGGGCTTGCCGCCGAGCAAGCGGCCAGGGTCGCCACCTTGGGGGTTTTCGACCTTGACGACTTCGGCGCCGAGCCAGGCGAGGGTTTCGGTGCAGGACGGACCGGCCTCGAACTGGGTCATGTCCAGGACCCGCACGCCAGCGAGGCAGTCGCTGCCGAAGGCGTTGGCACTGCCGAAGGCGTTGGCACTGCCGAAGGCGTTGGCGGCCGCTGCAGCGTCGGTTGACATGGTCGGTTTCCTCTTTTTATGCGCGTTGGAGCGACGCTAGAGCGAAAAATAATCGAAGGGTAGCCCCGCGGCTGGCATCCCGGACAGGGCGGGCGCATATCAGCGGCCGCAACGGCGGACGGAGACGGCATGAAGCGGCTTCTGGTGGCGATGCTGATGGTGCTGGTGGCAGTGGCGGCGGTGACGCCGGCGCGGGCGCTGGAAAGCGCGCCGGTCGCCAGCAAGCGCGCCGTCGCGACACTGGTCAGCGAGACCGATGCGTTCCAGCCCGGCACGCCGTTCCGGGTGGGGCTGCGGCTGCGGATGACGGATGGCTGGCACACCTACTGGAAAAATCCCGGCGACGCGGGCGTGCCACCGGACCTGACGATCGCCAACGTTGCGCAGTCGCCGATCGACTGGCCGACGCCGCGCCGTGTCACCGAGGGGCCGGTGATGACCTACGCCTATACCGGCGAGGTGCTGCTGCCGGTCACCGTCACCGCTGCGTCCGGGGCGTTGCACGCCCATGCGCAATGGCTGGTGTGCAAGGATATCTGCGTGCCGGAGGAGGGCGATTTTTCCCTGGATCTGCCGGTCGGGTCGCCGGCACCGTCGGCTCAGGCCGGCCTGTTCGCGGCGCATGACCGGATGGTGCCGCGCGCCTCGCCCTGGACTGCCCGGATTTCTCCGGACGGCACACTGTTCGTGCAGGGGCCGGAGCTAAGTCAGGCCACGGTGACGGACGCGTGGTTCATTCCGGATCAGCCGGACCGCATCCAGGACGATGCGGCGCAACCGCTGTCGGTGCGGCAAGGCGGCTTCACCCTGGCGCTGAAGCTGGCAAAGGGATTCGACGGGTCGGCGCCGCTGTCCGGCGTGCTGTCGGTGCGCGACCGGGCCGGGATGCAGGCGGACGTGGTGGTGAATGCGCTGCCGGGGCCGCCGCCGGCACCGGCGCTGCCGCCACTGGGACAGATCCTGGTGTTCGCCTTCCTGGGCGGGCTGGTGCTGAACCTGATGCCGTGCGTGTTCCCGATCCTGGCGATGAAGGCGGTGGCGCTGGCCAGGCATGCCGGACGCGGGCACAGCCACGCCGTGTCCTATACCGCCGGCGTGCTGGTGACGTTCGTCGCTCTGGCCGGCGCGCTGCTGACGGCGCGGGCGGCCGGCATAGCGGCCGGCTGGGGCTTTCAGTTCTCCTCGCCGGTGTTCGTGGCGTTCATGACCTGGCTGCTGTTTGCGGTCGGGCTGAACATGTCGGGTGTGTTCCAGGTCGGCGGCGGGCTGGTCGGCGCCGGCAGCGGACTGGCCGCCAGGCATGGGATGGCGGGGAGTTTCTTCACCGGGCTGCTGGCGGTGCTGGTGGCGACGCCCTGCACGGCGCCGTTCATGGGGGTTGCGGTGGCGGCCGGGCTGGCGGCGCCGCCAGCTGTGACGGTGCTGGTGTTTGCGGTGATGGGGCTGGGACTGGCGGCGCCGTATGTCGCGCTGGCCTCGATGCCCGGCATGGCTCGGTTGATGCCGCGACCGGGGCGCTGGATGGAGGTGCTGAAACAGGCGCTGGCTTTCCCGATGTACGGCGCGGCGGCCTGGCTGGTCTGGGTGGTGAGCCAGGAGGCCGGACCGAACGGCGTGCTGGGCACGGTGGCCGGGCTGGTGCTGATCGGCTTTGCCGGCTGGGTATTCGGCACGACTCAGACCGCGGAGGTGCACAATCGGCGGTTCGGCCAGGCGGCGGCGATGATTTCGGTGCTAGCCGCGTTTGGGGTGTTGAGCGGCATTACGACTGTGCCGGTGGGGGAAGCGGCCGAGATTGCCGATTCGCATGCGGAGGCGTTTACGCCGCAGCGTCTGGCGAGCCTGAGGGCCCAGGGCAAGCCGGTGTTCGTCAACATGACGGCGGCGTGGTGCGTGACCTGCCTGGTGAATGAACGGGTGGCGATCCGGACGGAGTCCGTGCGTAAGGCCTTCGCGGCGGATGACGTGACGTATCTGAAGGGCGACTGGACGCGGCAGGATCCGGCGATCACCGCATTCCTGCAGCAGAACGGCCGGGACGGGGTGCCGCTGTATGTATTCTTTCCCGGCGGTGGCGGCCAGCCGGAGGTACTGCCGCAGATTTTGACCGAGAGCGCAGTGCTGGGCGTGTTGCGATCGTCGTAGCCGGTGCGCGGCGGCCGCGCGGTTAACCAGTTGTTTATCTCTTTCTGGAACACTCGCGCCAGTCCTGCCGCGAGGTTCCCTATGGCCGCCGCCCTTTCCTCCGCCGATGTCGCCCGACTGATGGCCGAACCGTCGCCCGACGTGCGCGCCGAACTGGCCGGGAAGGTCGCGGCGGATCTGTCGGCGAACGGGCTGACGCCGACCGAGGTGAGACTGGCGCAGGACATCGTGCGCGCCCTGGCGCGCGATGTGGAGGAAGCCGTGCGGGCATCGCTGTCGCGGGCGCTGCGGCATTCGCCGAACCTGCCGCGCGATGTCGCCCGTAAGCTGGCCAACGACGTCGAATTCGTCGCCCTGCCGATGCTGGCCGACTCGCTGGTGCTGACCGATGAGGACCTGATCGAGATCGTTCGCGCCGGGTCCTCGCTGAAGCAGGAGGCGGTGGCGAGCCGGCCTAACCTGACGACGACGGTGTCCGACGCCCTGATCACGCACGCCGAGGAACCGGCGGTTGTGGTGCTGATGGCCAACAAGACCGCTTCGATCGCCGAGGATTCGTTGCACCGCGCGGTCACCCGCTTCGCCGACAGCGACAACGTCAAGCAGGCGATGGTGCTTCGGGAGTCGCTGCCGATCACGGTGGCCGAACGGATGGTCACGATGGTGTCGCGGGCGCTGCAGAGCCATCTGGTCAAGACGCATGATCTGGCGCCGGCGACCGCCGCCAACATCGTGCTGACCTCGCGCGAGCATGCGATCATCCGCCTGAGCACCGGGGCGTCGGATGACGAATTGCGCCACCTGATCAGCCAGATGCACCGCAACGGCCGGTTGACGCCGTCGCTGATCCTGCGCGCGCTGTGCACCGGCGACATTGCGTTCTTCGAGGCGGCGATGGCCGTACGCAGCGACATCCCGGTGGAGAACGCCCAGATTTTGATCCACGAACGCGGCCGGCGCGGACTGACCGCGGTGTATCGAAAGGCGGGCATGCCGGACGCTCTGTTCGGCGCGGTGCGCGCCGCTGTCGATGTGGTGGATGAGTTGAAGTTCGACGGCGAACCGCACGACCTGGAACGGTTTCGCGCGCGGGTCATCAGCCGGGTGCTGACGCTGGTGGAAACCGTCGATCCCGCCGACGCCGATTATCTGGTGGACAAGCTGGGCGATGTCCTGGTGCATGCCCCTTCGGCCGAGGATTTGCAGCGGGAGCACGCGCCGGCCGGGTAAGGCGCCTCCGGTATTTTCGCTAAAGCGAATACTCTTGACGCTGCGGACGATGCGTATTGCGTTCGACCCGGCAAAGAACGCGCGGAATGTCATCGAGCGCGGTTTGCCATTCGACCTGGTAGCCGCGTTGGAGTGGGATAGCGCGGTCATACGGGAAGATGATCGCCGCGATTAGGGCGAGCGGCGGATGTGGGTATCTGCATTCCTCGGCAAACGGCTTCACTTGGCGATCGTCACCTTCCGCGGCGACGCGGTGCGTGTGATCCGTTTCCGCAAGGCCAGCAAGAAGGAGGTGCGGTCATATGAAAAGAGCAAAGTAAACGATGATGCGGCTTCCCGTCCGGACGATGAGAACCCGGAATGGACGCTGGAGGACTTTCGCGAAGCCCGTCCCGCCCTGGAGGTGATCGCCGAAGTCTGGGGGCCGGAAGCGGCCGAGATGATCCGGCGGCGACCGGGGCGCCCGGCCAAGGCGGACCGCACGGTCAACCAGACGCTGCGGCTGGATGCCGATGTGCTCGAAGCCTATCGGCAAAGCGGTCCGGGCTGGCAGGCGCGGATGAACCAGGTGCCGCGTGATCACATGCCGGGGGGCGGGACGGTAGGGGTTACCGCTTGACGCCTCCGAGCTGTGCCAACAGGCCGGACGGGGTCGAACCCAGCGCTTCCGCGGTCCAGTCGGGGCGCGATTGAAACAGTTCGATCAGCGCAGCCGTATCCTGGTCGCGATCCAGGCCGGCGGCGGCGATCACCTGACCGTTGCGGACATAATAAGCGAGGAACTCCGGCTTCTCCAGATCGCCGTGGACGATGATATCATCCCAGTCCGTGGCATGGCCGATATAGTCCAGGCGTTTCATGTACTGGATGGTCCAGAACACCGGGACCGCGTCGTAGCGGACCCCCAGCCCCAGCATGTTCAGCGCCGCCACACGGCCGTGCTGCTGCGCGACACGCCAGTGCTCGACGCGGATGGCCGCGTCGCGATACGGGTAGCGGGCGATGTCACCGGCGGCATAGAGCCCATCGGCCAGCTTCAGCGTGGCATCGACGGTCACGCTGGCGTCCTGGTTCAACGGCACGCCGGTGAGATAGCCGGTAACCGGCCGGACGCCGAAGCCGGCCACCACGATATCGGCCGGCAGCCGCTCGCCATCGTCCAGCACCACGGCGCGGACGTCACCTTCGCCCTCCAGCGCCGCCGCCGTCCGACCGAGACGGAAGCTGACGCCCTGTTTGCTGTGCAGGCCGACGAAGGCGTTGCCGATGCGGGCGCCGAGCTGCTTCTCGAACGGGGCGGATTCCGGGCCGATGACGGTCACCTCCAGGCCGCGTTCGCGCAGGCTGGCGGCGACTTCCATGCCGATGAAGCTGGCGCCGAGGATGACGGCGCGCTCACTCCGTTCGGCCCGGGCGAGGATGGCGTCGGCGTCGGCGCGACTGCGCAGGGTGAAGACGTTGCCAAGCGTGGCGCCGGGAATGTCGGGCCGGATGGCGGCGGCGCCGGTGGCGAGCAGCGCGGCGTCGTAGGTCATGACCGACCCGTCGGCGCAGCTTATCGCCTTGCGTTGCGCATCCAGGCCGGTGACCTGGGCGGTGCGCCGCTCGATGCGGTGCTGGCGGTAGAAGGCCTGGCTTTGCAGCGGGGATTTCTCGGCGCTCTGCTCGCCGGACAGGTAGTATTTGCTGAGCACCGTTCGATCATACGGAACGCGGTTCTGCTGATCGAGCATGACAATCCGGCCGTTGAAGCCGGTTTCTCGCAAGGTCTGCGCTGCGACGGCACCGGCTGCGCCGGCCCCGACGATGATGAAGGTGCGGGAGTCGGGCAGGCGCGCCGGTTCGGCCGGTTCGGACGGCGGCACGGTGACCAGGACACGCTGACCGTCGATCCTGGCCTCGTAGCGCGGCAGGGGGTCCATAGCCGGCGGATCGAGCAAGGCGCCGGTGCGCAGGCAGAAGGTTGCCTTGTGCCAGGGGCAGACGATGCGGTCGCCATTGCGGACGCCCTGGGCGAGCGAGGCGCCGGCATGCGGACAGGTGGCACCCACGGCATGGATGGCGCCGCCGTCGCGGGTCAGCAGGATTGTCTCGCCCTCAACTTCGACGGACAGCATGCCGCCATCGGCAAGGTCGGTCAGGGCGGCGACATCGTGTTGCGGCATAGGGTGGAGTCCTCCCGTCTCGTGCTGCAACGATGACGGTCGGGCAGGGGGGGTCGTTTGATGCCGCGCGGTATTGTGACCAGAGGACTAACCCGCAACCAGTTTCAGGATCAGCGTCTGGGCCTCCGGCGACGACCAGTCCGCCGCCCCTTCCAGACGCGCGACGACCTTACCGTCGGTGTTGATGAGCACGGTGGTCGGGATGCCGCGGGCGTTGAAGGCGGTCGCCATCGCGCCGCGCGGGTCCAGAAGAATCGGCAGGCCGGTGATACCGTGCGCCTGATACCACCCTCGCACCGCATCCGCACCGCCGCGATCGGACGACAGCGGCAGCACCGCGACATCCTTCGGCGCCAATGCGTTGGACAGCGCCTCCAGCGACGGCATCTCGGCGACGCACGGGGCGCACCAGGTCGCCCACATGTTCACCACCATGCCGCGGCCCTTGAACTCGGTCAGGTGATGCGCAGTGCCGTCCTGGGTGACGAACGCGGCGTCCGGAGGGTTTTCCGGCGGGAAGACAGGTTCCAGACCCTCCGTCAGCGGCGCCAGGGTCTCGGCGGCCTGTGGTTTGCGCGGCAGGGCGGCGGCGGCTAGGGTGCCGGC
>Ga0302320_10029105_pt1 | contig 10580 bp, 6 predicted proteins | sample Bog_T0_3_FD_202130 | JGI IMG/M metagenome (GOLD analysis project Ga0302320, IMG submission 202130) | Peat permafrost microbial communities from Stordalen Mire near Abisko, Sweden - Bog_T0_3 | ecosystem: Environmental > Terrestrial > Soil > Wetlands > Peat | place: Sweden: Abisko, Stordalen Mire... | reverse complement strand
CTGCTTCTCCCGTCTCGACAGCTCAACATCCACGCGATGGTACGTCCTCATATCAAAACTATGCAGGACACCTCATCACCACACCAGTACCAAGACATATACCTATCCATGCGGTCAAGGTACTAGTGGCATGAACTGGTGATGTCGTAATCAAGCCCAAAAATGTGGGTGCCTCAAGTCTCGCCTGAGAGACCTGTGAAACCACAAATCTACGCGGTCGCGGTACGAGTGTTGCTCCCAGGAACTACATCTTCTCGTCGCGGAATTGGGGCTTGTTGCTCGGCTTCTTCCCTTACGGTCACGGAATCTCCAACGACTCGCCGACGCTTGATCTCCGATGGACTCTCTCCCCATTTTGAAAGCCCCAGGCGCATTGTCGAAGTGATCGCATCGCTTTCGATCGGCACATCATCCAAATCCTCGGCCCAATGCGCAGCAGTTTCTGCGTCAATGGGGGTTGGCTGTCCGGTGCAATTGAACAGGATGGGTCCAGACCAGACCGGTTCCTGCACAAATCGAGCACAAATGACCAGACTGGGGATGATGAGGAGTGAGAATTTCAATTATGGGACGGCCTGCGCAATTCTCGCATGGTAAATAATCCCGAGAATTAAGCGAGATGTGAAGAACCTGGGAGAACGATATGAACGACCGATTGAATCTAGATCCAACGCCGGCAGCCGCGGTAGACAGCGTCGCCACAATTCTCGAAGAGAAAACACAGGATACCATGGACAACTGGTTCCAGAGACTCGCTGATGAAAAGCTCCTCAGGGGTTCGTCGACAACAAAGGAGGCCCGAACATCCCACCTGCCCCAACTATTCCGCGAACTCGTTCATCGTCTTCGGAACCCCCTCCCATTGGGCTCAGCGGCGCTGAAGTCCCCAGCGGCCGCAGCGCATGGGCTGTTGCGGCTGAAGCAGGGCTACTCCTCTGACATCCTGATCGAAGAATCGCGCTGCCTGCAGGTCAGCATCTTTCATACCTTGAACACGGCAGCTCACCGGCTGAACTTTAATTTGCTTTTGCCGGACGTGATGGTCATTGCGGATGAAGTGGACGCTCAACTGGCGCAGGCCGTGGCCAGCTTTGTCTCCGGTCGGGACGTAGCTGCTGTTCCGGCTGTCGCTACAGTCTGAACCCCGGATACGCCGTCTCATTGAACACATGGGGCTGAAGTTGCTCTACATTGAGTTGAGACGCAGGGTCACGTTATCAGCCATTGCACATGCGATTTGACCATAACTCAGTTTCCGTTGAAGACGAATTGAGCGAATCCGGACCCGAACGCAAGCGGCGAAAGCATCGCAAACCTGGCATTGGTCTCCAGTATTGACCTCCCGTGACACCCCTGAATTGCATGCACAAGAGAACTGTCCAAGCCGACTTCCTGCTGCTTCCCAACTCGTTTGTAATTCAATGCACGGTATTTTCTATTGCCCGGGATGGGGGTTAGACTCATGGATCAAAGGAAGTTTGATGTTTTGCTTCGGCGAGCAGTGTGGGTTCCGGTCATTGCACTTGCCGTTTTTTCGGCGCTGTTACTGTGGGAGATCCAATCCTTAAGGACTGCCCTGGGCAAGCTCGACCACACAGATCAGGTGATCGGTGCCGACCGTGAACTGATCAAGCTGACCATCGACATGGAAAGCGGTGTTCGCGGGTACTTGAACACTGGGAAAGACGAGCTTCTTCAGTCATACAACGAGACGGCGCCGACTATCGCATCGAAATTCGCAGCGCTCAACCAGCTTGTTTCGGACAACCCGGCACAACAGGCTCAGCTTGCCGTCACTCAAAGCAGTTCTGACAGGTGGCGTCTGTTAGCGGAGCGCGCGGTTGAGTTGCATCGCACAGGCAAAGAAAACGGCGAGTACGAGCCGAGCACTGACGCTGACAATCTGCAACTTAAGCAAGTGATGGATTCGATTCTTGCGCAGCATGAGGCCTTCACTGCGACCGAACTACGGTTGCGCGCTATATCCGCGCAGCGGGCCCGCGGGGTGTCAAAGCTGACGATTATCACCTGCACACTACTGGCACTTGTGGGTGGGGCGGGGCTGGCGCTTTTCATTCGACGCCAAATGCGGTTCCTGGCCAGCGACTTCAATGCATCGCTGCAGATTGCAGAGACGTATGCTGAGTCGCTGCGCGAAAACGCTCAACTTCTCGATCTCGCGTACGACACCATCGCGGTACGTGGCCTCGATGGGACGATCCGGTTCTGGAATCACGGAGCAGAGCAGATGTACGGCTATTCCAAACAGCAGGCCACCGGGCAATCCTCGCAGGAGTTGCTCCACACAGTCTTTCCGGAGCCGCTGGCCGACATCGAAGAGAAGTTGCAGCGAGATGGGCGTTGGGAGGGAGAGCTCATGCGCACGACTCAAGACGGCACACATGTCATGGTGTCCAGCCGCTGGGCATTGCAACGAGAAAAGAACGGCCAAGCCTGCGGCGTGCTGGAGATCAGCAGTGACATCACTGAGCATAAGCAGCGTGAGGAAGATTTGCGTGAGCGCGAGTTGCAGCTACGAACAGTTGCTGAGCAAACAGACATAGGCCTGATGGTTCTTAGCGAGGAGCGCCGCTACCTTTACAGCAACCCTGCCCATTCCAAAGCGCTGGGCCTCAGCTCTGAGGAACTCGTAGGGAAGCGCATGGCGGACGTAATGGGAGATTCATACAACCAGATCAGCTCGCGGCTTGACGCGGCTTTTGCCGGCAAGCAGGTTGACTTTGAGTTCAGGGTTCCAGCATGGCCGGGTCTATTGGATGGAAACCGCGATCGGATTTTCGCAATCACGTACAAACCTCTGAAGCGTCCTGGCGAAGGGATTCGCGTCATTGCAGTGCTCGTGGACATCACTGAGCGCAAACATGCAGAGACTGCGCTCCGCATCAGCCAGGAGCGTTTCACCGCGATTGTCAGCATGGCCATGGATGCGGTGATCACACTTGACGCGAACCAGCGGATCGTACAGTTCAACCCGGCGGCTGAAGAAATTTTCTGCTGCCCCGCCAAGGAAGCGATAGGCCAGTCAATCAGCCGCTTCATCCCGGCCCAAGGTCGAGGGGATCCTCGCGGACCTGTTCAAGGCTTTCGGAGCGGGGAAACAGACGGCGGGTCACCGCTTTTACTCGAAATGTTCGACGACCTTCGAACCAATTACGGCGTTCGAACCAGTGGCGAGAAGTTTCCTTTAGAAGCAACCATCTCGCAAATGATGGTAGCCGGAGAAAGGCTTTGTACGGTGATCCTGCGCGATATAAGCAAGCGTAAGCAGGCGGAAGAGGAACTGCGCGAGAAGGAAGAGCGCTTTCGCTCGATGTTTGAATACGCTGCCGTTGGTTTTGCGCGTGTGGGAATGGATGGTGCTTATCTTCAGATCAACCCCGCTCTGTGCGAAATGCTGGGCTATAGCGAGGCCGAATTGCTGAGGCTGACGCCGGAATCGATCACTCATCCCGATGATCGAGCCCGCGAAAGCGCTATGCTGAAGGGCCTGCTGTCTGGTGAGCGCGATTTTTTCGAGATTGAAAAGCGCTATGTGCACCGGGACGGCACGACGCTATGGGCGAGCGTGACCTCGTCGTTTGTGAAAGACATCGCCAGGCGTCCGCTCTATAGGATCTCCGTCGTTCAGAACATTACCCAGCGCAAGCGAACAGAAGCTGAGTTGCAACAGGCGCAGAAGATGGAAGCCATCGGCCAGTTGGCCGGAGGGGTAGCCCACGATTTCAATAACTTGCTCGGTGTCATCCTGGGATACTCCGAGCTTGCGCTTGCCGGGCTGACAGAGAAGGATCCCAGTTTTGCCAGGTTTCAAGCGATTCAAAAGTCCGCGAAGCTGGGAGCCGCCCTCACCAAGCAACTTCTTGCATTTAGCCGGAAGCAAGCGATTGCCATGCAGGTTGTCGACCTCAACGAGATCGTTGTTGGTGTCGAACCCATGCTGAGGCGCTTGCTTAAGGAAGACATCGAGATCGTCGTTCATTGCGGTCAAGAAGCTTGTCCGGTAAAGGCTGACCCAAGCCAGCTTAAGCAAATTCTGATTAACCTCGCAGTGAATGCGGGCGACGCGATGGCGCGCGGTGGATCCCTGACGATTGACGTCCGAACAGTAGAACTAGCCGAGGAGGTACGAGAGTATGCGTCGATGAAGACGGGAGCATGCGTGCTGCTGACGGTTAGCGATACAGGGAGTGGCATGGACGCCGAGACACTTGCGCATATCTTCGAGCCGTTCTTCACTACGAAGCCTGTAGGCGAAGGCACGGGCCTTGGATTGTCCACTGTTTATGGAATCGTGAAGCATGCGGGTGGCGCTGTTTTGGCCTCCAGCCGGCCAGGTGCAGGTTCGATGTTCAGGGTCTATCTCCCACGCTCGTCAGATGATGTTGCCAAGCCAGCGGTCTTTGAGCGCGACCCGAAGCGCCTCACTGGGACTGAGACACTTCTGCTGGTGGATGACTCCGCACCGTTACGGAAGATGACCCGGGAAATCCTGTCCCGCAAGGGCTATTCGGTTATGGAGGCGGCAGATGGAATCCAGGCGTGGGAGCTTTCCAAGAGCTACGATGGCAAGATCCATCTCTTGATAACAGATATTGTGATGCCCCGCATGGGAGGAACCCAGTTGGCGGAACACATCATGCAGGAGCGGCCTGATATTGCTGTAATCTTCCTGTCGGGTTATGCCGCGGACAAATATCCATTGCCTGATCACGCGCCGGGAAGAATCGCGACACTTGAAAAGCCGTGCTCGATCGACGCGTTTCTACGAGCCGTGAGAGGAAAATTGGACGAGATTAAGGCGCTACAGCCAACGCTCGGCTAGAAATGACCGCTGTTCGGCTCCCTGAAAGAAAGGGGTCCTTGAAAGGCCGGCCCAGGACGCTTCAGAATCTTCTCGCGCAGCAAGCACAAACCTAGGACGTAGTTCTCCTGCGCGCGTGGCTGACGCCCCTCTTCCGATCCTTCAGCCTTGGATTCCCACGCCCGCTCATTATCTCATGCGCTTGAGATGAACGTGCCCGGTTGAAATGCCGCTAGCCTATGATGGAACTGGAGGGGAGTTTATGGCAACGTCAATTCGACTGGTCAACACCTCTGAAGATCCCGGTGAAAGTGCCGGCCTCGCTGCTGCTGGCCGACTGTGTTCCATTGCGCGTCAACCGATCCTGGATTTGCGCGGCCGCATTCACGCTTATGAGTTGTTATTGCGCGGAGCTACGGGGTTGGGCGGAAGCGGCGAGGCGGTGAGTCTCACTCTGGCAGAGACCGCTGCCTTTTGGGGTCTGCAAAGGCCCAGTGAGCTCAAAAAACTGACGGGTAAAATGACCGCCTTTGTGAGCTGTCCCTCAGAGGCGTTGTGCGACCAGCTCGCGCAAACGCTGCCCTCGAACCTTACGGTTCTGGAAATTACGGCAGGCGTTGACGTCTCGCCTGATCTAATCGGCGCATGCCTGCGGTTGAAAGCCCTGGGATTCCGGTTCGCGTTGAACGATTTCGCAGGTCAGTCGCAATCCAAGCAGCTGGTGGAATTGGCAGATTACATCAAGGTAGATTTTCGTCGGACCCGGCCAGACGAACGGCGAGAACTGTTTGCAAAGCTACATGGCAGGACGATCGCAATGTTGGCCAAGAGCGTTGACACCCAGGCGGACTACCGGAAGGCGCGCGAAGAGGGATTTGCGCTCTTTGAGGGCTACTACTTCTGCGAACCGGTGCCGATGAGGAACCGCAGGCCGCCTGTTAACCAGATATTGCGGATTGACATTCTGAAAGCGCTGCAACAGAATCCCCTGGATCTTCGCAAGGTCAGCCAATTGGTAAAGCGCGACGGCCCAATCACCTACCAATTGCTGCGTTTGGTCAACTCACCAATCTGGGCAATGCGCCAGGCGGTGGAATCAATCGAGGTGGCGCTGCTGGCGGTGGGGGACGACGCTTTTCGTCGCATTGCCACCATGGCTATCGCGAGCGAGTTCAATGGATCTCAGCCTCCCGAACTCTTGTGCATGGCAATGGTGCGGGGAAGATTCTGTGAAGTAGCCGGAGTCAAGCGCGGCTTGGATGCATTCGCGCAATACCTGTTGGGGCTGCTGAGCCTGCTGCCGGCAATGCAGGGACAGTCGATGAGCGACGTGGCCTCGGCGCTGCCGCTCGATGACAAAACCCGCGAGGCGCTTCTGGGAACGAAGAACCCGGAGCGGGTGCTGCTGGGATGGCTTGAGAACTGCGAGCGTGGCGACTGGGCCGGATGCGATGCCGCGGCCCAAACCGATAACCTGAACCAGCAGGAACTGGCGAAGATTTATGTGGATGCCGTGGCGTGGACTGAGGCGGCACTGCATTCGCCTGGCTAGAATTGTCCAGGATTGCTCTACGGCTTGAGTGCAGCGGTTCCGGCCCATAGCAATTGTGGAAACGCCGCAGTGATGATGGCGCGTCATCCGCTACAGGCTGCAACATTTATAACTGGATACTCACCGGCCAGGTCTTCCAGATGTCGGCACAATAATCCCGGATTGAGCGGTCGGAAGAGAATTTGCCAATCCGTGCCACATTGAGGATGGACATACGGGTCCACTCTTCCTGATTTCCAAAAGCCAGGCTCACCGAGTCCTGACAGTCAATGAAGGACTGGTAATCGGCGAGAAGCATGTAGTCGTCGTTGGTCAGTAGTGAGCTGGCCAGGGGCTGGAACAGATGTCTGTCCCCGCGGGAAAACTCGCCGCTGGTCAGTGAATCGATCACTTCACGCAGGTTCGCGTTTGACTCATAAATAGCGCGCGGATTGTAGCCCTCCCGCCTGCGCTGCTCGACCTCGGAGGCCGTCAGTCCAAACAGGAAGAAGTTGTCTGCCCCGACCTCTTCGCGGATCTCTACGTTCGCACCGTCCAGCGTGCCAATTGTGATCGCGCCATTCATGGCAAACTTCATGTTTCCCGTTCCAGAAGCTTCTTTCCCTGCCAGAGAAATCTGTTCGGAAAGATCGGCTGCGGGGTACACCCTCTGACCCAGCTTTACACTGTAGTCCGGCAGAAAAACGACCTTGAGCCTTCCCCTTACGATCGGATCTGAATTGATGGCTTCTCCAACTGAGTGGATCAGCTTGATGATCAGCTTCGCCATGTAATATCCGGGAGCAGCCTTGCCGCCAAAGATGAAGGTCCGCGGTACCAGCTCGGCGTTCGGATCGTGCTGGATGCGCTTCAAAAGGGTGAGGATGTGGAGAACCTGCAAGTGCTGGCGCTTGTATTCATGCATCCGCTTGACCAGCACATCGAACATCGAGTCGGGGTCCGTGCCAATTCCCAAACAGTCATCGATGTAGGCGGAAAGCTGAACCTTGTTGTCTCGCTTGATCGCTCTCCATTCCTGGCAGAACTCCGCATCTGCAATCATGGGTTCAAGCCGGCGCAACTTCTCAATGTCGCGTATCCACGCCGAGCCAACCCGCGCCGTGAGCAGTTCCGCCAGGCGGGGATTGCTCAACACCATCCAGCGACGCGGCGTCACGCCGTTCGTCTTGTTCGAGAACTTCTCCGGAGTGAGCGCATAGAAGTCATTGAGCACATTCGTCTTCAGTAGTTCCGTGTGCAGTGCCGCCACGCCATTGATGGCATGACTTCCGAGCGAGGCCAAATGCGCCATGCGCACGGACTTCTCGCCGTTGGCGCCATTCTCATTGATCAGCGAGAGCCGCTGCAGGCGCCCTTCGTCTCCGGGAAACTTTTCGCCAACATCGATCAGGTGCCGCCGGTTGATTTCTTCGACGATCTGCAAGTGTCGTGGCAGGAGTGAGCCGAACAAGCTGCGAGACCACTGCTCCAGAGCCTCGGGCAGAAGGGTATGGTTCGTATAAGACAAGACGTTTTGCGTGACATACCACGCTGCATCCCACTCCATGGAATGATCGTCCACCAGTAGCCGCATCATCTCCGCCACCGCGATTGCGGGGTGTGTGTCGTTCATTTGAATGGCGAAATTGCGATGCAGCTCTGCCAACGGTCGATTTTGCGAAGTCTGAATGCCCAGAATGTGTTGCAGGCTACAAGAAACAAAGAAGAACTGTTGCGCCAACCGCAATTCCTTGCCCTGAACATCTTCGTCGTTCGGGTAAAGAATCTTTGAGATGTTCTCTGACGACACTTTGTCAGCGACCGCGCCAACGTAGTCGCCGTGATTGAATGTCTCAAAGTCGAAGCTCTCAACGGCCTGCGCCGCCCATAAGCGCATGGTGTTCACGGTGTTGGTCCGGTAGCCGAGAATCGGCGTATCGTAAGGAATCCCACGCACCACCTTATTTGGAATCCACTTCACCCGCGACCTCCCCTCGGGGTCGGTGTGGGTCTCGGTGCGTCCGCCCAGCTTTACTTCAAACCCGTCCTCGGGCCGCTCCAATGCCCAGGGATTGCCAAGCCGCAACCAGTTGTCTGTAGACTCCACCTGCCATCCATCGCGAATCTGCTGATCGAAGATTCCGTATTCGTAGCGGATGCCGTAGCCGATTGCGGGAATATCAAGAGTGGCCAGAGAATCCATGAAGCAGGAGGCAAGCCGGCCCAGCCCGCCATTGCCCAACCCAGGTTCCTCTTCCTGTTCGACCAGAACGTTCAGGTCAATGCCAAGGCTTCGCATGGCCTGTTCCGTCTCATCGTAGATTCCTAGATTGATCATGTTGTTCGCGAGATGGGGCCCGGTCAGGAATTCCGCCGACAAGTAACAAACCACTCGCACATCCTGGGCCTGGTAGTTCTTTACTGTCGATATCCACCGCTCCAATATTCGGTCGCGCACAGTGTGTGCAAGCGCCATGTAGAGGTCATTCACTGTTGCCCGCTCGACCGACCTGCCCTGCACAAAGAACAGGTTATCCAGAAACGACTGAGCAAGCGCCTCCGCGCCAAGCGCGGTTCTCTGACCCGTTTGCGATCCCGCTTCCGACAGCATAGCACCAAGACCCTCGAACATCGTAGCCCTCATTTCCCGCTCAATTTCCTGGTTGATCTATCGGAGCGGGGCTCCCGCAATGGCCCTATAACCTGAAGAGTTCGCCGCAAAGAACTGCCAATTCAGAAATACATGAATGCCTTTGGCGCATTCCGAACTTCTCTCACCCTTTTCCCTCGTCCGATCTTCGCTATTCAGAGCCATTCTTTGTCTTGTCTCCGTCATCAGTCAGAATTGACCTGCATAGAGCTGCAGAGCGCGGAGACTCGAAATGACCAGAGTCGTGCCGCGTTGTTCCACCAGTTCGCGGTGCCTGAAATCGGTTAGGATCCGTGACACCGTTTCGCGTCCCAGGCCGATGTATTGACCGATCTCTCCGTGAGTCAGGGGACAGTGGATTCGAGCGCTGCGCTCCCTGCGCTGGCCCTCACCGCACCATTCAAGCAATAGTAAGGCCAGCTTTGTCGGCGCAGTCAATTGAAAGCCAAGCAGGCGTAACTGTTCGCAAGCCCGCTTGTGGTCAAGGCCCATCTGGCATCCTACGTTCTGCCATGCAACCGGGTTGCTGCAGAGGAAGTCGAGAAAGCTCTGTCGCGGAAGCGATGTGATTCTGCAGGGAAATCGCGCTTCCGCCGTGATCTCATAGGGAAGGCCGGAAACCACAGCAGCAAGTCCGAGGATGTCTCCCGGGGCGGCGACGCCGCTGATAAGACGCCGGCCTTCAATTGAGTTCATCGACAGTTTTACTCTGCCATCAAGCAGGAACAACGCTCTGCCGGGTCTTTCTCCCTCCTTGAGCAGGACCGTAGCCTCTTCACACCAGTACGGTACTGCGAGCGATTCAAACTCAAGCATAGCTTTTGGCGGGAGGCATTTGCAGAACTCCCCTGTTCTCCAAACGGCGCGGGCGTCATTCCACTCTGTTGCTGAGTTCTGGCGCACAGAAGAATGACACGAATTGCCTTTTGACCCGGCTTTAACTATCTCCGCGAAACATCTCTCCTCGGAGCCAGCGGTTTGAGACTGCCTGTGTTCCTGCCCATCGAGAAAATCCATGATCTTCAATTCCTCTCAGCGCTGTGCCGCAGTCCTCTTACTCGCATTGCGTAATGGATCGCCCCCTCCACCGCCCCGAGTTTCTGCGCTCGTCCCAGTAGCTTTCCCAGCCCTGTGAGGATCTCACAAGAGTCGATCTTGAGCATCGGATCTGCGAGCGAGTCGAGATCGGCCGAGCGATTCTCCATGAGGACCACGGGGGTTTGCGCACCGGTTGCGCAGATCAGAAGAGTCAGTCTCTCCCTGTTCTCGGCGGAGATGGGATTGCCCAACAGCACCAGATCAAAATCCCCGACCTTGAAATGATTTATCGCCTCTCTTATCGAACCAGCTGACTGAACGAGGTATCCTGCGGAATTCCATTCTGCGCTCTGTGTCCCCAAAAGCAACGGCTCCAGCCCGACGGCGAGGACGACATTCAGGTGCATAGATACCTCCGTGCGCCGGTTAAACCGGCAAGGTGTAGTGAATGAAAGTTTCATACGTTGAAGGAATAGCGAACCACAACGGCCCCGAGTCATGCGGAGCCGCTCGCGAGGGCGGCGACGAAGCGTTGACAG
>Ga0302320_10029104_pt1 | contig 10580 bp, 9 predicted proteins | sample Bog_T0_3_FD_202130 | JGI IMG/M metagenome (GOLD analysis project Ga0302320, IMG submission 202130) | Peat permafrost microbial communities from Stordalen Mire near Abisko, Sweden - Bog_T0_3 | ecosystem: Environmental > Terrestrial > Soil > Wetlands > Peat | place: Sweden: Abisko, Stordalen Mire... | reverse complement strand
TCCTCCCTATATCTTGGGCGTGTCGTCGTCTACGCGAATGCAAGACTGGCGCGCAAGGATTGGGTAAAGAACTAAAAGCTGCCACGGGTATTGCTTCAAGTCTCTCTTGCCCTTCGGCAGACTGGGGCACACAGGTGTTTCGGGAGAGAATTCTTCAACGGTTTTTGACCGAAAATGAGGAGAACTAGCCGTGGCTGGAGGCACCTGTGAAAATGCGGATTGCACGGTAGCCACGACAGGAAAATGTCTACTGTCTCAACCCGTTCCCACCGAATGTCCGCACTTTCGTCCGCCTGCGAATGCAGAAGACGGCCTAGCATCGGACAGTGGTTCTTCGACCGTCGAACCTGGAACTTTGAAGATGCCAACGCAGGCCGCTCGAAAGTTTGACTGGGGCAACGAACTCGGAACCCAGGACGCTATCGAGATTATGTCCGCAAAGTACGCACACCTGATAGGTATATTCGGTTCTACTGATGCGGGTAAGACATGTTTTTTGTCCTCTCTTTATCTTATGGCTTCTGGCGGCAAGTTGCCTAGCCCGTACCAGTTTGCGGGCAGTCTAACATTGCAAGCCTTTGAAGATCGGGCCAGAGGGTTGCGTCAGTGGCCAAACGGTGCTCTGCCAAAACAGCTCGTAGATCATACAGTCTTGTTCGACAAAAGGCAGCCGAGCCTATTGCATTTAGCCATTCGCGAGTCAAACATGGAACGGAGGCGGTTTGATCTATTGATGACCGACGTACCAGGCGAATGGACGAAGGATCTGGCGTTGCGCGTAAGCAACGCGGCATCGTTCCGATTCTTGCAGCGCGCGGACGGCATCATTCTGGTTGTGGATGGGAACGTACTCAATTCAGATCAACGGCACGCAGAACTTCAGCGGCTGCGCTACTTCAGTGAGCGCCTTGCAACCGACGTTCAAGTGAGCCGCGACACCCCTTTTGTCATTCTAGTCAGCAAGGCGGACGAAATCGGGATGCAAGTGCCCGTCTCTGCTGACGAACTGAGGGACTACATACGAAACCTGGGTTTTCCGGCAGAAACGATTCTGTCAGCTGCATTCTCTCGCAAGCCTGCGGAAATTGAAAACGGCATGGGCGTTTTCAACGCCATAGAGGCGATTCTCTTTCATACCGCTCCGAGAAACAATGAATCTCATCTTGTTGATGAAGTGCAGCATTACCCGCGAACATTTCAACGGTTCAAAGGATGAACGTGAAAACTCCTGAACAGCCACGGTCCGTGCTTCTTATCGGTGTAAGAGACGCTGGCAAGACTAATTTCCTTTCGCGGCTCTGGCTTGCACTTGAAGCTGCTCGGGGTATTTTGGCTAAGGCTGGGCTTCCTTCTGATCTCGACTATCTAGCGACCGGCGCGGATCATTTGCTTAAGGGAGAATTCGCTGAGCGCACCCCGCCAGATGTCCGTGATGCAACTGAAATACCTGTTAAGAATACTTCCAATGGCCATGAGTTTCTCGGGACTCTGATTGTTCCTGACCTGCCTGGAGAGCAAGTCCTCTCTGTGTTTCGAACGAGGCAATGGTCAAACGAATGGGAGGACAGAATTGGTCCTGGCTGTGGGTGCCTCCTGTTTGTCAGGGTGGACTCGACTGAAATGATAGCGCCGCTTGACTGGTTAAACTGCCACCATATGTTTGGAGGTCCGCTGCCTGTCGTGCCACCCGAAAACGTCAGTATCGAAAAAGCAACCGCCCCGACACAGGTTGTCTTGGTTGACTGGCTTCAATTCTTAAGGAAGGCGTTCACCGAACGCGTAAGCGGCACCTACAAACCACGCATTGGCCTCGTTGTTGCTGCTTGGGATCTTGTTCCTCACGACCAGAAAGAGGAAGGGCCGGGTGCATGGGTCGCGTCTAACTTACCGTTGCTCGCTCAGTACGTCGAAGCTAACAACGACGATTTTGAATTCGAGTATTTCGGTGTGTCCGTCGCATCAGGTGATCTTAAAGCTAACGAAGAGTTTAGGAGGGCCTACCTAAAGGGTGATCCGCGAACTGCAGGGGAAGTTATCCACTCACTCTCAGGAGCGGTAAAAACGTCAGATGACATGACTCTGCCCGTAGCGTGGGCACTTGGGCTGGCTGGCGCAACGGGTTCTGGAGGCATACAAGAGCCGTGATTCAGGTCCAAGCACATCAACTCCTACATGGCTATCGTAGCGGCCATGGCCAAATCGCAGCAAGCACGCGCCTTGTAGAACGAGATTCCGAGCTAGTGACGCGCTTGAGTGACCTGTCAGGCAGTCTGTCTTCAGGCATAAAACTGGACCCCTACCTCACCGTCTACCGACTTCCAAGCCGCAAGTATTTTGCGCTGGCTCGCACTTGGCCAGACCCGGAGGCTCCTCGCGCAGGGTGTGTCCTCACACATACAATCCTCGTCCCAATCGATACATGGGCGTCGTTTCCTAACGTCCGCTTCATAGACAGCCTCTTCAGGAATCCTCAACTCGCCCCTGAACACGATTTTAGTGCGCCACTCGATTTGTCATTACGGTATGCCACCAAACCTTCCACGAACAGCAAGGTGGATTTCTCAACGGCAGAAATCTTTGTTTCACGCTATTTTGGGCAAGGTTTGCGACCTGTCGTCTGGTTCAATGTCGGTGACTCGGAAGACTATCTTTGGAGACTGCTCGAACATCTCTGGCCGAATCTCAGATCCGCATTTTCGTGTTGTACATTCAGTTTGCAGCAGAGAACGCTTGAGGATGGGCCTTTCGACCTTCTATTTGCACCAGCTCCAGTCTATTCGCGATTTACCAAGTTATCTGCGGAACATTTGATTGAGCCTGGAACGGATAGGACCGGCCCGAAGGCAAGTTCCGAGCCTTGGTGTCAGTATTGGGCGAAAGCTTTCTTTGCCTCCGAGCCGGGGCTGCCCTCAAAGGAAAGCGAGCTACCAATCTGGAGCGAACTTGGTGAAGATCCAACAGCAATACGAAAGCTCTCTTTGGTCCACGAGCTTCGTCTCCGTGCGAAGGAATCGCCGACCGCTGGCGTGGGGGCAATCGACGTTGTCGAATCTTTGGCACATGATCCCGCCGCCGCCGTGGTTCTAAAACGGCAGGTGTTTGCTGATGCAATTGAAGCTGCAGCAGCCGCGCAGCCAGCAGCAGATGCATTTCAAAGTTTGCGGCTAATTGACGACCGTCTTGGTCGAGAATCATTTCGAGACATCGCGCCAGATTTTGAGAAGCGCCTATCTTTGGCGACAGCAGAAGTAACAACGAAGGAACCTGAAGCGGCCTTACAAATCAGTAGAACATGGCTTACTGACAGTATTGCTGGCGGTAAAAGTTCCTTTGCCCAGGGCTTGATGACTGGTCTACGCCGACTGGCAAGCGCCGAACCATCTCGACTGGCAATCCTTGGTTCCTTTCCAGATGTTGCTGCTGAACTCTTCCACCTTGAGCCTACGTTCGGAGGACTTTACCTGGAGGTAGGAGGAAATGCAGCTCGTGGTGTCCTAATCGACTGGCTTTCGTCGACTCATGACATGGAAGCCCTTCGCTTGGTGCGAAAATCTATCCTTTCGTCAGGGCAGCATCTGGACGATGAAGCACTCTTGTCGCCCCTATTACGCGATCTTCGAGGGGACGACGTAGAAGAGACTCTCAGCACACTTTCCGAAGTGACCGATGGCTATTCCAGTCGAACTGTCGTGTCTGTCGTTGCCGACCGCATCTCCTCCGTCTATCCAGCAGCTGTGAGGCAATGGGCACGCGGTATTTCTCCTTGGCCGGGTGGCATTCCTGAGATCGTGGCATCGACATATCCGCCAAGTAGGCAAGGTTTCAATGAGCTTCTGGAAGATACCAAATTTGACAACACGCATAGAGCCGAGGTGCTTGCGGCGATGCTTCGTGACCAGCTCTCTGTCAGTTGTCCGTACTGGCTCCGCGAACTCGCTTCGCAAGATGAGAGGATCATCCGAGCTTTATTGTCAGAAGACTACGAAGTATCTGGTCCCGTCGAGGCTGTGCTTTATAAGTTGCTCAACGAGGTGCCAGACCTCCCATTCGCAAAATACGCCGACCTCCTAGAACGGGTGCTGGTGTTTGATTGTCACCCCGTATTTCCTAAGCTCCTTGATTCAGCCATGCGAAGTGCCATCGCGTGCTATCTCGCTGATGGCGGTGATGTAGCACAGAACTTCCTCAATCATCCTAAGACATCTCGTTGGTTTGCGAATGTCTCTGGCCCACAACTTACTGCCATATTGGTGCGCGGATCTGCATCAGGAACTGACGCTGTCGCTCGCGCTTGGAAATGGATGGCTGAAGCGCCCAACCCCTTGTATAGTAGACAGTTTCCAGTTCTCCCGGAACTTTGTGATTCGCTTTTAGCGTGTGTACGCCAGTCTTTTCCTGCAGGGGTTCAGAATTCGTTCAATAATGTGCTAAGGCGTTCGGGCCCCGAGGCGGGTGCTTATATGCGCCAGACGCTCTCCGGAAAGATGCTTCGCTTTGCGCTCGACAACACTCGCTTTCCTTTGGGGACAGTTGTTGCCGAGGCTTTTGCGGATGTCTATGCAGTAGCAATTCAAAAGGACAGCCGCCCCCCATCATTTTTATCTACACTGTTCGGCACATACGACTGGGACAGAGGGAAAGACCTTAGGGTCTCTCTCATTGATGCCTTCCAACGGTCGAATTGGGCTCCGGGAGATCTAGCAGTCGCCGCCAACAATGCCGGAATCCTTTCGAAGATTTTCAAGCGACTACACCGAACAGCAAAGGGGGACGACTACATAAGGACGATGTTGCAGGATTTGTCTCAACGGAATGATCCAGATTTGCTCAAGGTGACTGACCAACTCAAATCGTTGACGATGAATCCGGATTTCTATGAGGAGTGGGACTAAAGGAGTCGGTAGGGATTCTGGCAAAAAAGGCACAACGCGGTGATCATCTGTTAAGAAATGCACCGTTGGTTTTGGGCAAAAGCTGCGCTTTTAGAGACTGTTTTGTTACTTCGCTATGGGTAAGAATTCCTCCAGATTAGATGTGAGGTAAAAGCATGGTCCTGGGTAATGAATAAGCACCCTGAGCCAATTTATCGCTTGGCGATTGTCGATGCCCACAAATGGATTTGCATAATCTGTCGCAAACCTATCGCCGAAGACTTCGACATCGACCATATGATACCGAAGGAGATGGCAGAAGAAGCTCACAAGACGGAGCTTGAGGCACTTTGTGCTCGTCTTAGTCGACCTACATTTGACATCTGGGGGCTTTCTAACCTCGCCCCCGCACACAGGGCCTGCAACAATCAAAAAAGCAGTTTAGTTTATCCCGATTCCATCTTGCATGAGCGGCTTACCTTCATTGAGGGCAAGGTCGAGGAAGTCAAACGACGTGTTGCCACGAGTGGAAAGAAGCGAGCCTTTGAGAGAGCGATGCTCACAGTGATGAACTCGATCAGCACTGGCGAGACATCAGCAGCAGATGTGAACGCCCGGCTAGAAGCCGCGACTCAGATTCTTCCATCTCCCGATCTCGGGTATGAAGTCGCTTGGACTCCGGCCTCATTGGAGATGCTCAAGGCACAACGGGTATCCTTGGATAGGGTCGAACACGCGATAGTCTCTGCTGTACGTCGCGGTAAAATGCGAGTGCGGCTCAATCCCGCACTTTCGCATTCCTGGATTTTGCCTTTCAGCGTCGAACGTGAATCTTGGCGCGCATATGCGACTCTTGACGACGGATTACTTCTCGTCACTAAGGTTTTTCAGAAGCAACGCGGCGACTGAGGGGTGCCTGCCTAACAGCGACGTTACTGTGACTACTTGAAACTGGGTTGAACTTGGCCCGACTTCCCGAAGTCGTCCTTTTGCCCGTTGGTTTTCGTGGATCCGCGGTTTCTTTTTTGAAGCGAGTATGTGTTCCGCCGCTCGGAACTCGCCGGCATCCACCTATGTGACCTGAAGTTCTCCATCGATGGTATCGTCGTCACCTTCCGCAAGTCGAAAACAGACCATGAGGGCGCCGGAAGGGAGGTAGCCCTTTGGGTTGAGCACCGACATTTGCCCTGTCCGGGCACCGCGCCAGTGGCTCGACAGAGCCGGGATTCGAGAAGGCCCGGTCTTCCGGTCGGTTGGCCGCTATGGACATTTATCGAGACGCGGCCTGCACAGGGATTCGATCAACAAGCTCCTGAAGCGTGAAGCAGGCAGGCCGGGATTGAAGGTGGAGGAGCTCGGCGGGCATTCGCTCAGGGCAGGCTGCGTCACCCAGGCAGCGATGAACGGCGTCCTGGAGTTCGTCATCATGCGTCAGACGGGTCACAAGACCATTGCGACTTTGCGGAGCTATATAAGGTCGGGCGAGATCTTTCGCGAGAATGCAGCAGCGGGTCTCGGTATCTAAGCAGGCCGCCAGTGCCCGGAGAATTTCACTTCGCTGGCGATGGTCGGCCAGGATGCGATCGCTTCCGGCCATATTCGCAATTCTGACAGCCGAGAATTGCATATTCTCAGAGGCTCTGGATCATCGCTACTTGATTCGCAGGTGCCATCCCCGCCGCAGGTCAGCGCCGGGAACTTCTTCTTCGCGCTGAATAGCTGCCTTGATCGAATCCGTGTCCGGCTTTGATTCTTCTACTGTGCTCTCGAGCATTTTGCCAAGCTCATCGGGAAGATTCGCAAGAACTGTTTCCCAGAGGACGCCGCCGATACGGACATCGATCCTACGAAAGGAGGCTGGCAGCGCCGTCTCATCGGTGATCCGCACTGAGTCCTGACTGTTCTTCTGGGCGCGCAGGGTGAACTCGCGTCCCTCGATCGCTTTAAGCTCGCGGCTCATGAGGTAGTAGAGGACCATGTTCTTTGTTCGCTCCACCTTGCCGGCCGCGGCGCGTGCTCGGTCGCTGAGGCGGGCAGCTTCGCTGCGGCAAAACTGCTCACGCGCCTCCATCCGGCGCAGGAAACGTCCGATGCGGTCCACCTTCTCGCCGTGGGCCGAGCAGAATTCTTGGAAACGGGCGACGATCTCCCCGGCGGGTTCGCCACCCTGTGCGGTTTGCTCCTCGATCTCATCGAGAAGGCCGTCCAGTTCTGTGTCGATCTCAAAAAGCGAATTTGTATCAGCAATTGTTGACATGGTTCTCTTCCTCACTGGAGTTGTGGTGTGCCAGCACCATCAGGCGGCAATTCGTTCCTGAATGGTGGCCGCTCTGGCGGCTTGGTAGGCGAGAGCATCGACGCGGGATTGGATGGGATGCCCGCTGTGGCCCCTGATCCATCGCCAGCGAATGTTCATCCGCTCGTTAAGTCGAAGTAACTCTTTCCAGAGTTGCTGGTGCTGCAACTCCATTCCGCGGCTGTTTCGCCATCCCTGCCTCTGCCAACGGAAAACATGGAAGCGCATTCCATTAATCAGCAGTTCGGAGTCCGAGCGCAATTCAACCAGCGCCCCGGAGGGAATTGAACGCAACGCCTCAACCGCGGCCAGAAGTTCCATCTCCGAGATGGTTGTCCACGGACTTGCTCCCGACATCTCCCAGCTCTTACTTCCCCGAATCAACACCGCAGCCCATCCGCCCGGTCCAGGATTCCGAATGGCTGACCCATCCGTAAAGATGTGAATTGTCTTCTCCATACTGAAGCTCCCTCGCGGCACGCGAAAGCAGCCCTACATCTCGCCGTAGCGTGAGGCGGCTGTTCGTTGGGCTTTTGATCACTGTGAGTGTTGCCGACCACTTGAACCTGCCGGAGCTATGCCGCTAGCATGGGAATGACGCTCCCGAATGGTGCCTGCCGGCGCTCGGTGGATGCCCAGAGCACTGGATACCCAGGCTCGGTCTCGGGGAATGTGCCGCACAGGTCTGTCAGAATGACCAGAGTTTGCGGCCAAATCCCGTGTTCCTCAAGCCAATCGAAGCACGGACCGAAGTCTGTGCCTCCGCCGCCGACGGGATTGAGATGAACTTGCTCACCGGATTGATAGGTTTCAACCTTGTGAACCTCCGAGTCGAAGTAGAGGACGTGAACGCACTGTGGCCGCTGTCCTTCGAGGATTGAGCAGACCTCAGCTTCAAAGAGTCGCAACAGACGAGCATTCACTGAGCCGGAACAATCGACAGCGATGGCAATCTCTCCGACTCCCTCGCGCACAACTCCTGGCAGATAGAGTCCGTTCCAGATGTGGCGGCGGTTGGGCCGCATCCAACTCGAATCGGCGGGGATGGTGTCGGACCAGAACCGGCGCAACAGTTCACGCCAGTCTACCGTTGCCTCTGCGGCTCCTTCGAGAGTGCGCGCTAGACCCGATGGAGCCTTGCCAGCCTGCTTCGAGAGCGTGACTGCCTGGTTGACGGCGACACTCCACTCTCGCGCCTGCTCTTCCGCACTCGGCGTCTCTTTGTCGGGCAGTGGCACATCGAGAACCTGTCCAATCCCGCCTTCCGTCTCTGGCGCAGTTGGCTCAGCGGTGCTGCCTTGCTTTTCTGGCGTTTCACCCGCGCCAGTTCCGGTATCGTCATTTGAACTGTTCTGGCTGCCAGACTGTGGCTGTGCTTCTGCCTCGCGCAAATTGTAGATCTGTTCGGCGCTCATTCCACGGAAGCGGTGATCGACAAGAACGCCGTCTGGCAGACTGAGGCCCGCATCGAGCAGCAGCGGATTGATGGCGTAATCGCACGCCTCATTCCACCGCCTTGGATCGCGCCCGGAACGCCGCACATGATGCTGGAGCGCGGGGTGCATGACCTCGTGGGCCAACACCCCGGCCAATGTGGCCGAGTTCAGCGTATCGACGAACTCGGGGTTATAGTAGAGCGACACGCCATCAGTCGCCATCGTTGGAATTGATCGCTGCTCTCGCCCCTTCAAGCGAAACAGGAGCGAGCCGAAGAATGGATGATCGAGTAATAAAGTAGTGCGCGCCTTCTGAATGCGAATGGATGCTGGTGTCTCGTGTCTCATGCCGCCGCAGGCACCTCCATGTACGCAGACATACGGGATAGGATGTCATCGACTGTTGGAGCGCCTGGTGCCTCCTCCGGCACGCTGGCTTCACGATCACGCAGAACGCTATCGATCTCGGCAACGATCTCCGCCGCATCCGTTGCCGTGGCCACCCGCAGTAGGTCGTGCTTCTTGAGGTCCTGCGCCGTAAAGCCGCACAGCCGTTGTCTGATCTGTTCGGCAAAGTGATTCAGGTCTGCGTCACCATTCACGTTCAGGCGAGGCAGCAACTCCACCAAGTCGAAGACATTCGTGACCATCGTGGCGTGGAAGCGGGACTCCGGTTCGTTCAATCTGTCCACCATGTGCGAAACCACGTCCCTGAGCCGCTTCCACAAATCTTCGGTGCCGCGCGTCAGTGATTCGCGAACATTGGCGTCGATCTCGCGGGCCACGCGTGCCTGCTCCTCGGCTGACATCTGCACGCGGAAGTCATTGCCGGTCGGGATAGGCAGTATCTCCAACTTCACGCCGAACTTCTTACGCAACTTGTCGGCGGCGGGATAGTCTTCCTCGCGAAACAGGCCGTTCAACTCCGGGCGCACCTGCTCGATGTACTGCGGATAGACCTGAAGAAAGCCCTCCACGCCTTGCTCGAAGCTGGCCTCGAACTCGCGCATCCGTGCGGTCAGATCGAAGTAGAGGTTCGACGGCAGCAGGCGGAATCCTTCGTCGGACCACGGCAACGTGATCTTGTAGAAGTACTGGCGCACCTGCCCAGCCAGCGTGCGCAGTTCATCGAGTTTGTCGGCGCCGTGCAGCAACTGCTTGTTGTACCGGCCCGCGCCTTGGTGCGCTCCATGCTGGTCGGCAACGTCGCGGCTGATCTTGCGGTCGTGTTTAATGGCTGTCCAAATGCTGATATGGACAGCGGCGAGCATCGCGCGTTCAGTAATCATCGAATGGCCTCCTGTTGCACACCGAAGCGAACAAACTCCGGCGTGTGGGTGATGGCGGTGTCCCGCGCCGCCGCGTCGCGCATCGCCATGACGCGCATCTCGGTCGGCATACGGTCCAGATACTTCAGTCCTCTGGCCACGGAATTGTCTGTCATGGCCCGGCCCAGCGCCGTGGCGATTGCGATCTGCGCCGAAGTCTCCGCCGGAAGCGGAGCCGTCTCCGGGTTGAGCAGAATCTCGTCAATCGACGGCAACTGGCGGAAGAGCCGCAAGAACGCAATCAACTCCGCGGCAGCCGCCGGTCCCACCGTTCCGTCGAGCAGCTGCGCCTCGAACTCACTCGCGCCCGAAAGGAACGTGGTCTTCTGACGGTTGGCAATGCCGCGCAGAACATTGGAGGCCATCTCCCAGGAGCGGGGAGTGGGCCAGGCATTGGCGTCGGAAGTAGCATCGGCGGTATGCAGCAGGTCTGGCTTGAAACGCAGAAACGCAATGATCTCTGGCCGGACGCCCGCGCCCACGGCCCACTTGCACCAGTCGTTGAGGTCGGCTTCAAGTTCAAGATGGACAAAACGATTGCGCAACGGTCGCGGCATCGAGAAATGCACACCCCGCTCGGAGGCAGGATTGCCGGCGGCAATGACTACCCAGCCGTCAGGCAGAACATACTCGCCCAGCTTGCGGTCGA
>Ga0302320_10029102_pt1 | contig 10581 bp, 5 predicted proteins | sample Bog_T0_3_FD_202130 | JGI IMG/M metagenome (GOLD analysis project Ga0302320, IMG submission 202130) | Peat permafrost microbial communities from Stordalen Mire near Abisko, Sweden - Bog_T0_3 | ecosystem: Environmental > Terrestrial > Soil > Wetlands > Peat | place: Sweden: Abisko, Stordalen Mire... | reverse complement strand
CCGCATTCTCAGGGGTGAGCGGCTGCAGGAATCCTGGAGTCACGGTCAGTACGGCGGTTGCCGTCGTGGTTGCATTCAGCGTGGCCGTCACCACCACCTGGACGCGGTCGGCGGTGAGGTAGCTGGGAGGCGTGTATTGGCCGGAAGGGGTAATGACGCCGGGTCCGCCTTTCGCATCGCCGCCTGTAACGGACCAGGTGACCGCGGCTTTGCCCCCGCCGGTGAGCGTGGCGGTGAACTGCTCCACGGACGAGCCAAGGGAGTTGGTGGTGTTGCAGCCGGTGCAATTGGTGTCGATGGCATTGGCGCCGGGGGTGATGGCGAAGGCGTCGTTGGAGGGTGCGGCGGTGACGCCTCCGATTCCGCAGCCGGCTATGGCGAGCATGAGGAGAGGAAGGAAGAGCGCGGCAAGACGGAGGGGCAGTCGATTTTGCACGCGAGAGCCCCCCAACGCACCGATCCGATCCGGCGAGCGGTGCAGAGAACCGGGAGCGACTTGGGCGCTATGTTGCAGAATTCTGGTACTTTCCTCCATCGCCTAGAAAAACTATACACAGTTTATAAGACAAGGACTGGGACGAATTTAACAGACTGGCTAGTTCTTTCGGGTGAGTTTTGGGGTCGAATGGGCTTCCCAGGCCAGAACCCGTTTCGTGAACCTGCGCAAACCCAGCTTGCCCAGCCCGACCGTGTGGATCGTTATCGCATCAATCTCGGGAAGGAGCGGCGGCGCTCATGCCACTGAAATCATATGCGTAGGGCGCGGCTTTAGAGGCTGCGGAAAAACTCACGCTTCAGGCCAAGAATGAAGAAGCCCATCCCGCAGGGGCTAAAAGCCCACGTTGATTCTGTGGCACTTGCGGCACGACTGAAGTCGTGCCCTGGCACTTCTTGCCTCTCCCGTTGAGTTTTTTCCGCAAGCTGTTTTACCCCGTGTGCCTTGATTCCACGCGACGAGATGCCCGGGCCTAAAGGCCAACCAATTCGCAGCTCTAATCAGGGGCACGAATGCCCCTGCTCCCTCCGAATTCGGAGGCATGAATGCGCCTGCTTTCTCGGAATGGACAGGCGGCCGGTTGGGCGAGCGACGGATAAGGTATTGCCCCATCTGCCTTGGGTCATTTTGGAACTGACCTGTGTCGGTAAGGGCGTTGCATGCTTCTTGCTGGAAAAGGGGCTTGCCGTGCTGTAGAGTGGACGGCAATGAACTCTGAATTTGGCGGCAGCGTTGAAAACGAGGTGGTGGAGCTGCGCAACCGCGTGCTCCGGATTGAGGAGGCGCTGCGGCGGCGCGGCGTGGTGCTGGAAGACGCCAAACCAGCGCCTGGGGCGGGACCTTCCAGTGCGCCGATGCAGGCGGCTGGTCTTCCGCCAACTGTTGGGGCACCGCTGCCCGTAGCTGCGGGAACAATGCCTGCTCCACCACAGCCGGCGCGGCCGATGTTTGCGTCTGTAGGTTCGCCAAAACCGAAAGATGAGCGGTCCCTTGAAAACAGGATTGGGTCGCAGTGGTTCAACCGCATCGGCATTCTGGCGTTGCTGATTGCGGCGGCATGGTTCTTGAAGTTTGCTGTCGACAATCATTGGATTGGGCCGCTGGGACGCGTGTTGATTGGGCTGGTCGCCGGTGGAGGGCTGATTGCATGGTCGGAGCGATTCAGAACTAAAGGCTATGCGGTGTTTTCGTATTCGCTGAAGGCGGTGGGCAGCGGAGTTCTTTATTTGTCGCTGTGGGCGGCGTTTTCGCTGTTCCATCTGATGCCCGCGAGCGCGGCCTTCGCGTTGATGATCCTGGTGACCGCGTTCAACGGATTCATGGCATGGGTACAGGATGCGGAGTTGCTGGCGCTTTATGCGATTGTGGGCGGCCTGAGCACGCCGCTGCTGCTTTCGACAGGCGAAAATCATGAGGTTACGCTGCTCAGTTATCTGCTGCTGATGGCCGTTGCGGTGCTGGTTCTGGTGATTCTGCGGCCTTGGTCGCGGCTGCTGTTTGCGTCTTTTACCGGCACCGTGCTGATCGTGTTCGGTTGGTGGTTGCAGTACTATAGCGAGTCGCAGTTTGCGCGGACTGGTTTCTTTCTGCTGTGCTTTTTCCTGATTTTTGCCTTCGCGCCAAGGCTGGTGCAGGTGAAAAACGAGGGGACGGCCGGCATTCATGGATGGGACGCGCTGGCGCTGGTGCTGCTGCCGGTTGCGAATGCATCGCTGGGGTTCCTGGCGTTCTATGCGCTGCTGGACAGGGCTTCGACGCAATGGGCCGCGCCGTGGCTGGCTGTGGCTTTTGCGGCGTTCTACCTGCTGTTGCTGAGGCTGCCCGCGCAGGGAAGACTGCGGGCGAGTCCGGCGGTACTGGAGTCTCTGCACCTGGCCGCGGCGGTGGTGTTTCTGACACTAGCGATTCCATTGAAGGCGCAGGGGCGTTGGCTGACCGTTGGCTGGCTGGTTGAGGGCGCGGCGCTGCTGTGGGTTTCGAGTCGGGTGAAATCGCCGCTGCTGCGCGTGCTGTCCCTGGGCTGCCTGGTGCTGGGATTGGGTGCACTACTCACGGTGAATCCGACGGCATCGATGACGCCTGTTTTCAATGCGCGGTTTGGGAGCTATTGCGTGGCGATTGGGGTGTTCGCGTTTTCGGCCTGGGTGGCGATGAGAGCGCGGGGGCAAGAGGAGCAAGAACAATCGACGAGCTGGCGGGTGATTGCGATTGGGGCTTCGCTGCTGGTGAATGCGCTGATTCTGCTGGCGGTGAGCCTGGAGATCGACAGCTACTGGTTGGGCCGGCACGCGACTGAGGATTGGCGGCAGATCGCGCAGTACAGGATGTACGGGCAGTTTTCTTATTCGGCGTGGTTCATGCTGTTCGGGGCGATCCTGCTGTCGGTCGGATTCTGGCGGAAGTCGGCGTTTTTGCGCTGGCAGGGGCTGGTGCTGCTGGCTGTGTCGGTGGCGAAGGTCTTTTTGCTGGATATGAGCCAGTTGAGCCAGGGCTATCGCATCCTGAGCTTCCTGGGACTTGGCGCGCTGCTCCTGGCGGTGAGCTTTGTGTACCAGCGTGACTGGCTGAATTTGCGCGGTGCGAAGAACGCGGAAAAACAGGAAGGACCGAGCGCATGAAGGCTGGCGCGAGTTTGCTGCTGCTGGCGTTGATGGCGGCTTCCCCGGAGATTCGTTATTTCCACTATCAGCGGCCGATCGAGAATCTGCCTGCGCACGCGGGGCAGGCTTGTCTTGTGGTGGATGGAGGAATCTTTGCCCACGCCGCGGCTGGCCTTGCCGATCTGCGTTTGTATCGCGATGGGACCGAGACGCCGTATGTGGTCCACTTGGCCGCTCCGGCTGTGGCTGCGCAGGGTGCGATTGAGCCTTTGAATAAGGGAGCGCAGGGCGGACAGACTGTGTTCGACGCAGAGCTGCCGGATGGACACTACAGCGATCTGGAACTGAATGTAAATGCGCAGAACTTTATTGCGACGGTGCAGGTTTCCGGAAGCCAGAAGCAGGGTGAAGCTGGGACGAAGCTGGGGTCGTTCACGATTTTCGATCTGACGAAACAAAGGCTGGGGCGCAGTACGGTGCTGCATCTGCCCGAGTCGGACTTCAAGTATTTGCATTTCAGGATTGCGGGGGCTTTGTCGCCGGAGACGGTTACAGGGCTGTCCGTGGTGCGGCTGCCGGAAAGTGAGCCGCGCTATGTGACTGTAGCCGATACCCCACAGATCTCGCGGAAGGGGCGCAATTCTGTTTTTGTGTTTACTGTGCCCGCGCATGTGACGGTGGACCGGGTAGTGTTTGCTGCGGGAACGCAGCCGGCCCAGTTCAGCCGCGATGTGAGTATCCAGGTTGAGGCGATCCAGAAAGCGCCGGCGACGGATGCGCCGCAATATTCGCAGACGGTCACGGGGTCCGGCAATCTGCTGCGCGTGCATAGCGTTGAGAATGGACATCGCATCGATGAGGAGCACTTGACGATCGATGCACCGAGCGCGGATTTCGATACCCCGGCGAAGTGGACGATCACGATTGACAACGGCGACGATGTGCCGATGACGGTCGAGTCTGTGCGCCTGCAAATGCTGGAGCGGGACCTTTGTTTCGAGGCGGCCGGTTCAGGCAATTACACGCTTTACTACGGGGATGGTGCGCTGTCGGCGCCGCGCTATGACTATGCGACGCTGTTTGTGGCGCACGCCGATGCAGCCAAAGCGCAGGCAGGAGCGGAGTTGGCCAATGCCGCATACGAATCTCGCCCCGACGAGCGGCCTTTCACGGAAAAGCACCCGGCTTTGCTGTGGGTGGCGCTGCTGCTGGTGATTGGACTGCTCGGGGTGATCGCGCTGGGAAGCGTGAAAAAGACCATCGAGAGTAACAAGTGAGTGTATGGGCGTGAGGGCATGAATTTGTGGTTTCCCAGGCCTCAAGAGCGAGACCCTGGGGCACCCGGCAGTCGTGCCTAGGTCAATTGCATGAAGAAGATCGTATTGGAAGAGAGACGTTCACCGCGCACCCTACGGGACGCGAAAGGGGATCGGGGGCAAAATCCCAGGGGTGCGCTTCGCTTCCCCTGGGCTATTTTCATTCCTTCCCTCCGGGAAGAGGGCCACTGATTGCCCTGCAGCGGCGCCTTATCCCACCGTGAGCACGAGTTTGCCGAAGTGGGAGCCTTCTTCCATGCGGGCCAGGGCCTCGCGGGCCTGGGACCAGTGGAAGTTTTCGCCGACGGGGCGTAGGACGGCAAGGGTGATGGCTTTGTTGAGGTCTTCGAAGTCCTGGCGGGAACCTACGTAGATGCCCTGCATGCGGACTTGCTTGTGGAGAATGGTGGAGATGGGGAAGGGCGTGGGATCTGTGGCTCCGGAGAGGACGCCGACCTGGGCGATGGCGCCCCCAATGCGCAGGGCGCGAAGAGACCGGGGGAGGGTGGCGATGCCGCCGACTTCAACGATGAGGTCAACGCCGTTGCCGCCGGTTTCGTCCATTGCCCAGCGATCCCACTCGGGGTTTTCCTTGTAGTCGAGGCCCGCGTCGAGGCCGAGGGCGTACGCGCGCTCGAGCTTCTCGAAGCTGCTGGAGATGCCTATGACACGGGCGCCGCGCAGGCGGGCGAGCTGCAGGGCAAAGATGGCGACGCCGCCTGTTCCCTGGATGAGGACCGTGGAACCGGGCTTGATGTCGCCGACCGAAAGAGCGTTCCACGCCGTGACGGCGGCGCACGGCAAGGTGGCGGCTTCCTGAAAGCTGAGGTGCTCGGGGATGGCTACCAGGCCGGACTCCTTGACGGCGATGTACTCGGTCAGCATGCCGTCGATGTCGCCGCCGAGAGCGCGTCGGGACTTGGCGGCGGTGGGTGGTCCGTCGAGCCAATTCTGCATGAAAATAGCGGCGACGCGGTCACCGGTCTTCCAGAGCGAGACGCCTTCTCCCACAGCTGCCACTTCGCCGGCTCCATCGGAGCAGGGGATGCGGGGAAGCTTCAATTTGGGGTTGTAGAGGCCCTTGACGACCAGCAGATCGCGATAATTGAAAGAAATCGCGCGCACCCGGACGAGGACTTCGCCGGGCTCGGGGGTGGGGGTGGGGCGCTCTACAAACTCTAAAGAATCAACGCCAAACGATGAAATCTGCCAAACGCGCATGGGGAAAACTCCAGGCTTGAGGACGGGTGAAATTCCGGTTTCACGGGACGCGCTGCTCGAAAGCCCCGTAGAATGAAGATATGGCTCGTGGTTGGGAAAGTAAATCGGTGGAGGAGCAGATGGCAAATGCACTGCAGCAGGCGGAGGTCTCCGGGGGCAACGAGTTTGTCAGCGAAGACCAGCGACGTGCGGCGGACCAGGTCCGCACGGTGAAGGAACGGCAGAAGCAGGCGCTCCATTTGCAGAGGGAAAACATTCTCTCGCAGAGGACTTCGAATCCGGCGCGCCGGACTGCTCTGGAAGCGGCGCTGGCACAGATCGAAGGGCAAATCGAGGCGATGGGGTAAGGGCATTTTCGGGGAAATTGTCGTTTACTGGTCTATTTTTGGTGCTGAATGAAAGGCCTCTTGGGTCGCGGCGATTTCGAAGTTGGAAATCAATGCGCGGACTCCGCTGCACGTTTCGCGTATCTCTTATTTAGTTTTCTGGGCGATGAACAGCACCCTGTTTCGATGCATTCCTATTCTTTTTGAGAGCTTCGCCCTCCTATGAACTGGGTTGGTTGAGTGTATCGGTCTCCCACCCTTTCGCCAGAAAAAAGGCGAAAGGATGGGGCACGGAGCGCTTGTGGCCCAATTGGCTCGGTTCGTTGCGGCTGCTACGGCTCGCGGTGGAAGAGGAGCGAATTGGCCTGGTGGATGCTGGTTATGCTGACGCGCGCGATGTTTACGTGCGCCGGACGGCTGGCGGCCCACACGATTGCGTCGGCAATATCCTCAGGCGTAAGCGGCGTCAGCCCCGTATAGACTTTTGCGGCGCGCTCTTCGTCGCCGTGAAAACGGACCAGGCTGAAATCTGTCTCCACCATGCCGGGATCGATGCTGGTAACGCGTACGGGGGTTCCGAGCAGGTCTTCGCGTAATCCGTCGTTGATGGCGCGCTCCGCTGCCTTGGTGCCGCAGTAGACGGCTCCATTGGGGTAGCTCATCTCGCCGGCGGTTGAGCCGAGATTGACGATGTGCCCGTGGCCGCGCACAACCATTCCGGGAATTACAGCGCGCGAGACGTAGAGCAACCCCTTGACGTTGGTGTCGATCATCTCGTCCCAGTCTTCCACCTTGCCGGTATAGAGCTTGTCGAGCCCGCGGCTAAGTCCGGCGTTGTTGACCAGGATGTCAATCTGCGCCCATTCCTCAGGCAGAGAGTCAATGGCGTCTTGAACTGCGCGGTAGTTGCGCACATCGAGGTCGATGGAGTGTGCGGCGGCGGCGCCACGCTCCAGGGCCAGCGCGGCAACCTGCGAAAGTTTGACGGTACGCCGGGCGGCCAGCAGCAGACTGGCTCCCTCGGCGGCGAAAGCCAAAGCAGTGGCCGCGCCAATGCCGGCGCTGGCCCCGGTGATAAAGACGATCTTTCCTTTGAGGCTCATGTTTCTATCTTAGTGGCAAAACCGTGGCGATTGTCAGGGCGCGGGATCACAATTCATGGTGAAGATCGCCCCGCCGATCGGCTCTGTTAATTCACGCTGACGGTGAATGTGGTTGTAACTGGCGTTGGCGTGACGGCGGGGCTGCCGGTTCCGCTCACGGTAAGAGTGTAGGTGCCGGAGGTGGTTCCACCGGCTGTGTTTCCCGCTGGGGCTTGCCAAAAGTCTCCGCACGCGGACATGCCGCCCAGGGCCATCATCAACGCGACAGCACCCAGCATCGAGCGCCAACTGCGCCGCCGTGATGGAATCCCGAAGAAGAAGAGGAAGGCGAGGACCGCACCGCCGCCTGCGCCCATCCATCCGTTGCCCTTGGGCTTCAGGTCCGGCCTTGTGAGCTGGCCCGTGGTGGCCGCGGTTGTGGAGATCGTGGCCGTGACTGTTGGGGTGGTGTTGCTCGACGACAAGGTCACCGAGGAGGGCGAGAGGGAACAGGTGGGCGCGTCCACTGCGCTGGAGGGGGAGGTGGTGACCGCGCAAGTGAGCGTGGCGGTTCCTGCGTAGCCACCGGTCGAAGTCACGGTGATGGTTGAAGAGGTCTGCGATCCGGCCGAAACGGAGGACGGTGTTGTCGCGGACAGAGTAAACGTGCCGGTGGAAGTGGCCGCTGTGACCGTGACGGAGGCCGTGCCGGTCGCGGCTGCATAGGTGGAGTCGCCGCTATAGGAGGCGGTGAGAGTGTCTGTTCCCGCGGTGAGGCTGTTGGCGGGGATTGCAAAGGTGTACGTTCCGGATGCAAGCGTCTCCGCCGTTGAAGTATAGCCGCCACCGGAGAGGGTTACCGTTCCCGTGGGCGTGACGCCTGTGCTGGTGGGCGCGGCGACTGTGACGGGAACACTGAGAGCAGCGCTTGCGCTCAGTGTTGTTTGAGCGGGCGACACGGTGACCGTAGCAGTAGCTGTGCCGGTGGTTGAGGCCCCTGTCACAGTGACGGTGGCCGTACTGGTTGCTTCGAGGTAGGTCGCGTCGCCGCTATAGGAGACATTCAGCACGTCGGAACCGGCGCTGAGGCTGTTGGCGGGAATCGAAAATGTGAAGGCCCCCGAAGACAGCGTCTGTGCCCCCGAACTATAGCCTCCGCCGAGGAGAGTGACCTTGCCGGTCGGAGTTGTTCCGCCAGCGCCAGCGACTGTGACCGCGACGCTCAGGGTACTGCCGGCGCTCACTGAGGTCGCAGCCGGAGTGACCGTCACGGTTGCGGCTTCAGTGGCCGTGCTGGCCGGCCAGGCGTTGACCACGTTGGCCACATTCAGAGAGCCGAGGCCGGTGGCCTGGTCGTATCCCGCGCCCGCGCTGTAGCCGGGCAGGATGCCTTCCAGGTCGCCGGTATGAATCACCGAGCAGTTGGGCGATTGGATTCCTGCGGTTGCTGAGCTACCCTCGGTGGCCCCATAGTCGCATGGCATGGCGTTGGTGCCGGAGTCGATATCGTTGAAGAGGCAACCGTTGCCGGTGGTGGCCTTCTCCGCGGTGCAATTCGAATAGGTCTGCTTCGAAGCCAGTGTGTACAGTTCGGCATTGGGGCTTCCCTGAGCCTCGCCGGCCTTCTGGTTGATCAGCGCCATCACGCCTGCCATGGCCGGCGATGAGACCGAGGTTCCGCCAACTTCAAGCGACGTGGGCTCGCTGGTGGTGGAATATGTGCAGGCCGCGACGGCGGAGACACACATCAGGTAGGAACTGCTCGACACAAAGCCGGCGGAGGCGAAGAAGGAAACATCTGGCAGATCGCGTACGCCATCGTTGGGAATGCCGGCGACGTTGGCCTGCCAGCTGGGCTTGGGCCATCCGTCGTTGGTGAGCGGAATGTTGCCGTTTGCCGCGCCTGTGGTCGTGGTTGAAGCGGAGCAACTGGAGACATTGGCGCCATCGTTGGCCACACAGCCGCTGGCGCCCCCGCCCCCGCCTACCGTATCGACAAAATAGGAGAGGTTGGCGCCGCCGCTGTTTGTATCCACCGTCTGCCAGTTCTTGTAGACAAAGTTGCAGCCGCTCTCCGGATCGGTCACACCGCCAACGTTGCCGGCATCTGTGCTGGTGGCCCAGTATTCCAGATTCGCCACGGTCAAAAGGTTGGCGCAGGTGTCGTTCCAGGGAACCTCAGGTACATACCCGATTGCGCTTGACCCATTGGCGGCGTTGGTCGAATTCCAGTAGGGAGCGGCCGTGCACTCGGGCGAAGATGATGAGGTTGGGAGAGCGCACCAATTGAAGTCTGTGCCGCCCACCGCCGTGTTCCAGGGAGTGGACGCCAGGCCGTTGACCGCAAGACCGTATTGAGCGGAATACGGGGTCCCATTGGAGTCGCCGCCGTCATCGCATTCGGCTGAGCCTCCATCGCCGGAAGAGACAAAAACAGCGATCCCTTCAGAAGATGCGCTCTGCCACAGGTTGTAGTATTCGACGTTGCCGGCTGTGCCATTGGACAATTCGCACCCGCCGTAACTCACGTTCATGATGTTCGCCGTTTTATTCTGGACGATATAGTTCTCTGAATCGTAAAGAGCATCGTCCGATGACGAGGCTGGATAAGATGCGACCAGCACGATGTTTGCGCCCTTGGCGATCGACCCCGACCACTCAACGTCCAGCGTGTTCTCAATCAGGTCGTCGGTAGTGCAGAGGCTGGTTGAATCCGAACAGACCGTTAGCGGCTGCTTGTTTCCGGAAATGGCTGTTGGCTGGTTTTCAGAGGTATAGGCCGGAAGACCAAAGGTGCTGCGGAATGTAGTCACGTCAGAGAAATCGATGCTGCTGGTGCCCGCGATGGCGATGGTCTGGCCGGTGCCATCTATGGGAGTGCCGGCGTTCCAGAGCGGAAGAACGTTGTAAATGGTGGCGAAATCGTAAGGCACGACATCTTCAACCAGGTAGGCATTGGTGTCGGTGCCGGCAGGGACGCTGATACCGAACTGCGGCCGGGGGGCTGGGAGCTTCGATTTGGCATTCTCCGCTGTGGCACTGGTTGGACGCAGCCATTTTCCTGTCGCTGAATCCCGGGTGACGATGCTGCCCATGCGATGAAGAGGCCGGGGAAAAAAATTGTGCAGCGACTTTACGCCGACCACTGTGGGCGTAAGCGCAGTGGGAATCTGCGGGTCGCTCATGTTGCCGATATGCTGAACGCCCCTCACTTCGAGGTTGTGCATCTCGGTGTGGAAGGTGCTCTCGACCTGCTCCGCGGTGCCGCTGAAGCGGATGGACAGGCGATCCTTGGTCACTTCGCCGATGGAAAAACCGTGGCCGATGAGCCAATTCGAAATAGTGGCGATGTCGGTTGCGGACGCGCCGAATTCCGCGCCTACCTGTTCCGGTGCAAGCCACTTGTGGAAGTTGGGCGAACCTGGCGTGTACTGGCTCTCAACAAACTTGTCGAAGGCGGCCTGCTGCTCCGGGCTGCGGCTCAATACCAGGATCAGGTCGGTCATGGGCAGATCGGGCCTGACACGGCCCCGGTCGGTT
>Ga0302320_10029096_pt1 | contig 10582 bp, 3 predicted proteins | sample Bog_T0_3_FD_202130 | JGI IMG/M metagenome (GOLD analysis project Ga0302320, IMG submission 202130) | Peat permafrost microbial communities from Stordalen Mire near Abisko, Sweden - Bog_T0_3 | ecosystem: Environmental > Terrestrial > Soil > Wetlands > Peat | place: Sweden: Abisko, Stordalen Mire... | reverse complement strand
GGATCAAGCATTACAGCAACCTTCAGATATATCTGAATGATGACCTGATTAAGAAATCCAAACTTTCAACGGAGGCCTTTCAGAATGATGTGGTGGAATTTATGATGCAATTCACCGGGGTTGTGAATGTGTTATCCGGGAAAACAATTCAAAACAGCAGCTTTTCCGGCGATATATTTAAAAAAGTTCAAAATCTATACAACCAGAAACGTTCCGGAGACATTGTCATTATTCTTGAACCGGGCTGCTTAGAGAAAAAAGGTCTTGATATCAATTACAGCTCTCCTTACAATGATGATACTCATGTACCGCTGATCTGGTATGGTTGGAAAATAAAGAATCAAACTATTTCCCGTAAAATTGATATGACTGATATAGCGCCCACGCTTTCACAGATTCTTGATATTTCTATACCCAATGCCTGTCAGGGAGAACCTATTATGGAGTTGTTTGAAAAATAATAATCTATTTTTATACCGGATGGATTCAAAAGTAAATTCAGTTCAGCATTTTTTCTTTATCGGCATTGCCGGAACGGGAATGAGCGCCATAGCACAATATCTGAAAGGAACAGGTAAAAAAGTATCGGGTTCGGATAGATTGTTTCATGCTGATAAAAAAATGCTCATTCAGGAACAGTTTGAACAACTTGGCATTCAATGTTTTTTCCAAGATGCATCGGGTGTTACAAAAGATATTGATGTGGTTGTGATCTCTACTGCCATTGAAGAAACGAATATTGAACTTCAAAAGGCCCGTTTGCTAAACATCCCGGTTATGAAACGTTCGGAATTATTAGCAGCCATCTCATCACAAAAGAGAACATTGGCTGTTGGCGGCACTTCCGGAAAATCAACTACCACAGCAATGATTTTTCATATCTTACAGGAAAATGGTTATTCACCTTCTATCATCAGTGGTGCAGGATTGGTCTCTCTACAAAATAAAGGATTGCCCGGCAATGCCTGGAATGGCGGAAGCGAATGGTTAGTCATTGAGGCCGATGAATCGGATGGATCCATTGTAAATTATCTTCCTGAAATCAGTGTTTTACTTAATCTTAATCGCGATCATAAAGAAATAAATGAATTGATTGATTTATTTGAGACCTTCAAAAAAAATACGCGGAAAATATTTATTGTCAACCATGATCAGGGGATGCTACAACCTTTATCTCAGGATAAAAAATACGATTTCGGAATGACTGAAAATGTGGGATTTTTTGGAGCGAATTTTATCCAGAAGGGTTTTGAAATACAATTTACAATAAATAATATTTCTTTTAAAATTCCCGTTATAGGGGTTCACAATATGGAAAATGCAATGGCGGCCACTGCTGTGGCTTCTTCTGCCGGAATCCCGATATCCGGTTCTGCTAAAGCATTGAATAGTTTTGAGGGTATCTATCGCCGGACACAATTAATCGGGGAGAAAAGAGGAATATGGATCATGGATGATTTCTCACATAATCCCTCTGAAGTAGCAGCAGCCATTCGCTCCTGCCAGTTAATAGGTCAACATGTTATTGCCTGGTTTCAACCACACGGCTATGGCCCTTTGCGTTTTATGCAGCATGAACTTGTAGATGCTGTATGCAATACCCTGCGCGGAAATGATTGTTTTATCATGTCCGATGTGTATTATGCAGGTGGTACAATAACGAAAGATATTACTTCCGGTGATGTTGTCAATGCCATGCTGATGAAAACGCCAAATATCATATTCATTCCAGACAGAAAGAATCTTGCCAAAAAGTTGAAAACTGTTGCCAAAACAGGGGATGTTATCCTTCTGATGGGAGCCAGAGATCCTTCATTGGCCGACTTCGCTAAAAGTATTTATGCAGAAATATAAATTCCACTCTGCCAGCGTCTGAATAAAAATAGTTTTTAGAGATGCCTTATTCTTCATGTAAAAAATTGTAACACAATTATTAGCAATTTTAATATCTTTAATGTATATTTGCTATACCAAACTAAAAACTACTATTTATGTTAACTAAACAATTGTTCAGGTTATTTACCTGTATTATATTCATTCTTCCATTTTATAATCAAAAAATCAATTCCCAATGTATCGCCCCTGTTATTTATCCAAGAATGGGCGTCAACCTGGACGGAATAAGTGATTATGGCTCAGCACGTATTTTTACTGATTTTTGCAAAGAATCAAATCTGAGGGAAGGGCCCAATGATAATAGCAATTACTGGGGTCCCTACGGTGGCAATCTGGGCGACGCCTTTAATGCAAGCGGTTGGCCTTCTACTCCTTTTTTATTGTCAATGGTAGAATCTGACAGTTTATCCATGGCCTTCTGCGGAACATACTTAGTTCAGTACCTGGGACCAACTTCTGCAATAGCTACTGCCGGTAACCTTACAAATATAACGAATATTGGTGGAGGTTACACACAAGCCACTTTAAAAATTAATTATGGAGCTGGAAATCAATGGATCGTATTTAATGCAGGCGTTTCAAATCTACAAATTATTCCCACCGCATTGAATGGAAAAGCCACCGGATATACTTTTGCTAATTTCCCTACTTTTAATCCAACCATTTTAAATGATTATAAAAGTTTTACCTTATACAGGTTCATGACCTGGGGAAATACCAATGGTGATAGCCTCCAGAATTGGTCCGATAGAACTGTTACAGGTGGTGTGCAATCCGGTGACTACGGCGTGGCTTATGAATATATGATTGATATTTGCAATGCCAGCGCCAAAGATATGTGGATCAATATTCCCGTGATGGCAACCAACGATTTTATCAAACAGCTTGCTACTTTACTCCTTAAAAATCTGAGGACGGACAAGAATATTTATATAGAATATGGAAATGAAGTCTGGAACTTTGCCGGAGGTTTTGATTGTTTCGGATGGAACTTATATGAATGCGGCAACGTGATGGATACAAGCGCATATTACAATACAATTTTAAGAGGTCAGCCAAGCTGGGTCGGAGGCCAGGATGCTGGTAGTATCGGTACCCCATGTGTGAATTATGGTCTTCAGAATAGGTGTGGTTTTTCTGCCTGGCAGGCTGGTGCAAGATACCAGGGTTTACGCACAAAACAAATCAGTGATATTTTTGCATCCGTCTGGGGACAGGCAGAAATAAATAACAGGATAAGAGTGGTTCTGGGTGGACAGTTCGGTTACGGAGGCTATGGATATGGCTATAACATTGCTATAGACCTGGATTTTATACAAAAAGTTTTCGGGCTACCGGGAAATTATCTTTACGCGATAGCAGTAGCTCCTTACCTTGGAATGAGTGCACCCTATCCCAGTTCAACAGCAGTCAATAACTCCGATTCATTGCTGAATGGAATGGATACAACTCTTAATCACATGTTTCTTTTTCATACCGGAACCGATGGCAATGTCGCCCAAATGGAAGGTTTCAGAGGTATTTGCAGGCAATATGGATTACGGCTTAACGCCTATGAAGGCGGCCCTGACTTTGATTATACTACCGGCTGGGATACAGCAAAAATGAATGCCAAGCGTTCTCCCCGAATGAAACAATTATGTATTGATTATTGGACGGATTGGTATGAGGGAGGAAGTGACGGACAGTTTAATCTATTTGAAGGTGGATATAGCTCTCAATACCAAGGGCTATATTCCTGGTGCGAAAATATACATGACAGCAGCCAGGTCAGGCAGGCAGTTGATTATATAATGAAAAATCCAAATCCTCCGTTAAAAACGGAATGGACTATTCCAGATACTATTGACTGTAGAAAAATTTATGGTTGGCAATATTGCGGAGATATGATACAATGTTCTTATGGAGAACCCGTCGGGGAACCATTCACGGGCAACATGTACAACCATCCCGGCATGACAGATGCCTGGCTTTTCAGTTCAAATGTCAATGCGGATTTTCAGATTTCCCTTCAGGCAGATTTTCAGCAGGACGGCAACACAGGTCTCGCCAAGGCTTCTGTCTGGCTTGACGGCGACAGTATAGGTATTTATTCGGTTCAAAGTCAGAGTGGTACCGTCTGGTATTCGCCACTTGTCATAGGAGGCCTGACTTCCATACCAATCACTTATGGTACACATGTAATCCAGTTCAGGTATATCACCGATAACGGAAACTTATACTGGCTTGCATTTAAACAGGAAGCACCCATCCCTCCTGCCGAACCTTCGAAACCCCAGGGTGAAATCAATATCTGTTCAGGCGGTCAGCCTGGGATAAATTATTTTATTCCCTATGATCCTTCAGTGTGCTTATATCAGTGGTTACTAACCGGGAATAGCATGACAATCGTCGGTGCTGCCAATTTAAATACCCTGATCATAAATTATACAAGCGGATTTTCATCTGGAACAATGAAAGTCAGGGGAGCCAGCATTACCGGTACGGATACCTCATTTAGTCCATGGTCCCCGGTATTAGATATTTCAAGTATTACCTGCGGCTTTCAGGCCAACAATCTCACTCCCTGTGTAAATGATGTGGTCTCATTTACCGGCGTATCAACCGGCAGTTCAGACACATGGACATGGACCTTCGGGGATTCAACGGTTGTTACCGGGGCAACGACATCAACACCTACCGTTAAATATACGTCACCCGGTTTAAAAAATGTATTTTTAACAATAAATGCGGGCACGGATTCGGCACAAACTTATCAAAACTATGCTTATATTGATGTCAGCGCCTGTACAACTCCTGTTGTTAGTTTTACTGTTGACAGTACTTCCTTCTGCGCGGGAAACAGTGTTACATTTACAGGGAATGTCAGTGGCGGAACTGCATCATCCTGGAACTGGAATTTTGGCACCGGAGCCACACCCCAGACTGCTTCCACTCAAATAGCCAATGTCGTATTCAGCTCTGGTGGAGGGAAAACCATTACTTTAACAACCAATGTAGGAAACAATACCCAAACCATCACTTTTACCCAGAATCCACTCCCTACTCAACCTGGCTCAATAACCGGTTCTGCATCCATCTGCACCGGAACAAACGCGAACATGTATTCAGTAACCGATGTTGCCGGAGTGACTTATAAATGGAGCTATACCGGAACAGGAGCTTCATTAACACCTAATACCAATCAGGTTTCTGTTGACTATGCAGACAATGCAACGTCAGGTAATATTTCAGTTACAACAACCAACAGTTGCGGTACAAGCACTCCCACTACAGAAGCAATTACTATAAATGATCTTCCCGCTCAACCGGGCTCCATAACTGGTTCTGCATCCATCTGCGCAGGAACCAACGCGAACATGTATTCAGTAACGGATGTTGGCGGAGTTACCTATGACTGGAGCTACTCCGGAACAGGAGCTTCATTAACGCCAAATACCAATCAGGTCTCCATTGACTTTGCAGACAATGCAACATCAGGTGATATTTCTGTTACAGCAACAAACAGCTGCGGAACAAGTACCTCCTCTTCCCTCTCTATTGCGATAAGTACTCCACCTGTCCCTGGAACCTTAACAGGTGGCACTTTCATCAATCCGGGCAATACAGTTCAACTTACCCTTACTGGTTATACAGGTGGTATAGTTATGTGGCAATATGGTGTTAGTCCTTACGGACCTTCCAACTGGAAGGATACGCTCATTACAACACCGATATTTACTACACAAAAGTTATATATCACCACCCGTTTCAGAGCTATAGTGAATAATAGTATCTGCGGTGATTCCACATCAGGATTCGCGACTGTAAATGTAGTACCCAATAACGCGGGCTCTGTAACGGGTGGCTCTTCCATTTGTTACGGTGATTCAGACATCGTTCTGACTTTAAAAAATTTCACGGGAAATATTGCCAATTGGGAATATGCTTCTTATCCAAATTTCCAGCATATTATATTACCTGAAAATGACTCTGTTATTACCACTGCTCCATTATTTAGAACCACCTGGTTCTGGGCTGTAGTTGTGGGACTGACTGGAGATACAATCATTTCTCAACCTGACTCCATCGTGGTTACGCCAAAGACTGTTGCAGGAAAAATAACAGGTAACAATCCCATACAAACCGGGGGAACCGCTTCTTTGTCATTAAATGCATACGAGGGAACTGTGGTGACATGGCAACAATCTGTTTCACCATTCAATACATGGACAAATGTTGCAAATTCTAATGACAGTACTGGTATCTCATTAACCCTGACCCAAACAACCAAATTCAGAACGATCGTAAACAACGGAGTTTGCGGGTTGGATACGTCGGCTATTTACACAGTCAATGTAGCGGGTAATAAAGGTATATTAACAGCGGATGAGGATACCGTCTGTTCCGGAACAAATACGACCAGGCTGGAATTAATAGGATGCAGGGGTACGGTCAATAATTGGCAAACATCCGGTACTATAATCGGGCCCTGGACAAACCAGTTACCGGGACCCGACACGATCTACAACCTTACCGGCATCACTGCTACAACTTATGTCAGGGTATTGATTACCTTTGCTGCACAAGCGGATACTTCCAATATCGTTTCTGTTATGACTGTCAACGCACCTCAAACAGGTTCTTTAACTCCAACAAAAAATTCTGTTTGTTCTGGGGGAAATATTACCATAACATTAAGTGGAAATACCGCACCTGTTCAGAGTTGGATCAGCTCTACTGATAGGATCAACTGGAATACGATTCCCGGCGTATCCGCTTCGCAGATTCTTTCACAACTTTTATTGACGACAAACATTGCCGTAGTTGAAAAGAACAGTGTTTGCCCTGCCGATACAACCACGCCCGTTGTTATTTCTGTTCTGCCAGCTCCATTAACAAATTTGGTAGTACTGGGAGATTCCAACTGTTCCGGGCAGACCGCCACGGTAACAATAGAAAACAGGGAACCAGGGGTCAGCTATAGTTTGAAAAGTTCAGGAAAACCGGTGAGTGCAACAGCCGATTCCTCAACAGGCAATTATATTCTCACGACAAGCAAAGCGGTAACAAGTACAACCCTTTATAAAATAATTGCAAGCAATCAGGCTGCTTGTGTGGATACATTATCAGGAACAGCAACGGTAACTATATTACAACTCAATCCGCAGCTGAGCGGCGCATTTAATGTTTGTCCCGGCGATACTGACGTACTGTATTCGATTACCAAAGAACCCGGGCATACCTATACAATAAATGTAACCGGGGATACAACGGTAAAAGACTCAGGCGTAACAGATATACTGATCAGTTGGAAGTCCAATGTTCCAAAAGGAACCATCATCATCAGTGACTCAATAACCAAATACGGATGTGGGATCATTGATACTTTTAATGTAAAGATAAGCGATTCTACAGCACCCGTTATAATATGTGCAAAAGATATACAGTTGAAAGAAAATATTGCAGATATCCAGAATAACGTGTATCAATATCCGGTTGTTTCAAACGAGTTACAGCCGTTACAGATACAAGATAATTGCGGATCAATCTTTTTACTGAATAATTACAATAATACCGATTCGATCAAAGCAGGTACATACATACCTATCAGTGTGGCAGGATCGGGAAATATTTTTGAGAAAACAATTCTCTGGACAGTAGTGAACGTGGGACAGAAAGAGGCCACCTGTAAAGTAAGCATCAACGTAACGATTAATGATCAGTTGCAGCCGATGTCAGCTTTTTCACCCAATGGAGACGGAGTCAATGAATATTGGGTAATAACCAATATAGAACGTTATCCCGATGCCACGGTGGAAGTGTTCAATCGCTGGGGAGAAAGGGTTTTTGAGTCAAAATCAAATTATAATAACGACTGGAACGGATCAAATTTACCGGTAGACTCATACCACTATGTCATAACACAGAATGGGAAGATGCTATGCAGAGGTGTAGTAACAATAATAAGATAGGTCTAAATCTGAACCTTTGAGGAATTCAACTATTACAACCTATGAGTTGCCTTTAAATATTTTTCTTGTAACTCTGAAAAAATTAACTATTCGTTATGTTTCCTTTTCAAAATATCTACCAACACTTTTACCGGTTCGCTTTCCATATCCCATTTGAAATTACTTTTCAGGTAATTAATGGAATCATTATAATTTTCAGCTTTATTTAATTCTTTTAAGGTTGAAGAATACAACTCCACATTATTTGAGAAAAGTTCTCTCAGAAACAAATATCTTTCACTTATACCTATTGACTTTTCAATATTAGTCATTACTGTTGATTGCAAAAACACCTCCTTTTTTCCAACGGGTTGAGAGGCTGAATGATATGTATCAGAATGAACAGGAATAGATACACGATCCTGTTTGATTAAAATAGAATCAGGGGTTTCCTCAATAGTTTTTGTTTCTGTTTCTGTTTTAATATTTATTTCAGTCACAGGTTCGGGTTTTATTTCAGCGTTGCTCTCCGAGAGGTTCAGTTTTAACAGTTGTTCATACATGTCACGCAACTTAGAAAGGGTCAGGTCAAGTTCAAGATATGAAACTTTTTTTTCCATCTGGAAACCAATGATAAGTCGTTTGGTGTCTTCCAATTTAATCAGAATATCTTCAATAATCTTATTGTTCATCATATTTTAAATTTTTAGGAGATTCGTTCATGCTTTTTTCATTAACTTTGTAAAGTTAATAATTATAAAATTACCACGAATCCATATTATGGCTTCCTATTCATTAAAAGAAATATCAGACATAACAGAAGGAACGCTTTACGGCACTTCAAATGCAGTAATAAATCATTTAATTACAGACAGCAGGGTATATTTTTCACCAAGCGATTCTATCTTTATTTCTATTAAAGGGGACAGGCACGACGGACATCAATATATAGCTGAACTTATAGAAAAAAAACTTCTAAAATATTTTTTGGTTGAATATATACCCGATGCATTTCGCAACAATGAAGAATTAAACTTTATTGTTGTCAGAAATTCTTTGCACGCTTTACAGAAACTGGCAGCTACTCATCGAAGCAGATTTAAAAATCCTGTTGTCGGCATTACCGGTAGTAACGGTAAAACCATTACCAAAGAATGGTTGTATGAATTATTGCATCAGGATAAAAGAATAGTTCGTAGTCCTAAAAGTTTTAATTCACAAATTGGAGTTCCTTTGTCAGTATGGTTACTTGAAGATACTGATGACCTGGGAATTTTTGAAGCAGGCATTTCAAAGAACGGAGAAATGGCGAAACTTGAGCAAATTATAAAACCGGATATCGGAATATTTACCAATATAAGTGACCCACACCAGGAAAATTTTAAAAGCATAGATGAGAAGATAGGTGAAAAACTGATCTTGTTTAAAAATAGTAAAAAACTAATTTATTGCAGGGATTATCAGAATATAGAAAGAAAAATAAAAGAACTAAAACACAAGCCTGCTTTATTTTCGTGGTCAGGAAATACAACTGCTGATTTACAAATAACTAAAATCAGCAAATCCATTCACAGCTGCACAATCACAGGAATATTTAAAAAAGAACAGATCCAGATAGAAATTCCTTTTACCGATGATGCTTCCGTTGAAAATGCCATTCATTGCTGGCTTTTCATGTTAGTGCTGGGCATTAATCAGAATTTTATCACTGAACGGATGAGGCTTCTGTCTCCCGTTGCCATGAGATTAGAACAAAAGAAAGGATTTGGAAATTGCACGATTATCAATGATAGTTATAATAGTGATTTTCACTCATTAAGTATAGCTCTTGATTTTCTGAATCAGCAGCAGCAACATCCTGTAAAAACACTGATTTTATCTGATATCCTTCAATCAGGGAAAGATGAAAAAGTTTTGTACATGGAAGTTGCGAACCTAATCAAAAATAAAAAGATTAATAAATTCATTGGTATAGGAACTTCTTTATTCAAATATTCAGACTTATTCATTGGTGCAAGTCGTTTTTTCAAAACGACTGAAGAATTTCTAAAATCCTTTCCCAGGCAGTCTTTTCAAAACGAAGCCATTTTGATTAAAGGATCAAGAAAATTTGAGTTTGAAAAAATATCTTCTCTACTCGAACAAAAAACACACCGGACAATTCTGGAAATTAACCTGAATGCAATGATTGCCAATCTGAATTATTTTAAGAGGAAACTGAATCCCTCTACAAAAATTATGGCTATGGTAAAAGCATTGTCATACGGTAGCGGAAGTTATGAAATTGCAAATATGTTAGAATTTCAGAAAACGGATTACCTCGCTGTAGCTTTTGCTGACGAAGGTGTGGCTCTGCGTCAGGCAGGAATCGGATTACCGATTGTGGTTATGAATCCTGAAGAAGGAAATTACGAACTGATGATTGATTATCATCTGGAAATGGAGGTTTATAGTTTCAGAGAACTTCTGCTGATCACAAATGCATTGAAAGCATTACGGGTTAGCAATTTCCCGGTGCATTTAAAGCTAAATACAGGCATGAATCGCCTTGGTTTTGACCATGATGAGATTGATGAGCTTATACATAATCTTGAAAAAAATGAATCTATTAAAGTAATGTCCATATTTTCCCATATGGCTGCCAGTGATGAAAAAGAGCATGATGATTTTACACGGCTTCAGATAAGAAGGTTTGATGAAATGAGCCTGAAACTGATCAGCGCTTTGGGATATCCTGTATTACGACATATTCT